>ERZ1034547.240-NODE-240-length-14524-cov-9.772894_pt1 | contig 14524 bp, 10 predicted proteins | sample MGYA00520642_ERZ1034547 | MGnify/ENA primary metagenome ERZ1034547 (study PRJEB33760, sample SAMEA4777713) | hypersaline lake metagenome | biome: hypersaline environment; feature: brines | place: Spain | collected 2012-08 | depth 0 m ... | reverse complement strand
AAGGCCTCGACGTGATGGACGCGCTGCGCGGCGACGAGCGAGAAGTGGTCGTCCTTACGGGCGACAGTGCCGCGGCGGCCCGTCCGCTCCGCGCCCACGACGCCATCGACCGCGTAATCGCGGAGGTGAGGCCCGCCGAGAAGTCGGACATCATCCGCGGGCTGCAGGACCACGGCGCCGTCGCCATGATCGGGGACGGCAGCAACGACGCCCCCGCGCTCGCCGAGGCCGACGTGGGCATCGCCTTCGGCCCCACCGCCCTCGCCGCCGATTCCGCCGACGTTGTGGTTCTGCGCGGCGACCTGACGCGGATTCCGACCGTGTTCTCCCTGGCACAGGCCGCCCGTCGCCGCATCCGGCAAAACCTGGCGTGGGCGTTCCTCTACAACGTCGTGGCCATTCCCCTCGCCCTGGCCGGCCTCATCAATCCCCTCTTCGCCGCCCTCGCCATGGCCGCCAGCAGCCTCGGCGTCGTCGGCAACTCAGCCCGCACATTGCTCCAGGCCCCGTAGTCCCCGTTACTGCCGCTCTCGGCCCGCGCCGGTGGACGGCTCCGGAGGCGGCGGCGCAGAGGACACCGGGCCCTCCTCCGGAATGTACGTCGTCTCTTCTACGGTCTTGTTGATATAGACCACGTCATACACCACAGAGTCGCTTCGCACCACGTACACCATGTCTCGCACCCGCACCGTATCGGGCGGCCCCGTGGGCGGCGGCGCAAATCGCATCTCCGCCTCGTTGTAGTTCCACATCTCCACCGTGAGGCCCTGGTCAGTGCGCTCCAGCAGCACGCTCAACGAGTCGCCCGAGTAGTTGCGTTGCACCGCCTCCAGCAGATCCGCCGTGATGCTGTACTGGGCCGGCTTGCGCAGCCCGGCCGCCCCGGCACGTGCGGAATCGGACTGCGACGCTCCGGCCTGCGCCGTGTCGGGGCGGAGTGAGTCGGCCGCAATGAGGGCCCCATCGTACTGAAACTCCGATTCCAGCCGCCAGCTGCCCATGATGTCCGCCACCCGCTCAGTGATCATGCCCGGCTGAATGTTGAACGTTTCCCCGGACGGATACACCACCACGAGGTCGTCCGGCCCGTATCCGTTTTCCGTCACGTCAATCACCTCGATGCGGCTCACGGAGTCGCGGGGAATTCGGGGCGTAATAATCAGTTCGTTCATCAGGCGGTTGATGGCCCCGCGCTGGGTAATCTGAGCCACCGGCCGGGTCACCTGCGTAAAGGCAGCGCCCCGCAGGCTGTCCATCGGGGCCTGTGCCCATCCCGTCAGGGGCATCAGGGCCGCGACCAGCAGCCCGACCAAAAAACGTCGTGTGCAGTGAGTCATGTCGGGGGGGCAGCGTCAATCGGTAGCTATCGAGCCTCACGTCGCAGGGCCATGAACCGCTTGCGGTAGGCAACGGCCTCCTCGCGGTGCCCGAGGCGACGGTGCTGGTTGACCAGGGTCCGGTAGAGGCGCATCTTGTCCTTCGTTCCCAACTCGTCCGGGCGCTGAGCGGCCCGCTCAAGGTAGTCGATGGAAGCTTCCACATCGTTTCGCAGCAGCTGCCCCACCTCCAACTCTGCGAGCGCTCGCTGCTTCCACGCCACCGCGGCCGATTGTTTCAGGTATTTCAGGGCAGTGCGGAGGTTCTTGCGCCGGAACCGGCGGCCCAGGTTCAGGCAGATGGTGCCGTAGGTGTTCCGGTATCGCTGCGTGGTGGAATCCGCGGCGGCCCCCGTGGTTGTATCGGCACGCGGGGCCAGGCGCTGCACAAGTCGCTGCAGCCGGTCGGCCGCCGGCTGGCGCTCGCCCAGCTGGTATTCCGCCTGGGCCAGGCGCCAGTCAATCTCGTTGCGGGCCGGCGCGGTGCGGAGCTGCGATTTGAGCGTGCGAAAGCCTTCCGCAGCGGCGGCGGCGTTTCCGCGGCCCGCCAGCTGCTGCAGGGAGTCCCGCGCAAAGCTGGCGGCAATGTTCCCGTCGTCCCAGTTGATCCACTCCACCCATTCCTGCATCGACCGCCGCTGGGCCGGAGTGGTGGCGTACGTCTTGGCCCGGCGGTAAGCCCGGAGCGATGGCTCCGCCTCCCGCGCATACCGAAACGCCTCTGCCTCCGCTCGGGCGTAGTTGTACACCCGCCCAGAGTCCACCCGCGCAGAATCCAGTGCAAGCTCTACCGACTCGAGATACGTATCAAGCGCCCGGCCGTAATTGGCGGCCGCCGCGTCGTAGCGCTCGATCTGGAAGTAGACGTTTGCGAGACCGAGGTACAGGCTGGGCTGATCCTTCCGAAGACGCGTGAGCTTCTGATAGATGGCAATGGCCTTCTGGTAGTCTGCTTCGCGCCCCAGTCGATTCGCCCGTCGCTGGTACACCTGCGCCAGCAGGCTCTGCGTGCTCTGGTCGTAGGGATTGAGTTGAATGGCCTCTTCGAATGCCGTCTGTGCTTTTTGCAAGAGATCCGCCTGCATCTGGGCCAGCTTTGCACTGTCCAGCTCCGCCGCCCGCGTCACCTTTTGGTACTTGATCAACGATTGGGCACCGCGGTTGTAGGCGCGCAGGGCTTCCGCACGCCGGTCCTGGCTCACGCTGTCGGCCGCACTCGTATCGGCGGCCAGGTCGAGGTATTTCCAGAGCGTATCGCTCACCTCCACCAGCGAGTCGCCCCGCTCGACTTGCGACCGGGCCTCCTGCTGTTTCTCCAGAGACACAAACGCGTCCTGTGCCATGGAATCGGCCCTCTGGGCCGTACTGCTGTCGACCCCCGGCGGCACGTACGCACGGAAGCTGCGGACAGATGCGTCCGGGGTGGGGGCTGTGGTGGGCTCGCTCGTCCCACATCCCACCAAAAGAACGACAACAAAAAGAATCGAGAGCGATCGCATCATACAAACGGGAAAAGCTGAAAGGATCTGAACAGGACGTCACACGTTTGCTTTCGCCTCTTCCCACCAGGAAAGAAAGACGCTGTAGAACTGCTTCGACTTCTGCCCCCTGGACTGGGCGCGGGTCTGCACCCCGATGATGGTGCCGCCACTGCGGCGAATCGGCCCGACCCGAAATTTCCGGCTCTGCTTCTGGAAGCTGCGGTCGACCAGGTACTTGGCCTCTCCGTCCTGTACGAGCACAACGTGGATCTCGCGGAGATCGGGCTTGCACATGAGGTACATTTCGTACGCTCCCTGGCTCGTTGACAGGTCGCTAATCTTGGACGACAGAAAGCTGGGCTGGTACCCCACGAGCTGATTGATGCCGGGCGGGAGAGCGGCAGGATTCTGGCGCATCCACTGAATCAGCTTGCCCGCTTCTACGCTCGTATAGTCCTCCTGGCTGGCGTCCTGAATGGTCACCGCTGCCGCGTTGTCGCCCTCTGAGGCCGCCTCTTCCGACCCCGCCGCGAGGGGACCGCCGCCGGCAAACGCTTCCTCGCCCCCGCTCCCGGCCGATCCGTCTCCGGCCTCCTCCACCGCGATGCCAGCCCCGCTGCCACTGCCGCCCGAGGGCTGCGACGGGGCGTTGGGCAGGGCCGCCGCCGTGGGCGCACGGGACGACTCCGATGCGCCGAGCCCGCCCACCTCGGTTCGCTCCACCGACACCTCCCCGCCGCCGGACGAGGCCTCCGCCGCGGCCTCCGACTGCGCGTCTGCAGCCGCCGCAGCCTGGGGCGTGGGCTCTTGCGTGGGGGGGTTGAGCTGCAGGTCCGGCGCCTCGATCCGCTCCGGCGTCGTCTCCGGCTCTTCCTCCTGCGGCTCTTCGGGCTCCTCCTCCGGCTGCTCCGTGGGCTGCTCCGGCGGGGGATCGGGGCGCAGTTGGGTCAGCTGCGCCGGGTCGATCTCCTTGAACGTATCGCGGGGACTCCGAAATTCCGGCACGCTCACCACGGCCATCAGAACCGAGGACAGTGCCACCATGCCCACTGTTGCCAGGGCGGCGACGCGGCGCCGGACAGAACTGTCATCCCGAGGGGACGGTGTAATCATAACTACAGCTGAAGCTCGCTCTTGTTGATATTTTTGGCGATGCCCAGGCGGTCGCACACGTCCATTACGTCGACGGTGTGCTGTACGGCCGACTCGTTGCTGGGCTCAATCAGCACAATGGGGCGCCGGTCGTCCTCCTCAAGCCGGTCCTTCGCCGCCCGCAGACAGTCTTCCAGGGCCGCCCGTCCGTCCGGCGCACAAACCTCTTCGGCGGGCTCCACCTGTCGCACCACAAATTGCCCCGCCTTTGCCACGTCCACGCGCAAGAAGGTGAGCGATTGCTGCTGCGACGCCTCGCTCTGCTCCGGCGGCTCGTTGGGCATCTCGATGTGCGTGAACGAACTGATGTCGCTGATCCAGAGAAACCCGAGCAGCAAGATGAGCCCAATGTCGATAAACCGAATCAAAAATCCGCTGCTGCTAAGCATGGAGGGAAGGAGCCGTTAGCGTGAGCGATTAATTTCGACCTCGATGGACTTCGGAATGCCAAGCTGCTTGCAGATCTTGGCCGCCTGCATAAGGTAGTAAATCGGGGCTGTCCGGCTGCTGCGGAGGCGCGCTTTCATCTCCGTTCGGCCGAGGGCGTCTCGCTTCTGCCGCAGGAATGCCCGGAGCTGTGCAGGGGTGCGCAGGGTTCGGCGCTCATCGTCCACGAGAAATGCGCCGTCGTTCTGGATGCTCACGAAGACGATTTGGCTCGGGTCGATGTTTTTGTAGGGTGCTTCGGTACTCTCCGGGGGCTGCACGCTGCTGGGTTTGATGCTGGAGATGCAGATGAACCCGAACAGCAGAATGAGCACAATGTCGACGAACCGTAACAGGTATCCGGCCTGTCCCATGTTGCACGAAAGGGAAGTCTGAAGAAGAACGCAGAGAGGAGCGGGGCTGCTGCACCAGCATCATCTACTGCCCCAGCGTCATGGCCTGGAACTGCACCGTCTCACTCCCGATGGTGGCCTCCACGGTGTTTAGCCCGGGCTCTGCGCCGACGGCGAAGGGCACCGCGGCCCGCCCTTCCTCGTCGGTCGTCACCTCCTGGGTTCGCGTTCCGTCGCCAAAGGTGCCGCCGCCGGATACGACCTCAAACCGGACGGTGTGGTCGGGGACAGGATTTTTGTATTTGTCGGCCAGCGCCACGAGGAGTGGATTGGGCAGTTCCTGCCCCCCAGCCGCGCCCTGGTTATTGCCCTGGGTGCGGTAGTGGTGGGGGGCCGCGGGGCGGGCCTGTACGCTGAGGGTGCGAGCGGCCGACGCCTCGGCGCTCGGAAGCTGGACCTCCGCCGTGCATCGGCCCGCCGCCTCGGGCAGCGTCCAGTCAAACTGCACCGTGCCATCCTCCTCTGTCCGCAGCGTCACCTCGGCGTGGCTTCCGTTGAGGGCCCCATCGTCCGTCCCTACCTGCACCTGCACCGGCACATCGGGGACGGGCGTGCCGTCCTCTGCCACGGCCCGGAGCTGCACCGCGGACAGCTCGGCGCCCACCACGCCCTCTTTGGGAATGCCGACGAGCTCCAGGCGCTGGGGCGTGGGCGGAGCGGCAGTCGCCGGGGCGGAGGCCGTGGAGGCGGAGGCCGTAGAAGCAGGGGCTCCCGCGTCCGGCCCGCCTGCAGCACTTGTCTTAGCGCTTGTCTCAGCGGCTGCGGGCGAGGGCGCCGCCGGGGATGCCTGCCCGTTTCCGCTGCCGTCCGGGACCGAGCCCTCAGAAGCCGCGCCGTTTTCACGGGGCGCCAACTCCAGAAGGCGGAAGCGCAACTCATCTCCCTCGTCCTCAATCTGATCGATGCGGCTGTCGAAGAAGCTGTAGACCTCCGTCGAGATGAGGTTGAGGGTGATGCTCGCAATGAGCCCCAGGAGCGTCGAAATCAGCGCAACGCCCATGCCCCCGAGGATGGCCTGCTTGTCGCTGATGTTGCCGCCGTAGAAGAGCGTAAACATGCCCCACACGGTCCCGAGCAGGCCCACCGCGCCCGCCGTGTCCGCCAGAAAATCGACCCGCCGCGTAAACGTATCGAACCGCTCGCGCTGCGACTGCACGAAGTTGGCTACCTCCTCGTGCAGGGTTCCAGCGTCCTGGGTGGTGCGGTACACATTCAGTAGCGTCGCGTGCATCTCCGCGAGCATGCTCTGCTGCTGGTTTTGCACCAGGTCCACGATCTCCTGCGTGCCCATCTCAGGAATGGGCGCCTCCTCCAGCGCGGCCCCTGCCCAGCGGTCCTGAAACAGCTCGTACACCTTTGCGAGGATGAGGAAGAGCCCGATCACCAGAATGCCAAAGATAGGCCATTGGAAGCCCCCGGCCTTTCCAATGATATTCCACAGGAAGAGCCCGCCCTCCGAGCCCGCGGCGGCCGTCGTGTCGGCGGCCTGCTGAGCACGGCTGACGCCTGCGGGGCCGCCGATCAGGAATAGAGCGACAAGAGCAGTCCGAAAGCACGTATTCATTGCGCGCATGGGCCAGTTCACTTTTTGTTGGGAACAGGATCGTCGTTGGTGCGGATCTCAATGGCGTCGGACGGGGCTTCCAGGACGCCGGGTTGTTGCGTCACCTCAAAGGTGATTTTCCGAACGGTTTTCTGGACGGTGAATTTTTTCTTGTTCGACCGGTAGGTGCGCCCGTTCAGGCCTTCCCATTCCAGGACGTAGGTGTACACGCCCTGGTCCAGCGGCTCGCCCTGGTCGTCGGTCCACGACCACGCCAGTTGCGCAGGCGGTACGCCGCGCCCACGGAAAAGACGCACCGGCACGCCGGCCCGGTCTTGGATGCGGACGCGCCAGAGGCCCTCTCGCCCCTCCAGGTAGGGAAACAGGAGTGTGAAGGTGGTGCGCTCGGGATTAAGAACGTGCAGGCGCGTTTCTCGCGGAAGGCGGAGCGAGTCGGCAGGCGCAGCGGCAGCGGTGTCCGTCGGCGCAATCACGCGAAGCTGCTCTGGAGACAAGTCGGTGTTCTCGCGGAGGCGGTTGTACAGCCCGTAGGTCCGAAGGCTGTCCTCCGCGCCTGCGATGAGCTGTAGCGTGTTGGGCGACTGGACCGCGAGGCGCTGCGAGAGCCGGCCGAAGGTAGAATCGTATGTCGCCGTGAGCACATCGGGGAGCTTCACGTAGTCGGGCACAGCGTCGACGGGTCGGCCGGGCGTGCGACCGCGCGTGGAGGCAAAGCTGCTGTCGAGGCGCCCCAGGCCTTGCTCCGCCAGGGCCGCCTCTACGGCCGGCGGCACGTTTACGGCACGCTCCACTCGCTTTTCCAAGTGCTGCATGGTGGGGTGAGGAGACGAGATGTACAGGCTTGGGCGCAGGCGGGGCGCGACCTCCGTTCGTTCCGCCTCCAACATCAGCGACGGCGGCTCCGGCATCTCCGGCGGCTCCGGCGCCCGGCCAAATTCGTACACCACCCCAAACCGGTGGGAGCCGGTGGAGGCACTGCGCAGGGACGAGGTGGGCAAGCTGTACTGATAGTTTACGCTTAGCGGTCCGCCCACATGCAGTTGTCCCTCCACGCGGCCGGCGCTGAACATCGCGTCGCTCCCCACGCGTATGTAAGAGCCGTCGGTCGAGTACGCCTCCAGGCCCGCCTGCACGTCCAGGCCGTACTCGCCGTGCGACACTTCAGCCCGCGCCCGGATGGGCCCAACGGCATAAGAGGCGCCCCCAAAAATCTCCGGCTCTGCCCGAAAGGTGCCGCTGCCGAGGGCAAGGTTGGGCCGGTTGAGGTTGCGCACTCCCGCCGCAAGATTGAGCGCCGGCAGCGGCTTGGCAAACAGCCCAAGCGTGCCGGTGAGCGTGGTTTTGCCCGTGCCCTGCTCAAACACTGGATCGGGCTCTACCCCCACGAACTCGCTTCGGTTGTACGACAGGTTGAGGGCCGAGACTCGCGCCCCGACCGAGAAGACCTGCAGGAAGCGCCCAGAGACGCTCAGTCCAAACGCGCGCTTCTTGAAAATGGGCGTGTCAAAATAACGGACGGCGCCTCCCACCCCCAGCCAATCGCCCACCAGGAATGGGGTCGAGGCCGCAAGGTATCCCTGCCGCAGCGGTACCCCCGATGCGCTTCCCAAGCCTACGTGGTGCGCCTTGGCGCCCAGCGCAATTTGGGTGCGGTGGAACCCCAGTGTGGCGGGATTGCGCAGCATCGACGTTGCATCGTCGAGCGCCATGGACGGCCCCGTGATGAAGCGCTGCGCATGGCTTGCGGGCGGCAACAGCGCGCCGACCAGCAGCAGAAGAGCCCCCCAGGCCCATCCGGAATGTCTGGGAACGTCAATCATGCTGTGTATCCCGTTTCCCATTAGCGTGCAAGCGTGATGTGGCCGGACGAAACCGTCTCGCCTCCGTCCTCCACGACGTACAGGTACACCCCCGGGGACTGCCCGTCGCCCCCAGAATCGGTGCCGTTCCACCGGAGCTCTCCGGCTTGGAGCTGATCGATGGTGCGCAGCTCTCGCCCCTGAAACGTGTATATCCGCAGCACAGGCTGCCGCAACCCAAACTCGGTCACCTTGAACCGGACGGTGTCGTTAATGCCGTCTCCGTTTGGGGTGAACGGATTGGGCGCCACGGACAGCTGATCGGGGCGCTGAACGTCGAGGGTCAGTACCGCAATGTTGTTGTCCAACCGCCCCCGCTCGTCCACCTGCTCCTCCGGGTCCACCTCACAGCGAATCTCCGTGCGCCCCTCCTGCGGAAATGCGATCGGGACGGAGGGCGTCTGCGCAGCTGCCCCCACTGCCAAGCCCTCTACCGTCTGGAACTCCACGGTCGTCCCTCCCCGCGATACGCGCACCTGGAACGGGCCCGCATCGGCGGAGCCCTGGTTGGCGTAGTCGCACACAACCCCCAAGGTGTCGTCGATCTGGACATTATCGGCACTACGCCCAACGGTTCGAAGATCTTCGGCGACCAGGTCGGGCGCCGGGGGCGGCTGGACGGTTAGGGTCCGCTCCACGACATTGTTGGTCGTTCGCCCGCGCTCGTCCACCACCCCCTCCGCGTCCGCCGTACAGCGGATCGTTACCGACCCCGCCGCCACCAGCGGAATGGTCGTCGTGTCCGTCTGCACCGTAGCGTCCACCGCCAGCGAGTCCACCGTCTCCTCCTGCACCCGCGTGCCCCCTCGCGCAACCCCAACCAAGAACGACCCCGCTCCCTCACTGCCCGCGTTCGAGATGGTGCACACCACCGACAGCGTATCCGTCACGCGCAGCGGACTCGGCACCTCCCCCACCAACTGCAGCGACTCCGCGACCAGGTCGGGCGCCGGGGGCGGCTGGACGGTTAGGGTCCGCTCCACGACATTGTTGGTCGTTCGCCCGCGCTCGTCCACCACCCCCTCCGCGTCCGCCGTACAGCGGATCGTTACCGACCCCGCCGCCACCAGCGGAATGGTCGTCGTGTCCGTCTGCACCGTAGCGTCCACCGCCAGCGAGTCCACCGTCTCCTCCTGCACCCGCGTGCCCCCTCGCGCAACCCCAACCAAGAACGACCCCGCTCCCTCACTGCCCGCGTTCGAGATGGTGCACACCACCGACAGCGTATCCGTCACGCGCAGCGGACTCGGCACCTCCCCCACCAACTGCAGCGACTCCGCGACCAGGTCGGGCGCCGGGGGCGCCACCACCTCGATTGTCCGCTCCACCCGATTGTTGTTCTCCCGTCGTTCGTCCACCTCCGCGTCCGCATCCACAACACACGCCAGCCGTGCGGTGCCCTGCGTCGGAAACGACACCGGGACCGCCTCCGCGCGAACCGTTCCCCCCACCGCCAAAGAGTCGTAGGAACGGGTCTGCACCCGATTGCCGTCCCGCAAGACAGCGAGTGAGAAGGGACCGCTCGTGGTGTCTCCCTGGTTCGAGAACTCACACACCACCCCGCGGCTTTCGGTCGCACGTACGGTGTCGGCCCGGCCGTCCACAATGTCGATCGCCTCAGCCACAAGGTCCGCCTGGAGGGGCAAGGTGCTCCCCCGAAGCACCACGCGCGTCGTATCCGTGCCACAATTGCCAGACGTGACCACCGCTGCGGTGTCAACGTAGGTGCGGTTTGGCTCGGTCGGTGCGAACCGAAACAGAGCCGTCCGCTCCCCTTCGTCGGGGATACTCGTCGGCACCTCCTCGGCGGAAAAGGCCGACCCGTCCAGCCCCAGCACCGCTTCCACCGGCGCGTCTATGTTGCCGCGGTTTTCGAGGCGCGTCTGACGCGTTGCTGTACTGTCGATGTACACCGCTCCGAAGGAGAGGGTGTCCGGGAGGGCGGCAATGTCCGTCTCTACACCGAGGCCGGACAGGTCGATGGAGACGCCTTGTGTTCCCACTGCCGTACCAGTCCCCTCAGTCAGTTCCAGTTCCAGACTGCCCGCGTAGGGGCCACGTTGCGTTGGCGCAAAGGCAACCTCAAGCGCGCGGCTCTGGTCCGGCGCCAGGGTATCGGGGAGGGGCGAGATCAGGTCAAAGCCGTTCGGGACCGCCAGCGCGCGCACCACCAGGGGCCGATTCGTGAGATTGGTCACAGACACCGTCGCCGTGCTGTCGTCACCGACGCACACCTCTCCAAATGAAACCTGAGTGCGGCTTACCACCCCAAGGCCCGGACGTCCACCTCGGTTCCTGAGGGCCTGGAGGCGGCCGCCCGGTTGGTCAGCCACCACGTAGTCCTGGTCCTCGTCCCGATCGAGGTCCAGTGCAGCCCCACCCACGGGCGGAAAAGCGGTCCTCACGAAGCGCTCAGGGACGATCTCGTTGTTGTTTCGGTTGCGCGCAACCTGTACTGTATCCTGGGGGGAGTGGGTGCTGAAGAGATCCAGATCATAGGTCGATTCCCGCTCCGGATCCACATCCGCAAGGCCGACAGTACGGGCGGGAGACGATGGCGATGCAATGTCCTGCCGGTCGAATGCAAACTCGCCCGTGCCTTGGTTCGCGAACCCAAGCACGCGGTCTCGGTCTTGGCCGGCGACCACCAAATCCACCCAGCCGTCCCCCACCGTTCCGCCCTGCGTCCCAAACACATCCCGCGCCGCAAGCACAGACGGCACGAAGGGCAGCGACTGGCGCCCCGCTACCTCCGAAAACGTGCCCGTGCCGTCATTCTTGAGCCACAGGATTGCCTCCTCCGCAGCACTCGCCACAAGTAGATCGAGATCCCCATCCCGGTCCACATCTCGCGCAACGACGCTGGTGAGCGCCGCACCTCCGACGGTCGAGTCCGCGGCGGAAAATCCACCGGCACCGTCATTCGCGTGCACAACCCCTCCACTTCCCCCGAACGGCGTGACCACAAGGTCGGGGGCTCCGTCCCCGGTTACATCTGCAATCTCCACGTCGGTGGGCCGTGCTCCTGTAGGCACCCGAGAGGTGCTCCACCCGCTCGGCTCGTTCAAAAGGATGCCGAGGGAATCCTGGAAGCTGTGTACCGTCACAAGGTCGGGCCGCCCATCGCGGTTTACATCCCCCTGCGCCAGGGTGACGGCCCCCGGCATGGAGATCAACGACGCGTTGGAGAGCGTACTGCCATATCGCACTTGCACGGTATCGCTGGGTTGATGCACAACCGCGACATCGGCCCGCCGGTCCTCATTGAAGTCTGCCGCCACCACCGCCGAGGGGATGGACACGCCCCCCACCTTCGCAGGCGGCGCCTTCGCCTCCGCCCCTCCTCTCGCCAGTGCCTGCGGCCTCTGCACGGGCGGCTGCGGGTCGAAGACGCCAGTTCCGTATTCAGTACGGACCGTGAACTGCCACACGTACGGCGCCCCAATCGGCGTGCCACCCACCTCCAGGCCCTCGGCAAGCACCACCGTCACCTGCTCTCCCGGACGAAAGGGCTCATCAGGCACGTACAGAAGCGTGTCCCCCGTCGCCCGCACCGTTCCTGCGAAGTGTCCGGAACGGCTGCCGTATACATCAATCGCGTCTTGCTCGGGCGGATTCTCCACTGCCCCCGCAAACCCGACCCGTACCGTATCGGTCGGCTCCGCCACGACAGACCCCTGTGCCGGCGCGACGCCCTCGACGTCGTCCGTCTGCGCGTAGGCCTGGGGCAACGCCGCCGCGCCCCACAGCCCACAGAAAAGAAGTAGCACGAGCCACCACCGGCCCGTCGCGCTCAGAGCGCTTGCCATCATGCTATTCGTCCTCATCAGTTCGTACACGCTGTAGACGAGTCCGGAGCTCTTTCACGGCGGCCTCCTCGCCGAGCCGTTCGTAAGCAATCACCAACCGCTGCAGGGCCTGCAGGTCGTCGGGGCGCTGCTGCAAGACGCGGCGATACGTCCGTGCCGCCGCCTCTGTGCGCCCCAGTGCCCCATAGGTTTCCCCCAGTGCCCGAAGCACCTTCACGGAGTCCCCACCGCCAGCCAGCTGCTGCAACAGGGGCAGGGCCTGCCCATACTTCTCACGGTTAAACAGCAGGAACGCATAGTCGCGGCGCACGGTGGACGACGGTGCAGCCTGGAGCAGCGCTTCAAACGCCCTGAGCGCCTCCGGCCACTGCTCGGTCTCCACAAACGCGTACGCCAGTCGCTTACGAATCCGGGGCTGGGGCGACGACTGCTCCAGGGCGCGCCGACCGTACCGAATGGCTGCAGGGTATTCGCCGGCCTCCGCCGCCAGGGCCGAAAGGTTGTTGAGGAGTTCGATGTCCTCGGGGGCCATCTCCAGCGCCTCGCGGTAGGCAGTCCGCGCGTCCTCGGGCCGCCCCGCCTCCACCCGCACCTGCCCCAGGGCTTTCACCGGCGCCACGTTGTCCGGCTGGATCACCCGCACGGCCTGAAAGGCCGCCTCCGCCGCCCCATGCGCGCCGCCCTCCAGCGCCTTTGTCCCCGTCGCAAACTCCTCGCGGGCGTATTTCTGCTTCACATACCGGATTTGCTCGGCAAATCGTGGAGACTGTGCCCGAGAAGCGTCGAGGGCAGAGAGGCCCTTCTCGTATGCGCCCTCGCGCATGTACAGCCGCCCGAGGAGAAAATGAGCCTCCGCATTTTCCGGCTCGCTACGCGTAGTCTGCACGAGCAACTGCTTCGCGGCTGCCGTATCGTTCATCCGCTCGTAATTGCTAATGCGGCGGGCGAGATCACTCTCACATCCCCCAAGCACCACCACCACGGCCAGGAGCACATGCAAGCGATACGTTAATGCAGAAGGAAGCACGCAGTGTTAAAAGGCTATGTGTGGGTCCTTGACGCATCGCGTTCCTAAACGCGGTCCTCAACTCTGATCCTGGACTATGCCCCTCATCCTGGACTATGCCCCTCATTAAAGTCATTATGCCCCTCGTGCTTTGCTGCCCGTCGTCGGCCTATTTTGCCCGACCTATGCTACTCTTCGACGCCTCCCCCAACGCTATTGTACAGAAACATTGGTGCAGAACGCGCAAGATCGACTGGCTCGGCGAGGGCAAGGTACCGAAGCCTCTTCCTTCTTAGGTGTGAACAACTTAGGCGTGAACGAACCTGCGGGCGAGGCACAGTAGATCCTTCCCGACCTCGTGAAGAAGACCTGGAGGCCCAACGACGTACGCCTCCGTGCAGGGGCGAGCAACAAAGCACATGCCGACTCTTTCTTCTCTTGGCAATTGCCAATGCACAACACTCGCTCCAGTGCTCGTCTCCCTCCGCTCGTTCCCGGTCTCTTCTGCGCCGCGTCGGACCTGTCGCCAGGCTCACAGATTGGGCAACTGCTTTGGTGGAAGGACCAAAGTGAAGCATCTTCGCAAAAAGAGTTCCTCCCCGCGTCGGCAGGCTGCTGAACAAACCATTGCTGCTCTCACGATTTAATGCGCAGTACACACAAGAACTGGCAAGCGCCCATGCCCTGCCTCTTCACGCTGTTCTGTCCATGCCTTCTCATGCACAGCCCCTCATGCACAACCTGCACTCTATGCAACGAGGGTGAATTCCATTTGCGTACGTGGCTGCCTTAACGGTACCGATATCGACGAGACTTTTCAATGCTGAGGCTGATTTGCCATTTGAGAGGGATTTTTGCTCTCCCCTCACGGTACCCTTCAGTTCTGACAACATCAAATTTTCTGTTTTTGTAAACCAATATTCAGTGGCGTGCGTTCGGCTCCTGCCAACGCAGCACCTCTTCTCTGAACGTTTTCTTTCCCCCCTGCCTCCATGACCCACGACGACTGGACCTGTCCTAAGTGCGACCACGATGCCTTCGAGACCGCCGAGCTCCGCGCCTCCGGCGGTGCTCTCTCCTCGATGTTCGACGTTGAGAACCAACAGTTTACGACCGTCACCTGCACGCAGTGTCGGTACACCGAGCTCTACAACACCGACGCGGGCTCCCTCCAGCAGGTCCTCGATTTCCTGGCGACGTGACTCGCACATGAACGCTCACACCCTAGGACGCACCATGGACCTCCTCCTCTTCAGCGACGTGCACGGCGACCTCGACGCCTGCCGCACCCTCGTCGATCGCGCCGCAGACGTGGACGTGGTCGTCGGCGCCGGCGACTTCTGCGTGGCCCGGCGCAACCTCGCGGCTCCTATCGAAACGCTCTCGGCCATCGACACGCCCACCGTGCTGGTGCCCGGCAACGCCGAAACCGAAGACG
>ERZ1034547.238-NODE-238-length-14603-cov-44.542618_pt1 | contig 14603 bp, 16 predicted proteins | sample MGYA00520642_ERZ1034547 | MGnify/ENA primary metagenome ERZ1034547 (study PRJEB33760, sample SAMEA4777713) | hypersaline lake metagenome | biome: hypersaline environment; feature: brines | place: Spain | collected 2012-08 | depth 0 m ... | reverse complement strand
GAACGCGACGGCGACGAACGCGACGACGAATGCGACGGCGACGAACGCGACGACGAGCGACTCGTGACGACGCCGCCCCGTCGGCGCTTGGATTGGACGTGCGTGGGTCGTGGCTCCGTCTCGAGTAGGAGTGCTGGGTGAGCGAAACCACATGAGATTTTAACGCATGGAGCCGTTACTCGGACTATGGGAATCCTCTCGCGCGCCTCCTACGTCATCCGCTCGAAGGTGAACACGCTGTTGAATCGCGCAGAAGACCCGACGGAGACGCTCGACTACTCCTACGAACAGATGCGAGACGAGCTCCAGGACGTCAAACAAGGGATCGCCGACCTCACGACACAGAAGAAGCGCCTGGAGATCCAGAAGCGAAAGCTCGAAGAGAACGTCGAGAAGCACAACCGACAGGCCCGCGAGGCGGTTCAACAGGACCGCGACGACCTCGCGCGGAAGGCCCTCGAAAAAAAGAAGTCGAAGATGAGCCAGATCGAGGCGCTCGAGGGGCAGATAGCCGACCTCGACGACACTCAGCAGGGGCTCGTCGAAAAGAAAAACCGACTCCAGAACCAGATCGAAGAGTTCCGGACGAAAAAGGAGACGATGAAGGCCCGCTACGAGGCAGCAGAGGCCTCCTCACGCGTCTCGGAGGCGATGACCGGCGTCGGCGACGAGATGGAGGACGTGGGTCGGTCTATCGAACGCGCCGAAGAGCGAACCGAGGAGATGGAGGCGCGCTCGGAGGCGATGGACGAACTCGAAGCGTCCGGTGCGTTCGAGAGCGCGCTCTCGGACGAAGACGACATCGACCGGGAGCTCGAGGAGCTCTCGACGCAGGGAGCGGTCGACGCCGAACTCGAGACGCTCAAGGGGGACGTCGGCGAGGAGGAGTCCTCCGATGAGGGCGGTGAGCCGACGGTGTCGGCCGAGACCGACGAGGCGGTCGAGGCGGAACTCGAAGAAATTCACGCGGACGTCGACGCCGACGAATCGACCGAGTGACGCGTCGGGCACCCGACGGACGACGCGCGGGTCCCGGGCTCACCCGTGGGTGTAGCCGCGGTCCGCGAGCGGATCGCCGTCGACGGTGACGCCGGCGTCGGCCGCACGGACGGTTCCGACGCGAGTGAGCTCGACCGGACAGTCACGGCGGGCCCGGTCGACGGCCGCCGGAGGAAGCGTACACACGAGTTCGAAGTCCTCGCCGAAGTGCGCGGCCATCTGGAACTGCTCTGTGGCGTCGTCGGTCACGGCCTCGACGGCCGGGTGCACTGGGACCGCGCTGCCGTCGAGCGCGACCCCGACGTCGCTCGCCTCGGCGATCTGGTGGAGCGACCGGGCGAGTCCGTCCGAGGAGTCCATCATCGCGGTGGCCGTCTCGGCGAGCGTGCGGCCGGCGGCGACCCGTGGGGTGAATCGGAAGAGCTCGTTCGCCCGGTCGGTCGCCTCGGCGGTCTCCCGGTCGAAGAGTCGGAGTGCGGCGGCCGAGCGACCCCATCGGCCGGTGACACAGAGGGCGTCGCCGGGAGCCGCGCCCGACCGACGGACGACGCCGTCGGCGGGAGTCGTCCCGATCGCGGTCGTCGCGGTCGTGAACTCGGCGTGGGTGTCCAGGTCGCCGCCGACGTACGACGCGTCGACGGCGGCACAGACGTCGGTCGCGCCCGCGACGAAGGCGTCGAGCGCGTCGGGATCGAACCGTTCGTCCGCGTAGACGGCGACCGCCGCGGTGGCGCGTGCCCCCATGGCCGCGACGTCTGACAGCGAGGCCCCGACCGCACGCCACCCCGCGGTGTACCGGGTCGTTCCCGGCGGGAAGTCGGTTCGCTCGTGGAGCATGTCGGTGGTGATGACGGTGTCGTCGACGACCGCCGCGTCGTCGCCGGCGGGCGAGAGGTCGGCCGCGAGTCGTCGGAGGGCGTCGCGCTCGTTCACGACCGCACCACGGCCGCCGGGCGATTAGAACGTTCGGTCCAGAACGGGTCTCGTGGAACCGTCCGCGAGATCATCATTATCGTTCATTAGAGTTAAGTCGGTCGAAGACACAGGTGCAGTTGAGATGCCTGTACGCGGTCACGACCACGTCCACTACTCGCGCCCGTTTGAGTTACCGATCGACCGACCGACCCGCCCCCCGATACGCCCAAATGACACCTGACTCGACGACCCACCGCACGAAGCCGACGACGCGACAGACAGACGCACCGAACGCCCGCGGCGAGGCACCGACGCACCGAACCAGCCCGACCACGCCGACGGGTGCGACCGCCCTCGACGGTCCAGACGCGACGGTCGAGCGACTCGTGCCCATGGCGCCGGCCGGACGAGGGCCGCGACCGGACCCGACGACGCTCCCGACGAGCCGACGCGACTGAGGCGGGTGCGGGACCGCCAGAGAGCGGCGGAGTTTTCCCGCTCCCGACCGGCAGTCGCGTATGGACGACGACCTCATCGACGACGCGGGGAGACCGCTGTCCCGGTACACCCGCCTCCCGGGTGCCGGGTTCTTTTATCCCGACTCACTCGACGAACAGCGGGCAGCGACCCGCGACCGCGAGACGATCGAAGGCGCCGATGCGATCGTGATAGCCGACGGCGACGCCGACGGACTCGCCTGCGCGGCGATGATCCGAGCCGCTCACGACGCGGCGCTCGACCCGGAACCCTTCGAGCGAGCACTGACCGAAGAGGCGACTGACGGCGTGGGCGACGGCGCGACCGCAGCCGACGGCGCGACCGAGGCCGTCGACGTAACCACCAACGTCGACGCGGCCGACGATCCGACCGAGGACGCACACACGTGGTCTTCGGTCGGCCTCCTCCCCGCCGGTCCGTACGCACTCGATACCGCCCTCGAACGCGTCGCGGCCCACGCGGATGCGGGCGTCGACGTGTACGTTTGTGACCTCTGTCCGGACGACTACGAGCCGATAGCCGACTCACTCGAGTCGCTCGCAGGAACGGTGCGCTGGTTCGACCACCACCAGTGGGACTCGGCGGTCGCCGAGGCGGTCCGCGATGTCGGGGTCGACCTCGTCGTCGGAGCGTCAGACGAGGAGTGCACCGCCGACGTGACGCTCCGGTCGCTCGCGACCGACTTCGAGAAACGATGGCACGAGCTCGCCACGGTGACGCGTGACCACGACCTGTGGATCAAGACGGACCCGCGGTCCGACGACCTCGCCGACTTCTCGTACTGGTCTGGAAGCGAGACGTACGTCGCACTCGTCGGAGCCTACGGTCCGGACCTCCCGCCTTCGGTCGACGACTACCTCGAGTCGCGGCGGGTCGAGAAGGCCGCCCGGATCGACGCGGCCGTCGACCGCGCGGTCGTCCACGAGGTCGGCGCGTGGTCGGTCGGGGTGACCTACGGCCGGTGTTCACAGAACGAGGTGGCAGAACGACTCCGCGAGGCCGGTGCCGACGCCGCCGTGATCGTCAAACCGGCCGGGTCGGCGTCCATCCGTGGATCCGAGACCTTCCAGCACGCTCACGAGGTCGCCGGGCGGGTGAACGGCGGCGGGCACCCACAGGCGGCCGGCTGTAAGCCGGACATCTACGACGACATGCTCGATTACGCCACCCACTGGACGACCGACGGCGAGGCGTGTAAGCGGGTCATTCTCGCCGCGTTCGAGGCGGTCGCCGAAACGGTGCAGGCTGCCGGGGAGCCGGGGAACGGCGAGACAGAACACAGCGGGTCGAACGACGCCGAGTAGCCCGGTCGACCAGACGACCCAATCGACTGAGGCGGTGAGAAAAAAGACCGGTGTCCAGTCGCGCGGCGCGCCCGATCAGGACGACGAGGGCGACATCTGGATGTTCAGACTCTTCTGGACGATCTGCGTGAACGCCATCGAGCAGAGGAAGTACCAGACGATCCACATCTGCAACGGGCCGACGAGCCCGGCGTCCCACGTCACAGCGCCCGCGAGCGGCACGACGATCTCCTGCGTTGCTATCGCGGGATACGCAGACTCGGAGCCGCGGTAACCGATGACCCAGAACATCCAGAGGAACGCCGGGATCGTGAGGAACATGATCCAGACCATCGGTCGAAACTGCTCTTTGAACATGCCGAGCTGGTCGCCCATCGCGTCCATCTGTTCTTCTTGGATCGCGTCGAGCGCCTCGTCGTCGTCGCGTTCTTTGGCGTCCTTACGGCGCTCTTGGATGTCTTTCATCCGATCTTGATACATACTCATCTTCTCCATGTCCATGAGCCCGGCGCGCAACAACGTGGAGTAGAGCCCGGTCGCGAGCGCGATGAGCATGATGATAACGTAGAAGGGGACGAGCGAGAGCAGCGGCCCCAACACCACGTCGATCGCGCCGGCGATGAGGTTCCGAACCGGCGCGACCGCGTAGCCGACGAACGCACCGACCGTCGCGACCGCCGCCAGCTTGTCCCACTTCGACCACGACGTGGTCTCTGGCGTCTCGACGTCGCTTCCGGTGGAATCGTCGGGCGTCTCGAGTCCCGCCTCGATAGCCTCGGTGCTCGCGAGCGCGAACCCCTCCTCGCCGTCGACGAGCACCTCCTTTTCTATCAGCCGGCCCCACTGGCCGCTCGTTATCTCGTCGCGGACGTCGACCCATCGAACCTCACCGTCCGTGGCGCGATCGAGGACCACTTCGACGGCGGTTCGCATTTCGTCGTCGCCGTCGACGAGCGAGCGAACTCGTCGTTCGACTTTACCCATTGACCGTTAGTTCGTCGTCGACGGTTAAGAAGCTTGCAGGATCGACGAGCGGGATGTCCCCGCGAACCGCACTCGACGAGACCTCGGCTCGAGGCCTACGATTCGACGACCGACTGGATCCGCTCGAAGACGGCCTCGGGTGGTGCCTCGCCGTCGACCGTCTCCAAGACGCCCTCCGTCCGGAAGTGTTCGACGACGGGTGCCGTGTTCTCCTCGTAGACGGCGAGCCGCTCGCGGGCCGTCTCTTCGGTGTCGTCCTCGCGCTGGACGAGGTCGCCGCCACACTCGTCACAGACTCCGGGTTCTTCGGGCGGCTGGAACTCGACGTGGTAGTTCGCGCCACACGATTCACACACGCGACGGCCCGTGAGCCGGTCGACGAGCACCGCCTCGTCGACGTCGAGAAAGACGACCGCGTCGAGGTCGGTGATAGACGAGAGGAACTCGGCCTGTTCGAGCGTCCGGGGGTAGCCGTCGAGAACGAAGCCGTCGGCGTCCGAGAGCGCCTGTTCGACGATCTCGTTGACGACGGGATCCGGCACGAGCTCGCCCGCCTCCATGTACGAGCGCGGCGTCCCGTGCTCCGTCTCCACGTCTTTGTTCGCCCGGAGCGCGTCCCCCGTGGTGACGTGCTCGAGGTCGTACGCGTCGGCCAGCTTCGCGCTCTGTGTGCCCTTCCCAGCCCCCGGCGCTCCCAACAACAGAATGCGGTGACTCATGGCTTGCCGCTCGGCGTCCGCACGTAAAGCCTTGAAGATTCTGCGACGCGCGCCGCAATCGGGCTACGCGGTCGAGTCGTCGTCCGTGGCGTGCTCGGCGGCTGTGTCGGCGGTCGACTCGTTGAGCCGGAGCGCCATCTCGCGTTCGAAGCTCTCGGTGTTCGACGTCTCGAAGCCGATCTTCTCGTACAGCGAGACGGCCGCGCGGTTCCACCGTTCGACGGTGAGCCAGACCCGCTCGATCCCGGCCGCCTGTCCACACCCGAGGAGCCCGCGGATGAGCCGCGTTCCGATCCCCGCACGCTGGTAGGTCTGGTGGACGAAGATCGCGAGCTCGTACGCGTCGTCGTCCGGCACGAGCGTCGCGTGACCCGCGACCGACCCCTCACACCAGGCGACCACGTTCAGGCAGTCGTCGGTGAGGATCGCATCGAGCCACTCGCGCACCCGCGACTCCCCGCCGGGAGGGATCCCTTGTGCGCGGTCCGACGGGTCGAACGAGTCGTACATCGAGACGAGTGCCTCGTAGGACGCCTCCGTGCCGTCGTACTCGCGTATCTCGACCTCGCGGCCCTCGCCGTCGGTGAACGTGATCGGCGGCGTCTCGAAGCGTCCCGCGACCGCGTCCGGGTAGCGTCGCTCCCTCATCGTACGAGCGTGACCGAGGTGTTGCTGTTCAAGAGGACGAACTCGGCTATCGGCCCGATCGAGATCTTTCCCATCGGACTCGTGTGCCCACCGCCCAACACGATTCGGTCGAATCCCTCTTGCTCGGCGATATCGACGAGTCGGCTGCCCGGGTCGCCGTCGATGCGGCGGACCGCGGCGTCGATCCCCGCGTCGGCTATCGCCGCTTCCGCGCGGCGAACCACCTCCTCGACGGCGATCTCCGCGTTCGGGTTCTCTACCACCCCGACGGTGAGGTCGTCGCCGGCGACCGCCGCGCGTTCGACCGTCTCCTCGAGCGCACGCAGCGAGTCGTCGCTGCCACCGATCCCACAGAGCACGTGCATGCGTGCTCTCTCACCCGGGGATCAAAAAAGCGTTCGCCGTCGAATCGACCGACCGTACCCACAACCATTTGTCCGCGCCGCGACTGTGAGCGACCATGACTGACGATCCCGAGCCGTCGACGGACGCCACGGCGGATGCGGACCGCGACGCGGACCACGACGAGGTGGAACGCGACGGCGTCGACGACGCGAACCGCAGCGACGTGAACCGCGACGGTGCGGACGCGACCGACGCCGACGCGCCGACGACCGACGCCGACGCGTCGGTGCCGCGCGACGTCCAAACGTACGAACGGTTCACGAAGATCGACGGGGCCCGCTACGAGCGGGTCAACGAGTTCTTGCGAGATCGCACGTACGTCACGGCCCGCGAGTGGGCGATCGCTCGACTCTGTGCGGACTTTCGGACCGAGACGGGCGTCGAGATGACGAAGATCGGCGAGAACCTCCCCGAGCTCGTCCCGTTCATGACCGACACGTACACGCCACAGGCGGTCAATCAGGCGCGATACGCCTTCGAAGAGAAGGTGACGAAGGCCGGAGCGACGTTCCTCTACGGCGCGATGTCGGGCTTTTTCACCGCCGAGGATCTCGACGAGATGATGTACGAGGTGACGGAGGTCGCGAAGTTCCTCCTCGAAGTCGAGGGCGTCGACCTTGCGGTCGCAGAGGAGCTCGACGCCGAGGACCGAATCTCCGCGGTGATGCGTGAGGTGCGCGAGTCCTCCGCTGACCTCCGTGGTGAGGAGGTGCGGTGTCCCGAGTGCGGACACGTCCACGAGCCGGGCGAAGAGTGAACCGCGACCCCGACACGGCGGGGAGACGGCCGGGCCGTATCGCTGGATCAGTCGTCTGCGGTACTCGCAACGTCGCCAGTACCGGCGAGGAGGTCGTCGCCGTACCCGGGGACCGTGCCGTCGTCGTTCCATCCCCGGAGCGCGTAGTACTCGGAGAGGCCCGCCTCGAAGCCATCGATCTCGTACGGCAGCGTGTCGTCTGCGCGGTCGAATCCGCGCGCGTTGTTGAACGCCCGCTCGAGCTCGACGATTCGAGCGCCGACCGCGAGCAGGTCCTCGTAGTCGGCGTCTAAGAGCGCTCCAAGCCGGTCGTCGGTGACCACGCCCCGCGAGAACTTACACACCACCGCCGAGTCGAGGACCGCGTTCCGGTTCTCTTTTTCGACGAGCTTCGGCGGCTTTCCGTCGAGCCCCTGCGGGTCGAGCGCCTCGTCTTTCCCGACCAGGGGATACTCGTACGCGTAGAACTCGCCGTACATGTGGTCTGCACCGCGATTCGCCGTCGCGAACGCGAGCCCCTGGCCGTTCAGGTGCCGGCCGTCGTGTCCGGAGAAGTCGAGTCCCTTCACCGTCCAGTCGTCGACGCCGAACTCGTCGTGGACCCGGTGGACGCCCTCTGCGAGCGTGTCTCCGACCCCCTCACGATAGGCGATCTGTTCGACTATCGACTGTGCGAGCTCCGCGTTACCGAACTCGTCTTCGCTCGCGAGGTACATCGACACCGTGTCGCCACACGAGATGGTGTCCATCCCGAGTTCGTCACACAGCTCGTTCGCGGCCATCACGTCGACAACGTCGTCGACGCCGGCGTTGCTGCCGAACGCCATCACCGTCTCGAACTCTGGCCCTTCGGTTTCGAGGCCGGTCGCCTCGTCGCGGGTGGGGAGCTTACACGCGAACGCACACTGCGAACACGTTCCCTTCTTGTACTTTTTTTCTTCGACGCGGTCACCCGAGATGCCGGCCGCTCCCTCGAACGACTGCTCGGCGAAGTAGTACGACGGGAGCGCCTCCACCTCGTTGGCGAGTTCGGTCACACTGGCCGTCCCCTGTCGTTTCATGATCGAGTCGGAGGTCGCCGCCTCCCGGTGGACGTCGCCAGCCTCGTCCGGCCACTCGACGTCGATGTCGGCGTCGGCGTCGCCGTCGAAGGTGAGCGCTTTCACCCCCTTAGAGCCGAGTACAGCACCGAGTCCGCCACGACCGAACGCCCGCGACTCCGAGGTCATGATCGACGCGAACCGGACGGCGTTTTCGCCGGCCGGACCCACACACGCCACGTGCTCCGGCTCCAGGTCGTGGGTGGATTCTACGTGCGCCGAGACGTCGGAGACGCGCGCCTCAGCGAGCCCTGGGACGGCTTCGAAGGTGACGTTCGGGGTGCCGTCGTCGTCGGGTTCACGGACGTGTACCGCGAGCAGTTCGTCGCTCGCCCCGACGAGCTCGACGGCGGCGTATCCCGCGCCGGTGAAGTTGCGTGAGAGGAAGCCGCCCGCGTTCGACGAGAGGAGACCGTCTGTCAGCGGTGAGACGGCCGTCGCCGCCATCCGCCCGGTGTACGACGTTCGCGAGTACTGCATCGGCCCGGTCGAGAAGTACAAGCGGTTCTCCGGGCCGAGCGGGTCGACGTCGAACGGGATTCGCTCGTACGCGAGCCGGGTGTTGAGCCCGCGGCCGCCAACGAACGAGGCGAGCACGGTCTCGATCGGCTCGGTGCTGGCCGTCCGTTCGGTCAGATCGATCGTGAGAAGATCGCCCTGTGCGTGTCTCATGTCCGACCATACGCCAGCGCGTCAATAAACCTCCGGGTCACCACGTGGATCGCCGGATCTGCGGCCGCAGTGCTCAGGGCCGCAATCGATGGCTCGTCACCGCCTCGGCACCCGCCACGCTGGTGTCGAGCACCGCCACGTGGAAGGCGTCGTCGGCACCCTCGACGGGAATCGGCAGTCCGCCCGGGTTCACCCGAACCGTCTCGCCGCGCGTCTCCACGGCTCGGGCGTGTGTGTGGCCGTGTACCACGACGTCGTAGTCGCCACAGTCGACGAGGGCATCGACGACGACCTCGCTCGTACCGTGGGTGACCGCGACGTCGAGCGACTCGGCCGATTCGACCGACTCGGTCACCTCGACTGCCGACTGGCCAGGAGCCCCGACCGGGAACGACAGCGCACCCGCCTCGCCGAGGTACTCCCCGAACGCGTCGACGGTCGACTCAACGGCCCACTCGCCGTCGTTGTTCCCGCGCACCGCGTAGAAATCGAAGTCAGCGTCGAAGGGGGTCACCGAGAACGGCGCGACGAAGTCGCCACAGTGGACGACCGCGTCGACGCCGCGCGACTCGAACAGCGCTACGGCCGCCTCGATGGCGTCAAGGTCGTCGTGGGTGTCAGAGACGAGACCGACGAGCATACTCGATCGGAGTGTCGGTGTCGGGAGTGATAAGTGTCGGTCCTCGGTCGCGCTCGTTCGCACACCTGCGTCGGCCTCACCGTTCGGCGTCGTCGCCAGCGACGGCCTCCGTCGGCGCGACGACGGCGTCGGCCGAGGACGCTCCCGACCGGCGTGCCGCGAGCGCAATTGCCACGTACAGCGCACCGATCGCTCGGAGCAGCGGCGTCGATCGATCGTGCCACCGGACGCGGTCGGGGTCCTCGAAGATCAGTCGCGTCGCGAGCCGCTGGTATCGTCGCGGGAACGTCACCACAATGCTCCCGCCGACACCGACCGCACCGATCACCAGCCGATACAGTCGGCCACCCACGAGCGCCGCGAGGACTAACAGCACTCCCTCCGCGCGGACCAGCGAGGGAACCCACGGCCGAATCGTCGGGACGCTCATCACCTCGTCGCTCTCGGCGTCGGTGTCGACGTCGACCGCGACGGTCTCGAACGCCGCGAGCGTCCGGCGTGGCGCCAGCGCGACGAGTCCACCGAGGACCGCCAGGATCTGTCTAACCATACGTGACGGTTCGTCGACACGGCTAAAGAGCGCACCGCGCGTTCCCGACATCCGAGAGCTTCGGCCCCGTGGAGCGCTCGGTGCTCACTCCGTCTCGTGGAGCGCCTGCCAGGAGAGCCGCGGGGTGCGTGCGGCACCGACCTGGTCGATCCGAGAGGCGGCCGTGCGGCTCGGTGCCGAATCGAGCGTCTCGGCGTCGTCGCCGAACGCGACGTTGAACGCGGCCGCGAGGTCGTCGAGCGACGCCTTGTTCTCGATCTCCGTCGGCTCCGTCAACATCGCCTCGGGGACCATCTCGGGCCACTTCGTCGTCGGCGGGTGAACGCCGAAGTCGAGCATCCGTTTTGCGACGTCCGCGGCGTCACGGTCCCCGGCCGTCGCCGCGAACTCGTGGTGGAAGGGGCCGTGTGGGACCGCGAGGTCGATCTGGTTGGCCAGGTAGTTCGCGTTGAGCACCGCCTTCGCCGCCGCGTCGGACAGCCCCGCGTCGCCCAGTCGGGCGATGTAGGCGTACGCCTTGATCAACACCAGCCAGTTGCCGTGGAAGCCGTGGACCTTCCCGATCGACTCGGGTGGCGCGAAGCGCTCGTACCCGTCGCCGTCGGTCGCCTCGCGGACCCGGGGCGTCGGGAGGAAGTCGGCGAGTTCGGCGGTCACCCCGACGGGTCCGGCTCCGGGGCCGCCCCCGCCGTGTGGGGTCGCGAACGTCTTGTGGACGTTGTAGTGCATGACGTCGAATCCCATGTCGCCCGGGCGGCCTCGGCCGAGCAGCGCGTTGAGGTTCGCGCCGTCGTAGTAGAGGAGCCCACCGGCATCGTGGACGATATCGGCGACCTCGGCGATGTCGCGCTCGAAGAGGCCGACCGTGTTCGGATTGGTGAGCATGAGTGCGGCGGTGTCCTCGCCGACGGCCGCCCGGAGCGCATCGAGGTCGACGCGACCGTCGTCGCCGGAAGGGAGTTCGACCACGTCGTAGCCGGCGGTCGCGGCGGTGGCGAAGTTCGTTCCGTGTGCCGACGCGGGGATCACCACCTCCGAGCGGTCGGTACCGTGGTGTTCGTGATACGCCTTCGCCACGAGGATCCCGGTGAGCTCACCTGCCGCGCCCGCCGGCGGCTGGAGGGTGACGGCGTCCATGCCACCGATCTCGGCGAGGACGTCCTGTAGTCGGTACAGGATCTCGAGGATCCCCTGTGTCGACCGGTCCGACCGGGCCGGGTGGACCGCCGCGTTCGGGTCGGCCGCGACGTCCTCGGTGAACGACGGGTTGAACTTCATCGTGCAGCTCCCCAGCGGGTACGGCCCCGAGTCGATAGACCAGTTCATCTGCGAGAGTCGGGTGTAGTGGCGGGCGATCTCCGGCTCGGAGGGGTTCGGCAACGTGAGCGACTCACGCGTCAGGTCGTCCGGCAGCGGCGAGTCCGCCGACACGTCGACGGTCGCCGTCCCCTTCTCGTCGAGCAGGGGCTCCCGAACCGCGTCCGATTCGCTCGTGTAGGTGGCCTGATCGTGATACATCTCAGATCACCTCCGCGACCGCGGCGACGAGGTCGTCCGTCTGGTCCGCGGTCAGGTCGGTCACACACGCCTGTAGGTGGTCGTCGTCGACGACGTGGACGGCAAATCCATCCGTTTCGAGCGCCGACGCGACCGCCGGCGCCGGCGACTCGGTCCGGAAGACGAACTCGCGGAAGTGGTGGCGGTCGTGGACCGGCGCGGTCACCCCCTCGATCGCGTCGAGGTCGCTCGCGAGGGCGGCCGCGTCGGTGACGCAGTCGTTCGCGAGATCGACGAGCCCCGACGGCCCGAGTGAGGCGGCGTGGATCGCCGCTCTGAGCGCGACCCACGCCTGATTCGTACAGATGTTCGACGTCGCCCGCTCCTTGCGAATGTGCTGTTCGCGGGTTTGGAGCGTGAGCGTGAACGCGCGGGTTCCGTCGGCGTCCTCGCTCGCCCCGACGAGGCGACCGGGCACCTGTCGGAGGTAGTCCTCGCGACACGCGAAGATGCCGAGCCCCATGCCGTAGCTCGCCGGAAGTCCGAGCGCGCCCGCCTCACCGACGACGACGTCTGCACCCACGCTCGCCGGCGCTTCGAGCACCGAGAGCGCGACGACATCCGACCCGAGCACGAACAGCGCGTCGGCGGTCTCGGTGATCGATCCGATCGCCTCGAGTCGCGCTTCGAGACAGCCGCGCACGGTCGGGCTCTCGGCGTACACCATCACGACGTCGTCGGCGGCGCGGTCGGCGAGCGCGTCGACGTCGGCGATGCCGTCGGCCATCGGGTACGACTCGACGGTGAGACCGGCACCGTCACAGTAGTTCTCGAGTACCGCCCGTTTGCCGGAGCGCAGGTGTGCCGGCACGAGCACGACGTCACCGGTCGTCGACCGGACGCGGTCGGCGAGCGTCGCCGCCTCCGCGAGTGCGGTCGCGGCGTCGTACATCGAGCAGTTCGCGACCGGCAGACCGGTCAGCTCGACGAGCATCGACTGGTACTCGAAGAGCGCCTGTAAGAAGCCCTGTGAGACCTCCGGCTGGTACTGGGTGTAGCTCGTGAGGAACTCCGAGCGGTCGGCGAGGTGGTCGACGATACTCGGTACGTAGTGGGAGTAGTGGCCGCGGCCGAGGAACTCGACGAGGTCGTCGTTGGCCGCGAGCGCGTCGGCACACTCGCGACGAATCTCCCGTTCGGTCCGTGGCTCGATTCCGAACGTCCCGTCGAACCCGACGGCCGCGGGAATGTCGAATAACGCCTCCTCACTCTCGGCGCCGATGGCGTCGAGCATCGCTTCGGTCTCGGCGTCCGTGTGGGGCGCGTACGGACTCCCGCTCATCGGTGCGCCTCGATCGTGGCGGACTGGCCGTCGGTCCGGTTGGTGGCCCCGACGCCGGTTCGTTTGGTGGTCGGGTCGTCGGCGGGTCGTCGGTGCGGGTGTGTCGATGACATGTGTCTGTGTTCGAATTGGCGCGGTCGACCGCGGTCGTGATCGACGACCACGGTCAGGCGATCTGGTCGGCGTACTCGGCCGCGGCGAGCGTCTCCGCTTCGTCGACGCCGTCGCTCGGTTCGACCTCGAGCATCCAGCCGTCGTCGTACGGCGACTCGTTGACGAGCTCCGGGCGGTCGAAGAGCGCCTCGTTGACCGCGGCGACCGTTCCCGAGATCGGTGCGTACAGGTCTGAAACCGCCTTGATCGATTCGACGACGCCGAACGCCTCCCCTGCGGTGACCTCGTCGCCGACGGCGGGGAGCTCGACGAAGACGACGTCGCCGAGTTCGTCCTGAGCGAAATCAGAGATACCGACCCGAACGGTCGCGTCGTCGACCGTCGTCCACTCGTGCGATTCCAGATAGCGTACGTCGTCGGGAACTTCGAAGCTCATTGTGTGAGAGACCGCGGTGCGTACCGACCGTCGGCCCCCGAACCGCACGACGGCCTCGTCCAACACGCACCGCAGTGTGCTGTGTAAACCGATCACAGACGGGCAAATAAATGGTGTGTTCTCGGCGGATTTCAACCGTGACGTAGGCGATCGGTCGAATCTCTCGACTCGTCCGGGTGAGTCGCGGGCGAGTCGTGAGTGGGCCGCGGGCGAGTCGTGGGTGGGCCGCGGGCGAGTCGTGGGTGGGCCGCGGGCGGGTCGCGGGGGTCGCAAGGGGGTCGTGGAGCGGAAACCCCGCCAGTTTATCGGCTACCGGACCGGAGCGGGCCCATGTTGATCACGCTCGAGGGGATCGACGGGAGCGGGAAGACGACCGTCTGGGAGGCGCTCCACGACCAGTATCCCGACGCGGTGTTCACCCGAGAGCCGACAGAGAGCTGGTATGGTGACGCAGTGTACCGGTCGCTCGCCGACGAAGACGCCGACCCGCTCGCCGAGCTCTTCTTGTACACCGCCGACCACGCGGCTCACCTCTCGGAGACGATCCGACCGGCGCTTGCCGAGGGTACCCTCGTCGTCTCCGACCGCTACTCCGACTCCCGGTTCGCGTACCAGGCAGCCACGCTCGACGCGAGCGACGCCATCGACGTCGACCGGCCGATGGAGTACATCCAGGGGATCCACGCCGCGTTCTCGCGTCCCCCGGACGCGACCATCTACCTCGACCTCGACCCGACGACGGCGGCCGCTCGGGCCGGCCGGACGGACAAGTTCGAGCGCGACGGGTACCTGTCGGCGGTCCGAGCGAACTACGAGCGACTCGTCGACGCCGAGCCAGGACGGTTCGTCCGCGTCGACGCCAGTCAGCCGCCGGAAGTGGTCGTCGAGCGGGTCGAGTCCGCGGTCGCGGCACTCGTCGAGCCGTGATCGTCGCGCTGTCGTCGCCGGGTCGCGAACGTCACACGGCGGTCGTCGAGTCGTCGATCACTGCGTGTCCGGTAGTTCGTACTCCTCCGGCGGGGG
>ERZ1034547.237-NODE-237-length-14605-cov-5.567354_pt1 | contig 14605 bp, 11 predicted proteins | sample MGYA00520642_ERZ1034547 | MGnify/ENA primary metagenome ERZ1034547 (study PRJEB33760, sample SAMEA4777713) | hypersaline lake metagenome | biome: hypersaline environment; feature: brines | place: Spain | collected 2012-08 | depth 0 m ... | reverse complement strand
GAAGCACTTCTTAAGTCCGGCGCCGACCCAAACGCGTCTGGGGAAGACGGCGGCCCGCCGCTTGGTTTCGCGATGGGCGGTGGCCACCCCGAGATTGCCGAAAGGTTGCTCGATGCGGGCGCGGACCCGGACTGCCAGTTTTCCGACAATGACTTCACGCTGCTTTCCTACACGGCCGTGGAGGATAAGCCCCACATGACGGAGCTTCTCCTAGAGGCAGGTGCCAATCCCGATCTTGTCGATAATGACGGGTACACGGCCTTGGCGTATACCGCTCTAAGCGGAGCGACGGAGGTCACTCGAAAGCTACTAGATGCAGGCGCGGATCCGAGCATCCTCCCTGGCCACCGGAGCCTGTCGGAGCTGGCTCGGGACAAGGGAAACCCGGAGGTCGCCGATTTGCTCAGCACGAGCCAGTGAGAGGTCGGCACCTGTCATTTACCAGAAAAACTGCTAAGCGGGCGTGCTCCTTGAGATCTCACCCATGCAGAACGGCCCAAGTCACAGGAGCCTCGCTCGAAAGTTGGGCCGATGTTATCGTGAAGAACGAGAGGGCAGGTCGGTGGAGTTGGCGGAGGGGGGCACGAGCGTGAGAAGACAGAAATCGGGGAGCCGACACCGATGTCGTGCACTTGAGTCACACTTCAGTTCTCAAACACAGCACAGTTATGACGGACGACACCACTATAGATGAGGCTCCCCCGAAGGAAGAAGAATCGGAACCTGACCCAAGAGAAGAGGCGACACAGGCGCTTCTGAACGCGCTCCTGGATGTCTTCGATCAAAACTTTGGAGATCAGTTCGAGCAAGCTCGTTTTGATATCGTTCAGAAAGAAGAGGACGAAGAGAAAGAACGATGGGAGTTCAGTCTTCAAGGAAGAGGGAGCGATAATGAAGACTCCAGTGGTGAAGAGAAAGGGAAATATGAGTTTTTCCTTGACCCGCTGTCCGGAGGCGAATCGGCACAAAAGGAAAAGGTATACGCAAAGATACGCAGCGAGGAAGAAGAGGGAAAGATAAACCTACACATTAAGGGAAGTGGAAGTGGAAAGTGGAAGAAGTTTGAACTGGTGGAGATTGCCGATACAGAAGAGGGGTGGGAAGTTAATCAGGAAGCTTCGCCCGAATATGGTAATAGAAAGTTCAGTCAGAACGTACTTGAGGTATGGTTTCCTCAGCGCGACGATAAGGAGGAAGAGGAGGAAACGCTGCAGATTCCTGTCCATCTGGAGTCAGATCTGGATGGAGACCTATCATGGGGAATGTTCTCTGATGAAGGGCTGAAGATCCCCCTTCCCGATGTTAAAGTAGAGCGTGAAGGGGATGGGAAAGGCTTTCAAGCTAATGTGGGAAGCAGGGAGGGGTGGAGACATGTAGGTCTTTCATTCCTGATGTACTGGGTGATTTGCAACGTCTATGCGGGAAACGGCACCCTCCGGCGAGACGATGACCACATCCCAAAGGGATTCCCCGAGCTGGAAAAATACAGGGCGAAACGACCTGTCAACCTCAATCCTGCTACAGTGATCGATGAACTGGAAGACGAAGACAGGGACGACAAACTGTACTTCCCCTGGCACGTCATCGAATCGGCTTGCTCGGCGCTAAATGCGGGGAAAAATGTCATCTTCACCGGTCCCCCGGGATGCGGAAAATCCAAGCTGGCCTCGTTTCTCGCAAAAAGAGCAACCGGACAAGATCCGCTCATGACGACGGCTTCTCCCGCGTGGAGCACGGGAGACCTCATCGGTCGCTACATGCCGGCCCGCGAGGGACACGGGTTGGTGTTTCAAGAGGGGTTGTTCCTGCGAGCCCTCGGGGACACGGACGAGCGATCAAGTTGGCTGGTGATTGACGAGTTCAATCGTGCCGACATCGATGCGTGCTTCGGAGAACTGTTCTCGGTCTTTGCTGGAGACGCCGTTGAATTGCCCTTCGAGAAAGAGGGGGAAAGCGAGGACGACACGGAAGAAGAGGAAGACGACGAGGCCCATCCCGTACGGATCGTCCCAGAAGGAGACGAGGCCGAGACAGAGGTCGATTACCTCGTTCCGGATAAGTTCCGGCTCATTGGCACGATGAATGATGCGGATCGATCAGGGCTTAACGAACTGTCGTTTGCGCTGATGCGGCGGTTTTCCATCATTCATGTTGGGTCCCCAAGGAAGGACCAGGTCAAAACAATCATCGAAAATGAGATAGAAAACACTACAGACGACCTCGAGCTTGAAAAGAATGCATGGGATGTAAGCCAAAAAGGGACAATCCGGTGTCGATTAGAGTTGATACGGGAGGAGTTGGAGCGTCTGTTTACACCTCGTAGCAGTGAAAGCGAAAACACAGGCATCGAAGATCTCATCAGCGACAGTGTGGTTGGGGTGTCGGTGACTGGAGACGTTATTCGGTTCGTTGGGGAAGGGATTCGAACAGAAGCGAAAGACGAGTCGCTAGATCGATCCGATGACCTTGAAGACGATTCGCCTTGGGATAATATGGATGACCTGGCCGAGAAACTGACACTTTCCTATTTGGCACTGGCTGCCGTTCTACAGGTTTTCCCCCAGCTTGAAGCGCTGGAGATGGGAACCCAGCAGGATCAGAACAAGCTATTCCAGGCTGTTCTTCATATCTTTGAGGCGTTTCACGAAGACCATGAGGACAAGTTGGTAATGCTACGGGTCAAGAGGGAGGATGGAAGCTATACCCTTGAAAGCGAGGAGACGATTGGAGAGTTCTTATTTCGGAACTTGAAGACCCGGTTTCCGAGACAGGCTGAGAGCTGGAAGGACGAGCTTGACAAGTATCTGTCCGACGGAAACACGAACGAAGATGGAAACGAGTAGAGTCGCTTCCGCTCTGGACCCCCCGATGCCAGTGTCATGAGTCGAGTCGACATTAAACACGACCGTCAGCTTTTCGTGTCCCAGGTCGGATGGCTGGCCCGAAACATGGAGCAGGCGAGCCTGGCGGAGATCGTTCGTTGGATCTGCACGCAGCTCAGTGAGGACCGGGATCGAGAAGCTTCCGAAGACACCCGGGAGCTTCGCCGATTGCTTCTGAAGGGGTTGCGCCTGGACGCTCCCGAGCAGGAAACGGCCGAAGAGCGTCTCGCTGAAATTTTGGGACAGTCCTTTCAGGCCCGCTCTCCACAGTGGAAAACGCGAGATGTGGCCGGGCGAGACGTGGACTGGACGGAAACCTACCGGCGCGCTCTCACGAACCAGCCCACGCGGTTTGTGAGCCGGGAGATTGATCGGAAACCCGACACGGAACTGATGGGCGCTCTTCGATACCAGGCCCAACAGTGGATCAGCATTTTAGAAACCTCCGACCAGACAGGACACGAGCAGAGGGCCGATAGACTTCGTGAGGCCCTTAAGAAAAATCCGGCCCGAGAGGGACGGGCTCCCGGCCCGATGACGAAACCGCTCCTTCAGCGTCTGCGCCAGCAGGGGCCCCTGGCCAAAAAGACGAGCGATGCGCTTTCACGGGTGTACACCCATCAGCACACGACTCCCGACAACATCGTTTCCATTATCGATCGGGCACTGCGCCAAGCCGAAGGGTGGTGGAACGAGAGCAAAGCATCGCAGAACTCCGTTTGGAATCGCCTCCTTGAGCTTGGAGTTCTTCTGGCCATCACCCAGACGGCCGATCAGAGAGAGTGGGAACTCCTCGGTTTTCCTGATCTCGCGGAAACGTTTAAGGCGACGCTGAGACATTCGAGAAAGCCGATGACACTTACAGTGTACAAGGAGGCACCGGGTCCCGACGTGTTTACTGACATGCGGAATCCGGCAGGAATGGATCCCGAAGACAGTGCCCAGGATAGTCAGCCGGACGTGTGCCTAACCTTTCGACACACCGAGAAGGGGGGCTCCATTTCTGTTCTCGGAGATGCGAAGCGAAACGCCACCGGAGATGGAACGACATATTTCCGGGACGGTCTGCGCACAGCGACCTATTATATGTCTGCTTTTGCTGGAGCTCTCCAAGCTAATTTTGTGTCGACGGACACGTGGGGTGGCGACTACGACGGAGGAAAAGCGCCGAGCGGGGTCATTCGCCCAACGATAACTCTCTTCTTTCGGCAAAATACCGAGCCCTCAGTCTTTCAGAAGGAAGGAGCCGCGGCGGCCGATATATCGGCTCCATCCATTCTGGCCTGTGACCTTGAAAATCACTTCGGGCTTCAGGACAGCCAAACCGAGGAAGACTGGGAAGAATGGCGCTCCGTGTTCCTAGAGCGATGGTTAGCATACATTTCAAAACAAGCTTGCGATCATCTCACGCGTAGGGAAGCATAATCCATTTTTCTACAGTCACTTACGGAGGAGGCTCTACTACTCCGCCATTCTGAGATTTGAAGGAATGGACACTCCCGCTGTTGCCTTTTCACCGTTTCCTAAGCGCGAATGAACGACTTCGACCCCCAGAACGACTGGACAGAGCGGCGCTCCGGTGGCGCGCCTGACCGACCCGAGGACCCACGCTCCCCCTACGAGCGCGACCGGTCTCGGCTCATGCACACAGGCGGCTTTCGCCGACTGCAGGGCAAGACGCAGGTGCTTGGGGTGGGAGAAAGCGATTTTCATCGGACACGGCTGACCCATTCGATGGAGGTCGCACAGATCGCTCGCGGGCTGGTTCACATCTTGAGAGAACGGTCCCCAGACAACCAGCATCTTCCATCGTATTCCCTAATCGAGGCTACCGCGCTGGGGCACGATATTGGCCACCCTCCGCACGGCCACAGCGGAGAAATTGCCCTCAATTACGTGATGCGCGATCACGGCGGGTTTGAAGGGAACGCGCAAACCCTGCGCCTTTTGGCGCGGCGGGAGCTGTATTCCGATGACTACGGCCTCGACCTGACCCGGCGCGCACTTCTGGGCGTTCTGAAGTATCCTGCCTCCTACAACCGTGTGCGCCAGCAGAAGTGGCCCGATCCTCCTTCAAGTCCCAGCGAGTTGAAACGAGACAACTGGACGCCGCCGAAGTGTTACTTCGATGAGGACCAGGAGATCGTCGACTGGATTCTTGATCCACTGCCCATTGAGGACCGGGAGGCTTTTCAGTCTCTCAGCGGGACGCCGTCGGCCGACAGAAACGGGGAGACGCAGCACAAGTCCCTCGACGCAAGCATCATGGACGTGGCCGACGACGTTGCCTACGGCGTTCATGACCTGGAGGACGCGATTAAACTCGATCTGATCGAGGAGCAAGACTTGAGGGAAAAAATCGAAGAGACCCTCGATCCTGGCTGGGCCGAAACGGTCGGCATTTCAGACCCGAAAACCCTCGCGGAGAACCTTTCCCGCACAAGCTCAAGAAAGCAAGCAGTCGGGAAACTTGTCCACGCCTTCCTGCAGTCGACCCGCCTTGAGAAAAAGGACACGTTTGACTCGCCACTCCTGGACCTGACGGTGCACATGGAGGAACCCGCTCGCGATTTCCTTGACGCTCTCGATAACTTGAAGTTTGAGAAGGTCGTCATGCAGGCGACCACACAACAAATGGAATATCGGGGCCGACTTTTGATTGTACGTCTGTTTGAGGCTCTGGCTTCAGATCCTGGACGGCTCCTGAAGTCCTGGTATCGCAAGCAACACGAGGAGGCTGGTGACGATCAGGCAGCCCGGCGCGTGATCTGCGACTACATTGCGGGGATGACCGACGAGTACGCCACAGAGGTTTACGAGCGCCTCCACATGCCTCACATCGGCCGCGTGTCGGCCGCCAGATGACACGGCGATCACCGGAAGACCCTGTCGATGACCCGTAGAATCGCCCTGGCTAGTCCTCCCAATGCCCGATGCTCTGGCGGTGCACGACTACCAGTCACTAAGGAAGGTGTGATCTCGCCGGCGTCCCCTTCGAGGAAGAGAGGCTGTTTCCTGGTCTTTCTCCAGTCCACCCCAGGACAATCGCAGCATATGTGTTGCTCCCCAGATGTGCTGAGGACAAGAATCTGGGTTCCCTCTGGTAGGGAGTCTGGGCCTGACAGAAGATGATTGAAGACAGAGGGCACTTTCCTGCAGCACCGTTCCACCTTAGAAAAGCCGCACATCCTCTGCTCACCTACGGCATCTCGTGGCCGGATGCCGTCGAAGGACACTGAGCGGTCCGTCTCCATCTGCTTCAGACAAAGCGCTCCAGACACCGAACGTCCGACGGTCTGAAGCCGCCTGTAACTTGGTTTCTGGATGCCGCTGCTTGAGTAGCCAACAGCCACCCTCTTTGCCTTACAACGAGCTTTTCTTCCGATGTCAGACGACACGAAGGACACGCTGCGCAGGCTTCTGAGTCAAGGTCGGGAGATGACCCTCGATACGATGAGTCGTCGTCTCGGCGTGTCGAGACGCCAAGTCCGGCGTGTAATCAAGGAGCTCAAGGAGGGCGAGTGGGGAATCCGAGAGCGATGGGAAGAGGGCACCAAACGATTTTCGATGGACCCGCAGGACCACACGCTTGAAAGTCGACCAGTTGAACTCAGAGAGCGGGAACTTCAGGCCCTCACCGTCGCAGCATCGGCAGCGCAGGCGACCCTCCACCCAACCCCCTTCGACAACGACCTGCAGGATGCCGTCGCCAAGCTACTTGAAGGCGCTGGACCCGTTTACAGCTTCGAGCCGGAGTTTCAAGAAAAGGTGTGGCACTTCGATGCCGGAGCCGCCAGCAACATTGATCCAGAGATCTTCTGGACGGTGGTGCGGGCGGCAAACGGGCAGGAGGTCCTAGCTATTGACTATTACGCTGCCTCCTCAGGTGAGTACTCCTCGGCACGGAAGGTCAACCCTCTGGTCATCGCGGAGCAAGACGGCTCCTGGCTGATGGCTGCGTACTGCCACCAAAAGCAGCGCGTGCTGGACTTTTCGCTTCCGGCCATTGAGGCAGCCGACCCGACTGGCGAGGGCTTCGACCGGCCGTCGGATTTCGACCGCCTGTCTCACTTCGAGGGTCGTTTCAGCGCGCTGAAGGGAGAGGAGAAGAGAGAAGTTGTGCTGCACGTCGTCGCAGACAAGGCCGAGTACTTTCGGCGCAAGACCTACCATCCCTCCCAAATAGAGGAGAAGATGGAAAATGGAGACTTGAAAGTGAGCTACGTCGTGTCGAATCTCGACGACTTGGCTGCCTTCGTCCGGTCGTGGGGACCGCACGTGAGAGTGCTCCGGCCGGAGTCCCTGGCCGAGCGGATCGTGTCGGACCTGAAGGAGGCTCTGCAGGGCTACCGCGGCGACAGGTAGTCGCGCGCCTGACGTCATGCTTTCTCCCAGAGTTACGCTTCTTCTTGAGGCAAAGGACCGGCGCCCCTGCACCGGCGCTCAGCCCGCCTTCGGGGGAAGAACCGTTCTGGTCGGGCATCTTTGATCAGACATTTTTTGTCTGATTAGTGCCATGCCGCCGCTACGTTAGAAATGCAGCACTGCTGGTGATGCAGCGCTGGTGATGATCCTGCCTTCTTTTCTGACGTCACAGATGCCTACCGCAGCTGACTGAAGGAGTCTGGAGACCGAGTACTACTTGCCGAAGCGCTGCTTTTCGAAGCATCACTTGTCGGAGTACTACCGACTTTGGAAGCACCACCGACCGTCGAAGTACGTTCAACCACTCAGGCAGAACCGTGGTATCCGACGACACGATAACGCCACGCGCACATCCGCCCGAGGATCAACGCGATAAGTTCATCGGAGCAGTTTCGAGCCATTACCCCCTCTTCGAAGAGCTGATTACTCGGTTTGGGGACCGACGGGAGTGAGAGGGACGTCGGAGTTCGAGTGACAACGATGCTCTACCGTGGAGCGAGGAACTGATCGCCCGCTTCGAGAACCAGTGGGGTTGGAACCGTTTACTGTCGGAGTGCCTGAGGAAGTACACCCCGGATGACATCCGGCAGATCATGAGTGGCATGGAGCAGCAGGCGTGATAGAGCAGCAGGCGTGACCGGCAGGAATACCCGGTATGCACGCCCGGCAGGGAAGACTTAGGGGGGGCAGAACTCAGGAGACGCATGTGTAACTGAAAGTTGATTCTCACCCATCGCGGTTTGGGAATACGTTAGTGAGCCTTCTCTACTTGACCGAATGCTTCAGAACATGGAGCAGCATTCTCCCTCACCCTGACCGTGCAACCAGACACTCTTTGTCCGATGATCGGCAGGTGACCCTTACGTTGATTACACGCAGAACGACACTTCTTGCCGCACAAGCGCCTTTAACCATCATGCTTCAACCACACTTTGAGGTGATCCAGCGTGAGAAGGCACGTGGGAAGAGGGGGGTGTCGTACTACGGACGCTTCCTCCACCCCAACCCAAAGTTTTGGAAGTACTACTTTTACTTCTTTACCGACGCTGCCGAAAAGGAGGGAGAAGACTTCTTCTGTGTAGAAAATCGGCTATGCATTTCTTCCTACAAAAAGCGCGTAGCTACCTTTGATCGGGAGGAAGATCTGGCCTTTGTCTATAACCAGCGACACCCTCGGCGAGGCTCGGAAACTCCGTTCGACGAGAGCCACGAGCGGTGGGAAGATGTCGAATGGGCACCGCCACTGAATGAAGATCCGGATCCCAAGGTCGAGGAAGGATTTCGGTAGAAGGAGTGTTGGCGCTCAGCGTTCTGTTTTCCCGAAGCACAGATCCGAGCCTGAGAGTGGAGTGGAAACGCGCACAGTGAGGTCAGTTCTAATCCAATGCAGCTCAGGTCCTCTGGAAGACGTTCCAGAGCCTGTTTCTGCACTCGGATCAACCGGATCAACTCTTCTTGGTTTTCGCAGGTACCCATCTTGACTCAACCGATTGGCGTCTCACCGTTGTCATTGGTCAGGGCCGGGTCCGCGCCACTGTCCAACGGCGCCTCTGTAACTTCTGGGTACCTGCTTTCAGCGGTCGTGTGCAAAGGCAAGTGCCCTGATGGTGCGAAGAAAAGCGTGTTTGTATCTCCTAACCTGCCTACTGGCCCTACTCCCTCGTCTGACCCTCGGACAGGTGATCGGAGAGATCCAGCCCAAAAGCGGCGCGACGTTCGAGAACACCTGGGTCTGGGACGGTACTGAGCTTTCCCCAAAGTCCGGGTCTTCCTTCTCCGAGACGTGGACATTCGACGGAAGTGAAGTGCGCCCGAAGGCAGGAGCCAGTTTCGAAAATACTTTTGAATGGAACGGGGAGGAGCTTCGCCCGAAGTCCGGAGCAGACTTTTCCAATACCTATGTCTGGGATGGGAGGGAACTGAGCCCCAAGTCCGGCGCCTCCTTTCAAAACACCTGGACCTTCGACGGGGAGGAGTGGGAACCGAAGGGCGGCGGGTCGTTCGACGACACCTGGGTCGTTGAGGGACACGTCCCGGTCCCGGTAGCCGCTATCGTCGTGCTTGGGATCGCAGGTCGGTAGCCCCGAAACAGACGGCGCCGGGACTGCTCAGATGAACGAAGCGTTGCGAGGCATGCCCAGAAAGCCAAGCGGGCGAGCCGGCCGAGAGCGGGTTGGGGAGGCGTTCCGCTCGCCGTTCCCTTGCCGGGCAGTTTGCCAGTTTCCCACCGGGGTATCTATTTATCTTCCACCTGCGCTATCACCTGTTTCCTGGCGGGAGATTCTTCTGTTTTCCACCGGCGGACATACCTGTCCCACAATCTCAAATCACTGCCGCGTCTTAGCCGTCATCAGCTGGTCAACTGGTCCCAAAATTCGGACACGCATCCCACAAGCCTCCGAGAACGTCGTCGAGTTCGTTAGCTCGTGAGCAGCGAGTTACCGCACCCACACACCAGCAGTTGTCTCACCCTATTGCGGAGTCCGTTCCTTGTCAACACGCCAATCGATCAGTCAGCTTCGTCGGGCCATGAGCACGAACCCTGTATCTTGGAATCGGCTCCGAGCCGTCACCTGGGAAATTCTGGACACACCCGATCCGAAAGGACGCTACGTTCAGGCGAGTACGCTTGCGAACGTGTCGATCTTCGGTCTCATCGTCTTGAACGTTCTAGCTAACCCAAGTTGTGAGGTACGCTGAGGCGACAAGAAAAAGCGGTGCCCATGCCCGATCTTGGAGAAGTTGACCATCACATCACCTTCTCCCAAACCGACCGGCCATGGACACCGCAATCATTGGAATGTACTGCCTCGTGGATGATTGGCTCCAGGCCCGCCGGCACCAAGAAAGCCCCCAGCGCAGACTCATCGACGCAGAGATTATCACCATCGCCCTGACGGCGGCCCGATTTTTCGACTGCAACTTCCGGGCCGCTCAGACGATGCTCATCGAGCAGCGCTACCTGACCGATGGTCTCAGCCGGAGCCAGTACAACCGGCGCCTGCACCGGGTTCAGCCGCTTCTGGAGGCGCTCTTCGATTGGCTCGGTCGTGTCCACAAAGCTTCATCTCATGAGAACGTATTTCTGATCATGAGAACGTATTTCTGATTGACAGCTGTCCGGTACCGGCCTGCGACAACATCCGCATCCGAGACTGTCGAATCTACCCTTCAGAAGCGACAGAGGACGTTTTCCGAGGCTACCACAGCAGCAACCGCCGGTGGTTCTATGGGCTGAAGGTGCACCTGATTGTGACGGCGGAAGGCTACCCCGTAGAAGCGTCCCTGACACCCGGTTCGGTAAACGATACCAAGCACCTGCGTAGCTTCGAGATCGACCTGCCGGAAGGATCAGTGCTCTATGGAGACAAGGCCTACAACGAGTACTTTACCGAAGATCTCCTGGCGGAGGCCTGCGGCATTGAGCTCTGCCCACAACGGAAGAAAAACTCAACGCGAGTAGTCTCTGCGTCTGTTCGGTATCTGCAGCAGGTTTATCGTAAACGCGTCGAAACGACGTTCAGCCACATTGAGCGAATGCTTCCAAAGTCGATTCACGCAGTGACCGCTCGCGGTTTCGAGCTGAAGGTGTTCTTGTTCGTGCTGGCCTTCAGCATCGGTGGACTGGTATAGGTCACAACTTGGGTTAATTATACGCATCGCACCCGGTAGTCTGGACCTGATGGCTCTTCAATTGGAGTTCCAGAAGCTCCAAAAGGAGTGATCACGCCTTCCAGCAGCCGTGGGCCAACGGTAGACGGACGAACAAAGCCGGATATTGCAGCCCCTGGCACTTACACGGCCTCCGCACTCTCTGATGACGCTTCCCCATCACTCGGCTCCCTCGGGATAATGGGGGATGGTGAGCACGAGATGCTTCTGGGCACGAGTATGTCAGCCCCGCTCACGGCAGGGTCCGTTGCGCTGCTTATGCAGGAAGACCCGACTTTGTCAACCGACGAGACAAGAAGCCTTCTCAAGAGCACTGCCCGCGTAGACGGTCTAGTTCAAGGCCGCGGAGGAGACCTTCGGCGCCGGGAAGCTGAACGCGCTTCGCGCCCTGACGAGCCTAACCGGAGAGTCGGCTCCTCTTGGGGTCCTTTCGTACCACGAGCCGGCGGACTTCGACCAAGATGCGTCCGTCACGCTCGGCAGCGGTGCCGCAGAGCAAGCGGCCCTCCGGTTCACCCCGACCCAGTCAGGCCGTGTGGCGGGGACGTACCTTTCGCTCGCGTCCAACGGACAAGATGACCCTGCAAATGAACTGACCGATTCGCTTGAAGTGGAGGTCTGGACCGATGACGGAGGTGTGCCGGGACGCCAGATTGGAAGCAGCGTGGCCGTTCCCCCTTCGGCCCTTCGGGGCTTCTCGCCGAACTTTATCCGCCTGTCCAGCACCGGCGTGGCCGTAGAGGCTGACGAAGACTACCACCTCGTTTTTGAGGAGGCCAACACCGGAACAGTCGAGCTTCTCATTGAGACCGTGGCTCCCACGGCCGGCCGCTCTATGACATTTGAAAACGAGTCATGGTCACCTGTTGGAAACGACCTTGTGGCCCGCGTGCAGGTCCGTACAGACGTGAGCGCTCCACCGGCGGTTGCTGGATTGAGCATTGGGTCGGCTGAGCCGGAGAGCATCCCGCTCAGTTGGAACGGCGTGGGCACTTCTGATCTCGGGGGGTATCTTGTGTACCGAGACACGAGCCCGATCGGCTCTTTCCCGGACCTTGCGCCTTTCGACACGACAGAGGCTACGGAAAACAGCTACACAGATACGACAGCGGCCGAGGGGCGGACCTACTACTACCGAGTGGCACCCATTGACCGATCTGAGAATGAGGGCGCCCTCTCTGAAGAAGCTTCGGCCTTTCTCTACCCGAGCCAGGTACAAGCGGAGCTCAACCGCTCGTTTGGGGAGGCCTCCGGGCCGGGCGACTACCGGCTCGTGGCCCTGCCCGGAGAGGCAGATCGCCCGCTTTCAGATGTGATCAGTGGAGAGGCCGGATCGGAGTGGCAAGCATACCGCGACGACGGAAGCCAGGAAGATTTCTTCCAGAAGTTCGACGGGTCTGATAGTTTCACCTTCGAGCCGGGGAACGGGTTTTGGGTCACCGCAACCAGCGCCTTGAAGTTCGAAGACTCCATTTCGACCATCTCCCTGCAGGGCGACTCTGCCGCCACGGTTTCCCTCAGAGAAGGCTGGAACGTCATTTCGAATCCAACCGACAAGTCAGTAGAGTGGGCTCGCGTCCGGCAGGCGAACGGAGCGATCCAGCCTCCCTTCGACTTCCGAGGATCTACTTTCAACAAACTCAGTCCATCGGATTCGCTGAAGTCGGCAGCCTCCGGGCGGGCGTACTATCTGTTCAATGACAGCCCAGATCGAACGGAGCTTCTGATCCCGTACCCTGGTTCACCGTCAAGACCGATAAGCAAGACGGAAAGCCGAGCTTCCTCAACGGCGGGCCAAGAGGCAAACCTGCTCTTCCTCAGCGCGACTCCTGTAGGTTCTGAGGGGCCCACCTCTACAGTCCAGGTTAGCATTCAGTCCGAGACTTCCCGCTCAGTGGTTGCTCCACCGACTCGATTTGAAGCCGTCAGCTTGCGGATCAAGGCGGATGAAAAGCAAGCGGGCCGTTCTGGTCTCCTCATGACCGAACGCCGCAAAGGAGAAGGAGATGGAGAAACGTTCCGTTTGCAGCTCAAAAGCCAGGAAGGGATGCCTGTTAGCCTATCGGCAAGCGGCTTGGGCGAAACCGAGGGGCAGAGCGTGGCCCTCATCCGCCCGTCGGCGGGGCAGACGTATCGCCTACGCGCCGACGAGATTGTCCAGATTGAAGGGAGCCAGGACGGGACCGCTCTTAGGCTGGCCGTCGGCACTGAAGGCTATGTCGACGAGCAGGCCGATCAGGTTATCCCCGACGAGGTGACGCTCACCTCATACCCAAATCCGGTACAGAAACAGGCGACCGTCGAGTACACGCTTCCGGAGCGGGCCGACGTCCGAGTCGCGCTCTACGACGTGTTGGGGCGCCGGGTGGCCACCCTCGAGGAGGGCAGCAAGCAGGCCGGGCGGCACCAGATCCAGCTTGAAAGGACTGGTCTCTCCAGCGGGGTCTATTTCGGCCGCCTGGAGGCCGGGGATAAGACCCGGACCCAGAAGATTACCATCGTGCGCTGAGCATCTCTAACCTAGGCTTCTCGTGTCATTTCCCTACGGACCTTATGGCTGCGCATATGCTTCCCCAAGCAAGCTCCCTGGATTGCAGCATTGCTGATTTCATGCGATGGCTCGTCATTCTTCTACCGGCAGGAGTCCTCGCTCTGAGCCTGCCTGCGTGTAGCGGAAGTGGATCCAACGGTAGCAACGGAGGGGGATCGGAACTGGAGGCACCGGCTTCTCCGACTGGACTGGAGGCGACTTCCCAAGACGGTGCTATTGGGCTCGGCTGGGACGCCTCCAATGAGGCGGACATGTACCGCGTCTACCGGTCTACGAGTTCGGGGGTTGGCGCTACAAGCGACCCGCTGGACACTGGCATCGGCTCGGCCGAGTACGTTGACGACACCGCCGAGAACGGGACCAAGTACTTCTACGTCGTGACCGCGGTAGCTAGCGAAGGAGACCAAACCGCCGAGAGCGACCCGTCAGGGGAGGTGGAGAAAACGCCGTTCTCCGATCCACCAGATCGGCCGTAACACCTGGCGGCTTCTTAGGGTCTTTCTTCTTCGAGTACAACCGGAGAGCCGAGCCTCAAATTCCGATCTCCACCTTCTTCCTCCTCACAAGCTCTCGCCGTCAGAGGGAAATGATCGTCCTGGTTTCTTGACCCAAACAACGAGACAGCTTCCGAGGCCCGTCTTCAGCATCACGTGTGTCCAGAGGTAATCCCTGCGGGGGCCGAAGTGGCGTTAGTTCGGCTGCCTCAAGAGCGAGGAGGTTTTGGTGTAGGTGAGGACCAGGAGGAGCTTGTCCGGGCGGCCCGTAGTGTGAGGAGTAGACTTGGGAGCGGGTCGTAGGCAAGTGTTAGCCGCAAACCCGCGCTCGGCCCGATTGTTACGCTTTGCCCCATTTCCGTAACGCATACGCGGCCTTGGGCGGCAGTCCCACAAATCGGCGGAATTGCGTAACGGATTCACGAAAATTGACCTCGCGGCCCGGCATCGCCCCGGCCGACAGACACCAGAGATAAACCCGGTTCTGATATGGTGGCGGGGCACTCTTACTCGACGCTCAAGGGTTCCTTCCGGGCGTTCCTGTCGTTCCTTTCAGAACGGAAAGATTACGGGTCCTGCGG
>ERZ1034547.234-NODE-234-length-14718-cov-4.013640_pt1 | contig 14718 bp, 1 predicted proteins | sample MGYA00520642_ERZ1034547 | MGnify/ENA primary metagenome ERZ1034547 (study PRJEB33760, sample SAMEA4777713) | hypersaline lake metagenome | biome: hypersaline environment; feature: brines | place: Spain | collected 2012-08 | depth 0 m ... | reverse complement strand
TGACTGTCACAGCCTGACACAGACCCGCGAAATAACCGTTATTAGGGCCTAAAACCGGTGTTCTGTCTCACTGGCAATATGTTCGCGATCTGTGGTTGTAACCCATGCTGGCTGATACGATGAGCGAACACAACGAAATCCACGATAGACCCCGTGTAGGTGCGATACAGGCCCGAATCACCGCATTACTGGCCTGCTTGCTCCGTAGCTAGTAAATGTTCTTTACTTCGCCATATGGCAGTATGTACGTTAATGACACGCACGATAGTACGCAGACCTATGGGATCCCATTCGTTCGGGCGTCTACCAGTACCCTGTCTCCCTGTCAGCACACCCGTAACCTGTGGCGGTACTTCGTGCTGTTTGACACACGGACCCACTGTGATGGACTCCACGATACACACCGCAGTGGGGTGATTCTGACGCGAATCACTCCCTCGCTGGTCCGCAAACACTGTCGGCAGTATATATGCACTGGGTCGTCATTTGTTGATATGTGTGAGTCTACCATACATACCCGCACGACGATTTTCACTCGGTTCGTGTTGAACCCCCGACACCCTGCACGATGGCGGGTCAACAAATGACGACGGCAGGTTGAGCTTCGTACCGCGCTTATCACGCCCAATGTACTCTCGTAAGTCTCTCAATCGGACCAGCGTCTGGCAACTGACGGTGCGGCTCTGGCGGCGTCTCAGTGAGCGTTCAGACACAGCACGACCTGACTCCATCCTGTGGTGTCTGTTGGGCGTAGACGTCTTCCAGGAGGACGACGATGCGTAGCGGCGAGCAAGCCGGCCGGGCCATCGTCCTGTCGCTCATTCTTGTCACCTCGCTGTTCGCTGGTACGGCCGCCGTGACGGCTGGCACACCAGCGCCACCACTGTCGACGGCCACGCCGGCTGTCGACGCGACCACACCGCCGGCGGCACCCGATGCCGCCCCGACCGCCACCGCGGTGTCCGACCCTACTGGGCCGACAGTCGGCATCGACGAGTCTGCACCGGCGCTGAGCGACGGCCTGCCGGGTGACGATATCACGCGGTTCGACGCCACCGGATCGCTGCTGGGGGCAAACCGAAACTACACGGTGACCGCCAACGGGACGTCGAACTACGTCCTCGACGGGACAGACCAGCCACCGCTCACGCTGGTCCGCGGAAAGACGTACACCTTCGAGGTTGACGCGACTGGCCATCCATTCCACATCACGACAGACGCAACCGGTGGTGACTTCTCGGGTATCTACACCGATGGCGTCAGCGTCACCAACCCGTCGAGTCAGCATCCGAACGCGACCGAGTCAGGAACGCTCACGTTCACGGTGCCAACTGATGCGCCCAACACGCTGTACTACGCGTGTGGATTCCACGGCGGGATGGGCGCACAGATTTCGGTCGTCGACGATGGGCCGGGAACGTCACGATACGATCGCAAGCTGATCACGGATATCGATGAGTTGCAGGCGATGGAGAACGACCGTGACGGACACTACGCACTCGCGAACGACATCGACGCCGCTGAGACGGCAACGTGGAACGACGGCGCGGGCTTCGACCCGGTCGGCACGTTCACCGGGTCGCTGCACGGCAACGGACACACGATCGCTGGGCTGACGATCAACCGGTCGACATCGTCCAATGTCGGGCTCTTCTCGTATCTGGGGGATGGACCGGCTGGGAACGATCTCTACGAGTTCACACTCGAGTCGCCCACGGTACTGGGATCATCGTATGTAGGCCCGATCGCCGGCAGCAATGGCGGGGCAAGCGTCAATAAGGTCCACGTGCACAATGCCACCGTTGATGGCGAGAGCTCGTACGTCGGTGGGGCCTTCGGGCGGATGTACAACGACAACGCGAACAAGGACACAGAGTCGGTCTACAGGGACTCGATCGTCTCGGTGACGATCGACACCGACGCGAACTACGTCGGTGGGGTCGCGGGGGAGACCGACCACGACCGCGAGTACAGTGCAGACACCGCGACGGTCGACAACGTCACCGTCCATGCGAATCTGACGGGCGGCGACTACACCGGCGGGATCTTCGGTAACACCGGCAGTCGATATCAAAAAGGGGACATCCGAATCGAGGATACCACGGTCACCGGGAGCATCACTGGTGAAGCCTACGTCGGGGGGATGGCAGGACAGGTTTACGGTACATCCCTCCGATCAGAGCGAAATGCGTTCTCTGCAGATGTGGTCGCCACGGAATCGTTCGCCGGAGGTGTCGCTGGATACGTATACCAGCAGCATCTGGATGATCTGCTCTATCCCGAGAACCAATTCTTGACGACATCTTCGATAGGGAACGTCACGGGATCGAACTACGTCGGGGGATTCATTGGGTACTACTACTATAACGATTACAGCGAATATCCCTCCCGCTACCGGTTTAACGACAACTACGCAACTGGGACCGTCCAAGGTAGCACCTATGTCGGGGGGATGTATGGATACTACGCGATCAGCAACAGCGCATCGAGTAATCACTACATCTATCACGATGACAACTACGCTACTGGCGACGTCTACGGCAGCTCCAGTGTTGGGGGGTATGCCGGACGAATCGCAGTCGATACCGGGTCACAGGGGCACTATATGCGGCAGAACTACGCGTCGGGATCCGTCTACGATGTCGACGACGGCGCGCCGACCAACACCGTCGCAGGATTCGTCGGACAAGCTTGGGGTGATTCGTGCAGTGCTGTCGAACTGAGTCGGTACCAAGAATACCGTGAGCAGTCGTTTTGGGTCGATAGCGACCGCAACGACGACGCGACACAGTTCCTGGGCGATGAGAATGGTGGCTGTGATGAAGGCTACTTCGCCTATCGGTACCGACCGGGGACGACTGAGACGTACACTGGCGAGGCATACGATCCGGATCTCTTCGATGGAACATTCGACTATTGGTATCTGAATTGGCAGTCCGGCGTGACCCGCTCGGGTGGCTATCAGGTCGCACTTCCGGTGCTCAGAGACAGCAGTGAGAATGTACAGCCCCGTCCGTGGCCCGAACAGCAGACCTACTTCGCGAACGGATCGGGGTCGGCGTCGAACCCCTACATCATCGAGACCTGGCGCCACCTCTCGAACGTTGACCTCGTTGACTACGACGCACACTTCCTCCAAGTAAACGATCTGAACGAGTCTACACCGGGATACGAAACCTACGCTGGCCCGCAGGCGAACGGCGGTCGGGGCTGGGTGCCACTGTACAACAACGTCAATGCGATCACCTACGACGGTGATGGCCACACCATTAGCGGACTGTACATCAACCGGTCGGAAACATACACTGAAAATGATAATGGTGATAGAGTCGAATCGTGGCGGGCCACCGGCCTGTTCGGTGTGTTGGTGTCTGAAGATACCGTTACCAACGTGACGTTCGCCGATGCGAACGTGACGATGAGCGACAATCGGGCCTCGACCGCGGTCCTCGCCGGCGAGATCAACGGCGATGCCGACGTGACCGACATCACCATCCGGGATGCCACCGTGACCGGCTACAGCCAAGTTGGTGCTGTTGGCGGGGAGATGAACGCCGACGGCGACCTCCGACGGGTCACCGTCGAGAACGTGAGCGTCACCGCCAGGAACGGTCGGGCAGGTGGGGCCATCGGCCAGATGCGCTATCAGACAGGGCTACTCGCGGATACTACCGTGACTAACACGACCATCACCGGTGATGGAAGTGTCGGCGGGGCGGTGGGCAGCCTGGATAGCTCCAGTTCGAACATCCCCGCTGGGGTGGTGAACGTCACCGTCACCGGTGGTGTGGTCAACGGGACGGGGTCATCCTATGTTGGCGGTGTCATCGGTCGAGCCGAATACTTCGACCGGATCGAGAACATCACCGCGGACGTCCCTGTCACGGGGAGTATCAACGTGGGTGGGGCGATCGGTGGGCTGTTTGACCTCGGGAACGACGATGATATCCGCAACGCGACGGCGAGCGGCGCTGTCATCGCGACGACCCGGAATGGGGGCGGATTGATTGGCGGGGCAGTGACTCAAGAGGATCTGAGCAGTCCCCCACAGGTGTATGACTCTTCGGCGACCGGCACCGTCTCTGGTGGGTCCGACCTCGGTGGACTGGTCGGCTCGACAGGCAGTGGCCGATATAATGACCCCATCGGCATCACCCGGTCGTACGCGACGGGAACCGTCACGGGGACCAGCACGCTTGGTGGCCTCGTTGGGGAGATGAGCGGAAATGGCCCGGGCATCACCGACTCGTACGCGACCGGCGGTGTGAACGGCACCGGCAGCAACGTTGGCGGACTCGCGGGCACGGGGGTCTCACCCATCACGCGATCGTATGCGACCGGTGACGTGAATGGGACCGGCCGCCTCGGCGGGCTCGTCGGCTACGGGCGCGATGTCAGCGAGTCGTACGCGAGCGGCAACGTGACCGGGACCGATGACGAAATCGGTGGGCTGATCGGGTATCTGTCCAGCGGGACCCTCGAGGACGTCTACGCCGCGGGCGGGGTTGTCACCGGCGACAACATGGTCGGCGGGCTCATCGGAGAGGGGTTCAACAACAATCGGATCGACAACGCCTACGCGGCGATGGAGGTGTACTCCCGGAGTTCCAATCGCGGTGGCTTCATGGGGTACGAGTACTACGACACCGCCGGCGGCGACTGGTTCTGGGTCGACGTCAGCCGCAGTGACGATGTCGCACAGAACGAGTCGATCCGGTCTGACACCGATCCGAAGGTCGGCACCGGCGACTACCAGGGCCTGGGCTACGATCCTGTCGTCTCGCCCACCGACCAGAGCGTGGTCACGCCGCTCGGGAACCCGGACCTCCCAGAGATTTCGGGCCACTCGGAGTGGACCGTCCACGTAAACGAGACGGTTGCAACGTATCCGTATCTCGTGAACAACGAGCCGGCCGTGAAGCCGGGGCGGGCACTGTTGTACGGATCGGATACCACCGAGCCATCGATCGACGAGACGAACGCGACTGACGGCGCGGGTCTCTCGATCGAGGAGGCGTACGCGCAAGACGAGGATACACAGACGTACTGGCGCGGCGACACGGCCGCGAACATCACGATTCGCAGCCCACTGCAGTACGACTGGCAGCTTACACCCGTGACAAATGCGACGGGCTCACCCGTGAGTGCAATCGGCCAGAACACGACGATTATGGCTGCCGATCCGGGGCCATACGACCTCACACTCACGGCGGCCGATGCGATGGGAACCGGGTTCACGAGCACGACGAGCGTGCGCGTCAACGATATCACACCGCCGGTCAACGACATCGCGACGAACGCGACCGGTGCAGACCGACTCTCACAGAACTACACACAACCCGAGTACGCCCCACGAATGTGGAACGCCTCTGGGTCAACTGACAACAGCCAGATCGACACCTACGAGTGGACACTCGGAGCGAGCGATCTGATCGATGACACCGATCCAGCATCGGTGAGCACGACGAAGTCGGGTGTGGAAGTCACCTTTGCGCCGTCGCCGCCGGGCAACTACACCGTCTCGCTGACCGTAACTGACACCAGCGGGAACGCGAACACCACCAATCGGACGCTTCGAGTGACCGACGTCTCTCCGACACCAGCGTTCACGACGACCGCGCCGCGGAACCTCACGACAGCGCCGGTGATTCATACGCTGGATACGTCGCGGTACGCGCAATATCACGGTGGCATTGTGTGGAATGACGATGGCACGAAGCTGTACATCGCAGACTACTGGCAGGCTGATGTCGAGTCATATGAACTGAGTACGCCGTACGATCTGTCGACGGCGACGCATGCGAACACGTACACCGATGCCAAATCGGGCATTGCTGGAATCGCCTGGAACGGTGACGGGACCGCGCTGTATCAGACACCGTATAACGACGACGGGAAGGTGTACCGGTATGATGTCGCCACGCCGTACGATCTCACGACGGTCGGCAGTGGTCGGTTCTACGACCTCTCTGATGAGTTAGGTACAAACGACTACCTCGGTGGAATCGAGTTCGGTCCAGATGGCGCGTCGGTGTACTTCCCGACATACGCTGACGACTCGATCGTCAGCTATGCGTTGGCGACCCCGTACGACCTGTCCACCCGATCTGCTCCCACCACGCTTGATGTCGATTCCTCGGGTGCTGAAGAATCGCCCTACGGCGTGGAGTGGCTCGACGGTGGAACAACGCTGTGGGTGATGGGATACAGCGGCGGTGGTGTCGGCGTCTACGACGTCACGACGCCGTATGACGTCTCGACGGCCACGAAGACCGGTCAGTTCGAGCTCTCTGAGGTGTCCACACCTGGTGGGATCGTGTGGGACCCGACGATGTCGACGGTGTACATCCCAGATTACTCCGGTGACGACATCACCGCATACGAGGCACCACTACAACTCGAGACGCCGAGTACGTTCGATGCCGGCGTAAGCAAGCCGATCCCCGGTAATTCGATCGCGAGCTACAACTGGACGCTCGCGGTCACTGGTGGCGAGAACCAGACGTTCACTGGCGAGGAGATCACGGTCGACACGCTCAATCGAACGGGAATCCACGACCTAACGCTCACGGTCACCGATTCGAGTGGTGACACGGCCGCGCGCACGTGGGGACTAGAAGCAACCGAACCAACGGCAGTAATCGCAACGAATGCGAGCAGCAGTGACGGTGTACAGACGTACGAACAAGTCGAAGATGCGACACACAACTGGAGCGGATCGGGGTCAACCGATGCGGGTGACGTCGTCGCCTACGAGTGGATGTTGAACGCGACGGACCTGATCGACGACACCGACCCGGCGACGGTGAACACGACGAAGACCGGTGAGAACGTCACGTTTGCGCCGGCGACCCCCGGCGACTACACCGTCTCGCTGACCGTGACCGACTCGGTAGGGGTGCAATCTACCACCACGACGACGCTGCGGGTGAAAGACATCGCTCCAACGCCAGCATTCACGACAACCGCGCCACGGAACCTCACGACGGCGCCGGTTACAGACACGCTTGATATCTCCTCGGTCCCCAGCCCGAGTTCGCTCGCCTGGAACGACGACGGGACGAAACTCTACATCGCGGGAGCCAGTCAAAACGAAGTCCAAGCATACGAGTTGACGACGCCGTACGATATCTCGACGGCTAGCGCGGGGAACACGTTCCCGTGGACGAAGACCCCGAATGGAGTCGCCTGGAACGAAGACGGGACACAGTTGTACCTGGCAAATTGGGAGGGCGCCGGTGGTCCACAGCTCTACCGATACAGCATCGCCACGCCGTATGACCTCTCCACGCGCGGGTCGGGAACCGTCATCTCACTCTCGAACTACCCCGGCAACCGACCCAGTGCGCTCGAGTTCAGCCCTGATGGCTCGAAGCTGTACGTCGCGACCTACACCAGCGACGAGATCGTCGAGTACGACCTCGACAAACCGTACGACGCGACGACACACGAAGCGACACCCGAAGTGCTGTCTGTCGACGCGTCGGGCGCTGAAGAGACCCCGCATGGCATCGAATGGCTCGACGGTGGAACAACGCTGTGGGTGATGGGGTACACCGGAGGCGGTGTCGGCATCTACGACGTCACGACGCCGTACGACATTTCGACGGCCACGAAGACCGGTGAGTTCGAGCTCTCTGAGGTGTCCACACCCGGTGGGATCGTGTGGGACCCGACGATGTCGACGGTGTATATCCCAGATTACTCTGGTGACGACATCACCGCCTTTGAGGCGCCACTACAACTCGAGACGCCGAGTACGTTCGACGCCGGTGTGAGTAAACCGATCCCCGGCAACTCGATCGCGAGCTACAATTGGACGCTCGCGGTCACTGGTGGCGAACATCAGACGTTCACTGGCGAGGAGATCACGATTGGCGACGTGAACGGGTCGGCAGCGACCCACCTGACGCTTGCTGTCACCGACTCAAGCGGTGACCGCGCTTCGCGCACATGGGCACTGAAGACAACTCCCCCGACGCCCGTGATCGCGACGAACGCAAGCCTCGCGTTAGGTGCACCGCTAAACCGGACCCAGTTTGCAGGCGACACACACACGTGGAACGGGTCGAACTCCACCGACGCCGGCTCAGTTGCAGCCTACGAGTGGACGCTCGCGGCGACCGACCTGCTTGACGACACTGACCCGACGGCGGTTCGGACCACCAAGACCGGCACACAGGTGCGGTTCTCCCCGGCTATCGCTGGAAACTACACGGTTACGCTGACTGTCAGTGACGCCGTCGGTGTTGAACAACAGGCGACGGAGACACTCGCCGTCGTCGACTCCACGCCCCCCGTGGCGTCAATCTCGTCTGCCGACGCGAACGACACTGCCGGCACACAGCAGTACACACAGCCAGCGTCTGCGACTCGAACGTGGAGCGGAGCACCCTCGACGGACAACTTCGGTATCGCGCGCTACGAGTGGAAGCTCAACGCGACGAGCCTCGACGTTCCGACGGTGACGCCCGCAAGCGTCGCCACGACCGCAGTGGGTGAGAACGTCTCGTTCACGCCGACGGTTCCAGGGAGCTACACAATCTCGCTGACCGCCATCGACGGCGACGGAAACGAGAATCAGACCCAGGTTGGCCTCCGCGTCAGCGACCAGACGGCGCCGACGGCGACGGTTGCAACCAACGCCAGTCTCGCTGCGGGACGTCCACAGCAGTACACCCAGCCACAGAACACGACTCGGTGGTGGGACGGTTCGAACACGACCGATAACGGTCAAATCGACTCGTACAACTGGACGCTTCTCCCGACCGCGCTGGATAACCGTACGCTCAATCCGGACACCGGCACCGCCACTGTCACGGGCGCGAACGTGACGTTCACCCCGCCAGTACCAGGAAACTACACGGTGTCGTTGACAGCGACAGACATCGAGGGGAACGCGAACACCACGAACACCTCGATCCGTGTCTCCGATTCGGTGACTCCGGCCGCCCGGTACGAGACGACCGCCGACGCGGCGTCGTCGCTCGCACAGGCGCACGCACAGCCAGTTCAGTCGGCGACCACGTGGAACGGATCGAACTCCACCGACAACGGTGTGATCCGCCGGTACGAGTGGCAGTTCAACGCGACGAGCCGCAACACGACGCCGGGAGGCGGACAGGGCCAACAGCCGGGCACACCCGGACCCGGCAGCGGTACGCCAGTACAGCCCACGGAGGTGAACACGACGATGACCGGGTCTCTCGTCTCGTTCACCCCGACAGTGCAGGGAACCTACTCCGTGACCCTCACCGTCGTCGATGGCGACGGAAACTCTAATACGACTCAGACCACGCTCAGCGTCGGGCCGCCGGACACAGATCGAGATGGCATTCCTGACCCACAGGAGGGTAGCGGCGACACCGACGGCGACGGCATTCCAGACGACGAGGATACCGACAGCGACAACGATGGGATACCTGATAGCGAGGAAGGTGGTGGTGACACTGATGGCGACGGGATCCCGGACAACAAAGACCCAGACGCGGACGGCGATGGGATCCCTGACACCAACGAAGGTGGTGGCGACACGGACGGCGATGGGATCCCAGATAACAAAGACACGGACGCCGACGGCGACGGTACTCCGGATAGCGATGAGCCCGACACCGACGGTGACGGCATCCCCGACGATCGTGAGGGTGACGCCGACACCGACGGTGACGGGATTCCAGACGATGAAGATGCGGACTCGGACGACGACGGGATACCCGACAGCGAAGAAGGATTAACCGACACTGACGGCGATGGTGTTCCAGACAGCAAAGACACCGACGCTGACGGTGACGGCATCCCCGACAGTGCGGAGGGTGGGAAAGACACCGATGGCGACGGCATCCCAGACAACAAGGACACTGACGCTGACGGCGATGGGCTCCCCGACAGCGAAGAGGGTGCGACCGACACCGACGGCGACGGCATCCCAGACAGCAAGGACTCGGATACCGACGGCGATGGCATCCCCGACAGCGACGAGGGAACCGGTGATACCGACGGGGACGGCTTCCCCGACAACAAAGACGGTGACGCCGACGGTGACGGCATCCCCGACAGCGAGGAAGGCGGTGGTGACACCGACGGCGACGGGATTCCGGACAACAAAGACGCCGATGCCGACGGCGACGGTATCCCTGACAGCGAAGAAGGCTCAGGTGACACCGACGGCGACGGCGTACCCGACAGCAAAGACGCCGATGCCGATGGTGATGGTATCCCCGACAGCGAGGAAGGCGGTGGTGACACTGACGGTGACGGCATCCCTGACAGCAAGGATACCGATGCCGACGGTGACGGTATCCCCGACGATGAGGAGGGAACCGGTGACACTGACGGTGACGGCATCCCGGACAACAAGGATACCGACAGTGATGGCGACGGCATCCCCGACGACGAAGACGACGACAGCGATAATGATGGGATTCCGGACAGCGACGAAGGCACCGGTGACGCCGATGGTGACGGCATTCCCGACAACCGCGATACTGACAGCGACAACGACGGCATCCCAGACAGCGAGGAAGGCGGTGATGACACCGATGGTGACGGGATTCCGGACAACAAGGACCCAGACGCCGATGGCGACGGCGTGCCCGATTCGAAGGAGGGTACGGGCGATGCCGATGGCGATGGGATCCCAGATAACAAAGACACAGACGCTGACGGCGACGGTGTCCTCGACGGTGAAGAACCTGATACCGATGGAGATGGCATCCCAGATGATCGCGAGGGAACCGGTGACGCTGACGGCGACGGTATCCCAGATAATGAGGACACAGACAGCGATGGCGACGGGATCCCCGACAGCGAAGAGGGAGTAACCGACGCCGACGGCGACGGCATCCCCGATAGCAAAGATAACGATAGCGACAATGACGGGGTTCCGGACGGCAAGGAGGGCACTGGCGACGCCGATGGTGATGGCATCCCTGATTACAAAGACACCGACGCTGACGGCGATGGAATCCCCGACAGCGAGGAGGGTTCGGGCGACACCGACGGTGATGGCGTTCCAGACAACAAAGACGACGATGCCGATGGCGATGGCATCCCCGACAACGATGAGGGAACTGGCGACGCCGACGGCGATGGCATCCCTGACAACAAGGATACTGATGCTGATGGAGACGGCATCCCCGACAGCGACGAGGGCTCAGGCGACACAGACGGTGATGGCATCCCTGACAACAAGGACACCGATGCCGATGGTGATGGTATCCCCGACAGCGACGAAGGTTCAGGTGACACTGACGGTGACGGCATCCCGGACAGCAAGGATACCGATGCCGACGGTGACGGTATCCCAGATAGCGACGAGGGGATGGGTGACGCCGACGGAGACGGCATTCCCGACAACAAAGATACTGATGCTGATGGCGATGGCGTGCCTGATTCGAAGGAAGGAACTGGTGACGCTGACGGAGATGGCATCCCGGACAACAAAGATCCAGACGCCGACGGCGACGGTGTCCTCGACGGTGAAGAACCTGATACCGATGGAGATGGCATCCCAGATGATCGCGAGGGAACCGGTGACGCTGACGGCGACGGTATCCCAGATAATGAGGACACAGACAGCGATGGCGACGGGATCCCCGACAGCGAAGAGGGAGTAACCGACGCCGACGGCGACGGCATCCCCGATAGCAAAGATAACGATAGCGACAATGACGGGGTTCCGGACGGCAAGGAGGGCACTGGCGACGCCGATGGTGATGGCATCCCTGATTACAAAGACACCGACGCTGACGGCGATGGAATCCCCGACAGCGAGGAGGGTTCGGGCGACACCGACGGTGATGGCGTTCCAGACAACAAAGACGACGATGCCGATGGCGATGGCATCCCCGACAACGATGAGGGAACTGGCGACGCCGACGGCGATGGCATCCCTGACAACAAGGATACTGATGCTGATGGAGACGGCATCCCCGACAGCGACGAGGGCTCAGGCGACACAGACGGTGATGGCATCCCTGACAACAAGGACACCGATGCCGATGGTGATGGTATCCCCGACAGCGACGAAGGTTCAGGTGACACTGACGGTGACGGCATCCCGGACAGCAAGGATACCGATGCCGACGGTGACGGTATCCCAGATAGCGACGAGGGGATGGGTGACGCCGACGGAGACGGCATTCCCGACAACAAAGATACTGATGCTGATGGCGATGGCGTGCCTGATTCGAAGGAAGGAACTGGTGACGCTGACGGAGATGGCATCCCGGACAACAAAGATCCAGACGCCGACGGAGACGGTATCCCCGACGGTGAAGAACCGGACACCGATGGCGACGGCATCCCTGACGACCGCGAAGGGACAGGTGATACCGATGGTGACGGTATCCCCGATAACGAGGACACAGACAGCGATGGCGACGGCATCCCCGACAGCGAGGAAGGGGCGACAGACAGCGATGGCGATGGTATTCCTGACAATAAAGATACTGACAGCGACAACGACGGCATCCCAGACAGCGAGGAGGGAACTGGAGATACCGACGGGGACGGCGTGCCAGACAGCAAGGACACCGACAGCGACGGCGACGGAATCTTAGACGACGAGGACACGGATAACGACAACGATGGTATTCCGGACCGCGAGGAGGGTACCGGCGACCGCGACGGTGACGGGATCCCAGACAATCGAGACTCTGATAGCGACAACGACGGAATGCCCGACGGGAGTGACCCCGACAACGATAACGATGGCATTCCGGACGATGAGGAGGGCACCGGCGACGCAGACGGCGATGGTATCCCGAACACCCGCGACGTTGATGCAGATGGCGATGGCATCCCGGACAGCGTGGAGGGGAGTGTAGACACTGACAGCGATGGTATCCCGGACAGCCGAGACAACGATGCCGACGGGGACGGCGTCTCTGACGGTGAGGAGGGAACTGGAGACACCGACGGCGACGGTGTTCCCGACTACAAAGACGCCGACACGCCCCGGGGGCCCGGTACTCGTGGACAGGATGAGCGTGGGCCGCCGACAGTACTTGATAGAGGAGACGACGATGACGACGATTCTGGGAACGAACGTGATCAACCTGCGGCTCCCGAGACACCGGCGACGCCTCCGGTGCCAGAGTCGGCGCAGTCGACAGACGGGGAGCCCGAAGTGATCGTCACCGAGGCATCGGACGATGAGCCACGCAGTTCGGATCAAACCACTACGGAGGTAGTCACTCGGCGGAACGACGTCAGTATCTCCAACGCTCGGGCACGTACTACGATCAGCATCTCGTTCGACGCGACTGGGATGCCATCGACTGGTGCAGAGACCGTTACTGGAGCCGGTGACCCCCAGTCGTCTCCAGAGAGCACGTCGGATGCTGGCTCTCCGACTGAGGTTGAGGTGCCGTCTGAAGACGCCCCTGCGCCAGACGTCTCCGAAACGCCGGTACCGACGGCGGCTCCCGATGCAGTGCCGCCGCAGACGAACACTAGCACACCAACGGGGAACGTGGTCCCAGAGGGGTTGAACCTCACCGTCAACCGACCGGGCAACTACTCGTTGTTCGTTGAGAGCCGTGAGCCCGCACCTGCTACCCCCGAGGAGTCGACGCTTCCCGACCCGACTCGCGTGCAGTCCGAGGAGGGACAGACTCCGCCCTCGGGCGCGTCACCGACTTCGGCTGTATCATCTGCGGATGGTGACGACGACACTGCTCAGCCTCTCACGGTCAATCAACTCTCTGGTGATGGGCAGCGGTTCGTTCGCGAGACAAAAAACCGGCCGGTCGGCTACATATCGGTGGAACACGCGTTCGAAGACACAGACGTTGACGCCGTCACTCACCGCTTCCGCGTCCGAACGTCACATCTCGACGCGATAGATGCCGGCGCGGAGACGGTTCGCCTCTACCGCGACGAGCCAGACGGGTTCCGGATGCTCGAAACCCGAGTCGTCGGTGAGAGCAAGGGCTTCACCCGATTCGAGGCCGACTCGCCGGGACTGTCATTGTTCGTTATCGGCACGCAATCGCCGGTGTTCGACGCGCGCCAGCCGTCGCTCGGCGCCTTCGATCGAGCCACGGGCGAGCTGACTACCGCGGTCACGGTACAGAACGTCGGCACTGTCCCCGGTACCTATCCGGTCATGCTTCGACTGAACGAGACCGCTGTGCAGACCAGCACCGTCTCACTCGCCCCGAACGAGCAGACGGTGGTCACGCTCCGGTCGACCGTGACCTCTTCTGGACCGACCACAGTCAGCCTCGCTGGTGAATCGCTCGGGACGATCAGCCTTGAGGAGGTGCCCAACTCGACGCCGACGAATGAGTCTCCGACTGCGTCGTCCTCGACGGACGATTCCTCGCCTACGCAGACGATCAGGGCCGACGAGCGAGGTGTTATGGCGACCGAGCGGCTGATACTCGTGCTTCTCGTGATCGGTGTCTCGTTCTTCTCGCTGTTGGTCCGTCACCAGCGGACGAAACGACGGCGCGAGCAGTAGCACATCGCCCGCTGCGCTTGAGGTAGGGTTTTGTCCTTGGGATCTCAGTTTTCCTGTGTACCCGGTGTTCTCCCGCAGTCGGTGTCTCACACCCAGTGACCCATCGCAAGCAGTTGCACGTGCGTCTCTTATCTGTCTCGTCACACGATGCACATATGACGACGTGTGGTTCAATACCGTCTACATTCAACCGAAGTCTGGGGGAATCAGCTCGGGTCACTCGCATCGGGCGGGTGGCCCGCGCGTGTGTG
>ERZ1034547.233-NODE-233-length-14719-cov-3.079924_pt1 | contig 14719 bp, 16 predicted proteins | sample MGYA00520642_ERZ1034547 | MGnify/ENA primary metagenome ERZ1034547 (study PRJEB33760, sample SAMEA4777713) | hypersaline lake metagenome | biome: hypersaline environment; feature: brines | place: Spain | collected 2012-08 | depth 0 m ... | reverse complement strand
CGCCCTCGCCGAGGTTCGCGCCGGGCGCGATGCCGAGGCCGCCGATCTGCGCGCCCGCGGCGTCCGAGAGGTAGTCGCCGTTGAGGTTCGGCATCGCCAGCACGTCGTACTGCTCGGTCCGGGTGAGCAGCTGCTGGAGCATGTTGTCGGCGATGCGGTCCTTGACGACGACGGTTCCCTCGGGCGCCTCCCCGTCGTACTCGTCCCAGAGCTCGTCTTCCGTGATGACCTCGTCGCCGTACTCCTCCTCGGCGAGTTCGTAGCCCCAGTCGCGGAAGGCCGCTTCGGTGAACTTCATGATGTTACCCTTGTGGACGAGCGTCACCGAGCCACGGTCGTTGCGGAGGGCGTAGTCGATGGCCTGCCGGATGAGGCGCTTGCTCCCGAACTCCGAGATGGGCTTGATCCCGATGCCGACCGGGCCGTCGTGGATGGTGTCTGCGAAGCCCATCTCCTCCTCGACGAACTCGCGGACGCGTTCGGCGTCGTCGGTACCGGCCTCCCACTCGATGCCGGCGTACACGTCCTCGGTGTTCTCCCGGAAGTTCACCATGTCCATCTTCTCTGGATGTGTGACGGGGGAGGGGACGCCGTCGAGGTGGTACGTCGGCCGCATGTTCGCGTAGAGGTCGAGTTTCTTGCGGAGGGCGACGTTTAGCGACCGGAAGCCGCTCCCGACGGGCGTCGTCAGCGGCCCCTTGATCGCCACGCGGTGTTCGCGGATGGCCTCGACCGTCTCTTCGGGCAGGTTCTCGTCGTAGCGTTCCCGTGCCGACTCGCCGGCGTAGAGCCGCATCCACTTGATCGAGCGACCGGTCGCCTCCGCGGCGGCCTCCAGTACCTGCTGAGCGGCCGGGCTTACGTCTTTCCCGATGCCGTCGCCGTAGATGATCGGGATGATCGGATTCGACGGGACGTCGAGTTCGCCGTCCTCGTCGACGGTGATCCGTTCGCCGTCGGGCACCTCGACTCTGTCGTAGCTCATATCGTCGGCGAGTTCGCCGACCATCGTGAAAGACCTGCCGTTATCCGGCACGAGGCTTATTCCACTCGCCGTCTACCGGTCGGTATGCGCATCATCGTCCACGGCGGTGCGGGGTCGGGCGCGAGCCTCGGCGGACCGACGGCCGACCGGCAGGCCGTCCTCGACGCCGCCGCGAGCGACGGGGCGGCCGCGGACACCCCCCTCGACGCCGTCGAGACGGCGCTCCGTCGGCTGGAGGGTGACGAGCGGTTCAACGCCGGCCGCGGCGGCGCCGTCCAGTCCGACGGCGTCGTTCGCGTCGACGCGGGGCTGATGACGAGCGACCGGACCGTCGGCGCCGTCGCGAACGTCCCCGGCGTCGAGGCGGCCGTCGCTGCCGCACGCGTCGTCGCCGCGGAGACGCCCCACGTCTGCGTCGTCGGCGAACACGCGGCCGAACTCGCGGCCGACTTCGGCGTCGAAACCGGCGTCGACCTGATGACGGAACGGACCCGCGAGCGGTTCGCGGACGCCGCCCCGCCAGCGGGGTCACCGGCGGCACATCTCGACTGGCTTCGGGAGCGGTTCGGCGGTCACGACACCGTCGGCGCCGTGGCCGGGAACGGGGATCGGTTCGCCGCCGCTACCTCTACCGCCGGTCGGTGGTTCGCGCTCGCCGGCCGCGTCGGCGACGTGCCACAGGTCGGCTCCGGCTTCTCCTGTACGCCCGCGGGCGGGGCCAGCGCGACGGGTGCCGGCGAGGACATCGCGCGCGTCACCCTCGCCCGACGTGCGGTGGACGCCCTCGCGGACGGCGCCTCGGCCGACCGGGCCGCGACGCTCGCGATCGAAGCATTCGAGGAGCTAACCGGGTCGACGGCGGGGGTGATCGTCTGCGGACCGACGGGAGTCGGCGCGGCGAAAAACAGCGAGTCGATGCAGGTGGCCGCCGCGAAGCGTCAGTCGGCCGTGACGGTTCGGCGCGGCGTGACGAACTTCCGGGCCGGGCGCTCTTGGATCGTCCGGTCGGGCGTAACGCTCACGAAGCGGTCGCCGCGGACGTCGTAAGCGGTGAGTGTGCCGCCGTACACACAGCCGGTGTCGAGACCGACGGCGTTCCGGCGGACCACGGGGTCTTCGAGCGGCGTGTGGCCGAAGAAGACGCGGTGGTCCCCGTCGTACTCGTCGTACCAGAACGGGGGTTCGTAGCTCCCGTCGCCGAGTTCGCGGATGGTCTCGAAGTCGTCGACGGTGTGTTCGACGATGGACTTCCGCGGGTCGACGCCGGCGTGGACGACGAGTGCGTCGTCCCAGTGGACGGCGACGGGGAGGTCGGCGATCCACTGCCGGTCCTCGTCGTCGAGTTCGGCGAGCGACTTCTCGCCGCGCAGGAGCTTCTCTTCGTTGTTGCCGCGGACCGTCACGAAGTTGGGCCGGGAGCGCACGAAGTCGACCACGCCGGCGCTGTCCGGTCCCTTGCGAACGAGGTCGCCGACGAAGACGACGAGGTCGTCCTCGCTGGGATCGAGGCGCTCGACCAGCCGTTCCAACTCCTGCAGGCAGCCGTGGACGTCGCCGACGACGTAGATGTCGTCCCACGCGTCGACGTCGATCCGTCGGTGCTCGTCGCCGAGGGCGAGGTCGAGGCTGGCGTCGAGCGCGTCGGTCCGAATCATCGTGTACCCGTAACATGCCCGTCTCGCTACATAAAGCGCGCTAATTGGTCCCTCCATGTCTATATAGCACGTACCCCGCCCGTCGGCACCCTCGTTCGCGGGGGTCGCCGGCGCGTCCCGCCGACTACCGGCCCCGAGTTACGGCGGTCCGTCGATGCCGCAACCTCTTTCCCCGGCTCACGCCAATGACGCCCATGAGCGTAGGACCCCTCGACGAGGCAACCGTCGAGAAGTATCGCCAGGCTGGCGAGGCGTTGCGGACCGTCCTCGACGAGGCGGCCGAGATGATCGAACCGGGTGTGGCTCACCTCGACGTCGCCGAACACGCCGAGACGCGGATCGACGAACTCGCCGACGGCGCTGCCTTCCCCGTCAACATCAGCGTCGACGAGGAGGCCAGTCACTCCACTCCCGCACGCGACGACGAGACGACCTTCGGCGAGGAGATGATCTGTCTCGACGTGGGCGTCCACGTCGACGGCTACATCGCCGACGCCGCGACGACGGTCGACCTCTCGGACAACCCCGAGATGGTCGAGGCCGCCGAGGAAGCCCTCGACGTGGCCATCGACGCCGTCGGTCCCGGCGTCGACACCGGCTACATCGGCGCCGAAATCGAGGACGTGATCCGCGGATACGGCTACACCCCCGTCCTCAACCTCTCCGGGCACGGCGTCGAGCAGTGGGACGCCCACACGGGGCCGTCGGTCCCCAACCGCGGCGTCGACCACGGGGCGGAGCTCCGGGTCGGCGACGTGATCGCCATCGAGCCGTTCGTCACCGACGGCCGCGGCAAGGTGAGCGAGGGGAGCAGGGAGGAGATTTACGGGTTGGAACGGGAGCGCTCGGTCCGCAACCGACAGGCACGACAGGTGCTCGAACAGGTCACCGAGGAGTACCGGACGCTGCCGTTCGCCGCGCGGTGGCTCGACGTGCCGCGCGCGGAGATGGCACTCCGGCGGCTCAAACAACAGGACGTGATCCACGGCTACCCCGTACTGAAAGAGGAGGAGGGACGACTGGTGAGCCAGGCCGAACACACCGTCATCGTCACCGAAGACGGCTGCGAGATTACGACGGCGTAGCCTGGGAGCGTCGTAGTGATTCTCGTAAGTCGCTGTCGGTGGTTCGCCGGAGCGGGTCGACGAACCACCGATAGACAGTTACGATAAACGGTATCAGGCGTCGTTCATCCGCTGGATCGATTCCGCCTCACACTCGGCACAGACCGCGACCCGGTACGGCTCGCGCGAGAACGCCGCGTTCGCCGAGGCGGGGTTCTCCGTTCGAATCTCGACGCGGACCGAGTGCCTAGTTTCCCGTCCGCAGTCGGGACACAGTTCGAGGTTGGCGTCTGGGTTGGGTCGCTTCGCCTTCATCGCGCCCACGTATCGGTGCCGTCGGCATAAGCCCGGCAGTCAGTTAACCCGGATTAACCCCGGTTAACTCCGGTTCGATCGGGTTCTCACGGCTGAGAACGGTCGTTCGTCAGCCGCCCGTCAGACGCGCCGGCCAACAGTATAAACGGCTGGGCGTCCCGGCGACGGTATGGACCGACTGTTCGCACCGTGGCGCATCGAGTGGGTGACCCGCGACGGCGGGGGCGTCGACGGCTGTCCGTTCTGCGTGCTCCCCGACCGCGACGACGACCGGTCCAGCCGCATCGTCGCCCGGAGCGCGCACGCGTTCGTCATCCTGAACAACTACCCCTACAACCCCGGCCACGCCATGGTGATCCCCGACGCCCACGAGGGCGACTACCGGGCGTTCGACGACGACGTCCTCCTGGACCACGCCCGGCTCAAAGGGCGGACCTTCGACGCGATGGACGCCGCGTTCGACCCGGACGGCTACAACGTCGGCCTCAACCTCGGCGGGAGCGCCGCCGGCGGCTCCATCGACGACCACCTCCACACCCACGTGGTTCCGCGGTGGACCGGCGACACCAACTTCATGCCCGTCGTCTCGGACACGAAAGTGATCGTCGAAGCCGTCGACGAGACGTACGCCCACCTCCGCGACGCCTTCGCCGCTCAACCGGGCGCGACGGTCACCGACGACGACCGGGCCGTCGCGCTCACCCTCGACGGATCGGCGAGCGAGTGAGCCGACCGACCGGAATTTAGACTCAATCAAAAACTGCCTTCTACGCGCCTAATGCCACCGTTTATGTGGGTTTAGCCCGTTTGTAATGGTATGAGCGGGGATCGGAGTTCGTTCCTCAAGGCGTCGTGGGTCAACGTCGTCTCGAACGTCGTGAAAATCGTCGTCGAGGGCACCCTCGGCGTCACCTTCGGCAGCCTTGCGCTCATGGCCGACGCCGCCCACTCGGTCGCCGACCTCCTCGCCAGCGCCGTCGTCCTCGTCTGGGGACGGTTCGTCTACGACGACCCCGACGCCTCTCACCCGCACGGCCACGACCGGTTCGAACCCCTCGCGGCCCTCTTCGTCGGCGGCGTCCTCGTCCTCCTCGGCCTGCAACTCCTCTACGACTCCAGTCACGCCCTCCTCGATGGCCCGAGCGCCGAGTATAGCTCCGTCCTCGTCGCCGGCCTCCTCGTCGCCCTCGTCGTCCGCTACGCCTGTTACTGGTACACCGTCGCGGTCAACCGCGAGGTGGGGTCGCCGAGCCTCCGCGCCCTCGCCGCCGACAGCAAGAACGATATCTACCCCCCCCTCGCCGTCTTCGTCGGCGTCGCCGGCATGGCGCTCGGCTACCCCATCTTCGACCCACTGGCCGGCGGCGCGGTGAGCCTCCTCGTCATCTACCAAGGAGTCGATGTCTCGCGGGAGAACATCCGCTATCTCTCCGACGGCGCGCCGCCCGCCGAGGAACGTGACCGGATCGAGGACGCCATTCGCTCGCACCCGAAGGTTCGCGGCCTCCACGACTTCGTCGCCTACTACTCCGGCCACGTCATCGAGGTGGAGTTCCACGCCGAGGTGGACGGTGACCTCTCCCTAGCCGAGGCCCACGACGTCGAGACCGAACTCCGGGAACGGGTCCGCGCCGTCGAACCCGTCTCGGACGTCCACGTCCACCTCGACCCGGCCGGCCTGGGCGAGTGGAAAGAGGCCGCCGAGCGGTCGTCGGCGTCGACGACGCCGCGCTAACCGTCCAGTCGGTCCCGAACCCACGCGTAGTGATCGCGGAGCGCTCGTTCCCCCGCCACGGTGAGTTCGTACCGGTCGTGGAGACCGTCGACCGTCTTCTCCAGATGCCCCGCGTCCGTCAGCGCGTCCAGCGCGCCGTAGAACGTCTTCGGGTCGATCCGGTCGTCGTACCGCGACTCCACGGCGGCCTTACACTCTTGGGCCGTCGGCTCGCCCTCGCTCGCGACCACGACGCAGACGTCCCGCCGGAGGCCGCTTCGGAGCCACTTTCCGCTCATCGGCGTGTCCCTCCCACCGTCACACCGGTTCGCCGAAGGCGTACATCGTCTCGTGACCCGTGATTTCGACCTGGAAGAAGTCGCCCGGTTCGATCCCACGTTCGGCGGCGCGTGTGACGATCACCTGCCGGTAGGCGCCGTCGCGACACTTCACGGACTCACCCGTGCCCGGCCGCACCGCGAGCACCTCCCGACGCTCGCCGACCATCGACCCGTGCGCTTCGCCGACGACCTCGCGTTTCAGCTCCGACATCGCCTTCGAGCGCTCCTTCTTGAGCGTCCCGCCCAGTCCCTTCATCTCGGCCGCATCGGTTCCCGGCCGCTTCGAAAAGCGCGTGACGTTGATCTTCTCCGGGCGAACGCGTTCGAGAAGCGCCATGCTCGCCTCGTGGTCCGCGTCCGTCTCGGTCGGGAAGCCGACGATGAAATCCGTCGAGAGCGTCCAGCGGTCGAGGTGGTCGTCGAACGTCTCGACCACCTCCAGAAACTCCTCGACGCGATGCTGGCGGCGCATGTCGGCGAGTACGTCGTTCGACCCCGACTGCACCGGTGCGTGCAGGAAGTTGTAGAGCTTCTCGTTTTCGGCGAACGTCTCGGCGAGTTCCTCGCGGACGCCGTGGACGCCCTTCGGGTTCGCCATGCCGACGCGCACCCGGAAGTCGCCCTCGATGGCACAGATCCGGCCGAGGAGTTCGGGCAGGAGGCTCTCGCCTTGGTTGCGGTCCCACCCGTAGACGCCGGTGTCCTGTCCCGTGATCCGAATCTCCGTCGCGCCGGCGTGGACGAGCGCCCGCGCTTTCCGTACGTTCTCCTCGACCGGCGGCGAGTCGAGCCGCCCCGTCGCGCGCTTGGTGATGCAGTACGAACAGTCGCTCATACAGCCGCGGGCGATGGGGAGGATGCCGATGGCGCCGTCCAGCATCGGCTCGGCGTCGGGCGTGGTGGTCGGACACTCGCCGTTCAGCGCTGCCTCGGGCACTTCGTCCCAGTGAACTACCTCGGCGTCGATGCCCGCCTCGGCGAACGCCTCGCCCTGTGCCAGCGCCATACAGCCCGTGACCACGAGGTCACCCGTCTCTTCTCGCAGCTCTTCGGCCCGTCGGAGCATGTTGCGCTCCGTCTTCTCGACGACCGTACAGGTGTTGAGGATGGCCACGTCGGCGTCCGCGGGGCCGTCGGCGGGGTAATGCCCCCCGTCACGGAGCCGTTGCTCTATCGCTCTGCTTTCGCCGCGGTTGGCCGTACACCCGTACGTCTCGATGTGATACCGGGCCATTCGGTTACTGGAAATTTGCACGCGCGCGAAGAAAAACGGAGCGGTCCGCCGACGCGGCGCCTACCCATCGAACCCCTCGACGATGTCGACGCCCGACGACGCGCCGACCCGAACGGCACCCGCGTCCAGCATCGCCCGCGCTACCTCGTAGCTCCCGATACCGCCGCTCGCTTTCACCGGCAGATACTCCGCGAGTAGCCTCACGTCTTCGACGGTGGCGGGCCCGGCGAACCCCGTCCCCGTCTTCAGGTAGTCGGCGTCGGCGTCGACGGCCGCCTCCGCCACCCGTCGCTTCTCCGCCTCCGTCAGCAGCGACGCCTCGACGATGACCTTCACCGGCACCGGCACGGCCGCGACGAGTTCGGAGAGTTCGTCGATGGCCGCCCCTAGCTCGCCGGCCCTGATCCGACCCACGTTCACCACCACGTCGAGTTCGTCGGCGCCGTCCTCCCACGCCGTGACTGCCTCCTGCCGCTTCACCGCGGGGTCGTGCTGTCCGTGGGGGAAGCCGACGACGGTCATCACGGTCACGTCCGGCGCCTCCCCGACGACTTCCGCCACGTAGCAGGGGGGAACGCAGGCGTTCATGCCGTGCTCGGCCGCCGCCGCGACGACGCGCCGGGCGTCGGCCGGCGTCGTCTCCGGTCCGAGGACGGTGTGGTCGATACACGCGGCGAAGTCGGCTCGGTCCATGTCATTCACTCGGACGGTTTACTGTAAGTCAGTACCGGTGGTTCGCCCGGATGATCCGGCGAACCACCGGTACACAGTTACGATAATCCGTATCCCGCCTTCGGAGCGTAAGGCTTTCCCGCCGACTCCCCGCGCATGAAGCATGGCCGTGCTTCCCGCGGGCTTCGCGCTCCCGCCGCTGCCCTACCTGCTCGCCCTCCTCGCCGCCCTCGGCACCGTCGGCGCTCTCCTCGTCCGCCAGCGGCCGCCGGTCACCGACGACATCGTCCTCGCGCTCGCGCCGTGGATGGTCCTCGGCTCCGCCTTCCACGTCCTCTACGTCCTGGAGTCCCTCCCGCCCGCCGTGCGACCGCTGGCCGGCACCCCCGCCGTCTACCTCTCCGTCGCCGCCGTCGCCGGGGCGACGTGGCTCGGCTCCGCAACCCTGGCGAGCGGCGAGACGCCCCGCCTCCTGGGCGGCGTCGGCCTCGTCGCGCTCGTCCCCGTCGTCGCCGCCGTCGTCGGCGTCGGCGTCGGCCGCCGGTCGCTCCGCCTCCGTCCCCCGCTCGCCATCCTCCTCCTCTCCGCCGTCGCCGCCGCGGCGACGTGGGCGCTCCTCCGCCGGCGCTCCCCGGACGTGGCCCTGACCGGCCGCGTCGGCGCCCTCGCCGTCGCCGGCCACGCCCTCGACGGCGTCTCCACCGCCGTCGGCATCGACCTCCTCGGCTTCGGCGAGCGCACCCCGCTCTCCGCGCTCATCATCGAGTTCGCGGCGTCGCTTCCCACCGCCTCACTGATCGGAAGCGGGTGGCTGTTCGTCCTCGTGAAACTCGTCGTCGCCGCGGTGGTGGTCGCCGCACTGACCGACATGGTCCGCGAGGAACCGACACAGGGGCGGCTCCTGCTCGGGTTCGTCGCCGCGGTGGGGCTGGGGCCGGGCGCGCACAACGTCCTACTGTTCGCCGTCGCCTAACGCGTGAGACGTCGGAGCCGGTAGCGGGGGTCCGACCCCTCGTACGCGCCATCCCGACGCCGGGGTCCCCGACGCGCGTCCCTCCCCCTGCGTGACCCGCAGTACCGACCGCGGCTGCCCGGACGGGCCGTCCTCGGAGAGCCGGGCGTCGACGACCTTCGCCCGGATGCCCTTCCGCGTCCGGCGGGCGACCCCCCGGTCGAGAGCGTCAGCGCGCCGGCGCCCGCGGCCGCCGATCACCGAATCCATCCCACCCGACTGGCACTCGACTCCGCCGTGTAACTGTACGGCCCTCCCACGCGGACGACGCCCGGAGACGGTCCCGGACGGTCACCGAATTTCGTTCCGCCTCCGTCCCGCCAGCCGGGACTGTTTTGGCCCCAGCGCGGCGTGGAACTACTGTGACACTCCAACCGCACCTGCGGGTCGACGAGGGCGACGTACGTGATCTGGCGCTGTTGCCCGGCGACCCGGGACGCGTCGAGCGTATCGCGGCGCAGTGTGACCGGGCCGAGCAACTCGCGTCCAACCGCGAGTACCACCTCGTCGACGCCGCGTACGACGGCGTCCCGCTCACGATCTGTTCGACGGGCGTCGGCTCCCCCTCCGCGGCCATCGCGCTCGAAGAACTCGCGGCCGTCGGCGTCGAGACGGTCATCCGACCGGGGACGACCGGCGCGCTCCAGGCCGGGATCGAGATCGGTGACATGGTGGTCGCCACCGCCGCCGCGAAGGAGGAAGGGACGACCAAACGCTACGAGCGCGTGGAGTATCCGGCCGCCGCCGACTTCGGCGTCGTCCGAGCGCTCGTCGACGCGAGCGAGGCGAACGACGAGGCCGTCCACGTCGGGTCGGTCGTCACCGACGACGCGTTCTACGCCGAGACCGAGGAGTACGTCGCCGATTGGGAGGACGCGGGGCTGCTCGCGGTGGAGATGGAGGCGGCCGCGCTCTTCACCCTCGCCCGACGGAAGGGGCTGCGGGCCGGCGCCATCTGCACCGTCGACGGCAACCTCGTCGAGGGGACGCAGAAGGGAACGGGCGACACCACCGAGGACGAACTCCCGCCGAAGGCCCGCGACAACGTCGACCGGATGATCGGGCTTGCGCTCGACGCCGCGGCGACGCTCGCGTAGGATGCTCGAGGAGGTGCTCGCCCGGCTGATCGCCGTCGCCCGTCGTCTCCGCCGGTTCGAGCGACGCGAACTCGCCGCCTTCGGCCGCTGGCTCCAGCACACCGGTAACCTCCTCCATCTGACGGTGCTGGTGGCGGTGCCCCTGCTCATCGCCGTCGTCACCTTCGTCTCGAACGCGCTCGCCGAACTCTCCTTTCTCCTCTTTCCCCCACTCGCCTCCGGCGCGTACACGCTCTTTTCCGACCCCGAGGGCCGGTACGCTTCGCCCCGAAAGTTCGTCGCCGGCCTCGTCGTCGGTGCGCTGTGTGGGTGGGCCGCCCTCGGCCTCTCGGCGCCCCTGCTCCCCGGCACCGCCGTCGTCTCCCCCGCGAGCGCTGCCCTCTCCATCTTCCTCACCGGCGCTGCGACGTGGCTGCTCGACGTGGAGGAGCCGGCGGCGTTCTCGACGGCCCTGCTCGTCCTCGTCACCGACGACGCGTCGCCCGAGGCGTACGTCACGAGCGTCGCCGTCTTCGGCGCGCTCGTCGCTCTCGTCTTCTCCGTCTGGCGCGACCGCTTCTACGAGCGTCGGGCGCAGTACCTCTACGACACCGCCCGGGGCGACGACCACGTCCTCGTCCCGATGCGCGGCGACGGCGACCGGGCGGCGACGACGGCGCTGTTCGGCGCGACGCTCGCCGCTGCCCACGAGGCCGGGAAGGTCGTCCTGTTGGGGCTGCTGGAGGAGGACGGCGGAGCCGACGAGGAGCCGACCCTCGACGACGCCGCGTCCGACACCGCGGCCCGACTCGAGGACACCGCCCGCCGAGTCCGCACTCGCGCGGGCGTCCCCTGTGACGTCGTCGTCGCGCGCGGGTCGGCGGTGCCGACGACGGTGGAGACGGCGACGAACACGAACTGTGACCTCGTGGTCACGCCGTACGAGGAAGCACACGGCCTGTTGTCGCCGTACGTCCGCGGCATCTTCGACAGCCGGTTCGACGCCGTCGCGTTCCGGTCGACGGCGGGCCGTCAGCGCTGGCGACGAATCCTCGTGACGGTGGCTCGCCCCGGCGACACCGCCCACGCGATGCTCGACTTCGCGGCGCGACTGGCCGGGCGGAGCGGAACCGTGAGCGTCTGTACCTGTATCGACGCCGAGGTGGAGCGTCGGAGCGCCGAGTCGCGACTGGCCAACCTCGCCGAGACGGTGGAGGTGAACGTGGAGACGCGAGTGGCCCGGAGCGACATCACCGATTTCATCGGCGCCAACGCCGATGCGTACGACCTGTTGATCGTCGGCTCCTCCGGCGACCGGTCGCGCGCCTCTCGGTTCGTCTCGCCCCCCACTTTCGAACGGTTACACGACGTGGCGTGCGACGTTGCCGTGGTGGATCGCGGACGGCCCTAACTCCCGTCGAGCAACCGATCCGCGACCGCTTCGGTATCGACGTCCCGGCCCCCGAGCGCCGACTCGACGAGGAGGTGCCCGCCGATGCTCGCGGGGCTGATGACCGTGTCCGCGCCGGCGCGGCGCAGTTTGTCCACGTTCTCACGGTGGGTCGCCGCCGCGACGACGTGTGCGTCGGGCGCGAGGTGGCGAACCGTCAGGATGGCGAGCGCGTCCGCCGCGTCGTCGTTCGTCGCGGCGACGACGGCGCGGGCCTCGGCGACGTGGACTCGCTGGAGCGTCGCCTCGTCGCTCGTGTCGCCGGTGAGCGTGTCGACGCCGCGCTCGCTCAGTCGCTGGGCCACGTCGCCGTCCGGGACGACGACGAGAAAGGGTGCTTTGTCGTTCAGTTCCTGGATGATCGCCTCGGTCAGGTCGCCGTAACCGAGCACGAGGACGTGATCGTCGAGCAAGTCGAGTTCCGATTGTGTCATCTTTCCGAGTGCCTTGACGAGTCGGGCTTCGATGGCCGGGGTCAGCAGGACACCGAGGGCGATGGCGAAACTCGCCGTGCCGACGACGAGCGCCGAGATGCCGAACAGCCGCGCCACCGCCGTCCGGGGCGTGATGTCGCCGTAGCCGACGGTACTGGAGGTGACGACGGCGAAGTAGACGGCGTCGACGAGCGTGGCGATACCGCCGAACTCCTCGCGGAGGGCGTACGCGCCGGTCGTGATGTAGACCTGTGAGCCGGCGAGTGCGAGCAGGGCGGCCAACTGCGTCGCAGAGATGTCGACCGAGCGGTCGAACCGTCGTCGGTTGAGCGCCACCGCGGGCAGCGCGACCACCGACAGCACCACCAGGGGTATCGAGGTTTCGCTCGCCTGCACCAGCCCCTGTCCGGCCGAGACGACGAGCAGGCAGAGCGTCGAGTACCAGGCGGCGCGCAGCCCTCGCCGGAGGCCGAGTGCGCTCCCGAGCAACAGGAAGCCGGTGAGCGTGCCGGTGAACCCCGCGGTGGCACGCGCCACCGGCGGGACGAAGGGGACGAGCGGCCGCCCCGTCGGCGACCCCATGTGGACGATGCCCGTCACCATCGAGAGCGTGCCGGCGAGGAGCGTCAGCCCAACCGCCGCACGGACCCCGAGAAACCGGTCACTCCGACTCGCGGCCATGGCTACGCACTCGCGGACGGGATTGATAAAGGGCTCGTCCCGGCAGCGGTTCACGCCTCGGTATCGTGGGCCGGTTATGACCTCCGTTCCGGTCGACGTGCTGTTCGGCCCCTATCTCGGCGTTCTGACGGGTATCGTCCCGGCGCTGGTGGCGTGGGCGCTCGGCTTCGCGTCCAAACACGTCACCGGCGTCACGGTGCCCGCGTTCGGCGTCGTCGCCCTCGGCGTCGGCGCGGCCGCCGCCCCGGTCGGCCGCCTCGTCGGCGACCGCCTCGCGACCGACGTGTTCGCCGCGGACGGGAGCGTGGACGGTCTGCTGGACGACCGGACCCTCGCCGGCGACGCGGTGTACGTCGTCGCCCGCCCCGAGACGTACCGTCGCCTCGACGCGCGGAGTCGGTCAGCAGCGTAGACGCAACTCCTTTGACCGACGGGGCGCGAGGCGTACCCATGCAGTGGAAGTTGTTCGCTGACCTCGCGGAGGTGGCCGGCGACCGGGAGATCCGTGTCGACGTCGATCCCGGCGCGACGGTGGGCGACGCCCTCGACGAACTGTTCGACGTCCGACCGGCCCTCCAGGGGCGCGTCCTCGACGACGCGGGGAACGTGGCCGACCACATCAACGTCCTCCGCAACGGGGAGAACGTGCGCTCGGCCGACGGTCTGGAGACGACGCTCGAAGCCGGCGACGAACTGGCGTTGTTCCCGCCGGTCAGTGGCGGGCGGCAGTAAGGATTCGTTAGTCGGGCCGCGGCCGGGCGACGAACAGCGTCTGGACGAGGCTGAACGGGTCGTAGATCGACTGGTGACACTGGCAGTAGACGCCGTCCGCGTTCCCGAATCGGGCGGCGTCCGCGGACTGTTTGTACCCCGGCACACAGCAGAAGTGGGTACACTTGTTGAGCCACGCGATGAAGCCCTGGTCGGTACTCGCCTGGAGCCACTCGTTGTCCTGTGCGGCCTCCTCGATGCGCGTACTCCGGAGGAGCTGAATCGGGACGACGTCGTCGGCGTCTTCGGAGCGCCATCGGCCGCTCGCGGGCTTGCCGGTGCCCGCGGTGCCGATGCCGTTGCCCCACTCTTCGTAGTCGCTGAAGTCGTCGACGTGGAAGCGGTCGCCCTCCTCCTTGCTGTTGGACTGCCAGTCGTAGGCGGGGTTCGATCCGGTGCGGAAGTAGTTGTCGCTCTCGTAGCTGGGCTGGATGCCCGCGTACCCCTCGACGCCGCAGTACTGGAACCACTCGGAGGAGTACGTGGAGCCGCCGAGGTCCATCTCGGCGACCTGGACCTGTCGGCCGCCCTGGGTGACGGTCTCGACGTCCGGCCAGACGCCCTTGATATACCCCTCGGAGTCGATCTCGATGGGGATCTGGGGCATCCCGCGGGGCGCCGGCCCGTCGGTGTTCTCGATCGCCCACGCCTGGGTGCTCCCGCCACCGGCACCGGGCGAGGCAGTTGCGCTGTTGACGGTGACCGTCCCGAGGGCGCCCACGCCGGCGAGCGCCGAGCCACCGACGACGCCCTTGACGAACCGCCGTCGGCCGCTCTCTTCGGGATATTTGTCGTCCGCGCTCATGTACGGACCTTAGCGCGGGTAGTGAAAAGCATGACGAAGTGCCCGGCTTCGGGCCGTGAATCGTCGCCCACGCGACTCACACCGACCCGTATCACTTCCACGGTGCGTTCGGGAAGTCGACGATCCGTCTCTCCTCCTCGATGCCGTCGATCCGGGCGACGTCCTCGTCGTCCAACTCCACGTCGAGCGCGCGGTAGTTCTCGCGGATGTGCGCCGGCGTCCCAGCTTTCGGGATCGGGACAGCCCCCTTGGCGAGCACCCACGCGAGCGACACCTGTGCGGGCGTCGCGTCGTGTTTTGCCGCCACGTCGCGAATCTCGGGCACGTCCGCGACGGCGTTGCGCGCTATGGGCGCGTACGCCACCAGCCGGTAGCCGTGGCGGTCGGCGTGGTCGCGGAGTGCCTCCTGCTGGAGCAGGGGGTGGAGTTCGACCTGGTGAGCCAGCGGCGGTTCGCCGAGGTGATCGATGGCCTCGTCGAGCTGTGCCGGCGTGAAGTTGCTGAGGCCGA
>ERZ1034547.231-NODE-231-length-14765-cov-8.599592_pt1 | contig 14765 bp, 12 predicted proteins | sample MGYA00520642_ERZ1034547 | MGnify/ENA primary metagenome ERZ1034547 (study PRJEB33760, sample SAMEA4777713) | hypersaline lake metagenome | biome: hypersaline environment; feature: brines | place: Spain | collected 2012-08 | depth 0 m ... | reverse complement strand
TCGGCGGTCGACCCCGTGCTGTGGACCAGCCTCGCGCTCGGCGCGTTCGCCGTCGCCAGCGCCGCCCAGCTCTGGGTCAACCGCTTCTCCGTGCTGCGACAGCTCCGGCTGCGGTGAACTGACCCGAAAAACGAACCGCGCGGCCACTTCCCTTCGCCGACCGCCTTCTCGTCTCCGTCCTCTCGCCCGTCCGACTCGCTCTCGCTCGCCCGACTACTCGCTCGCGGCCGCGAGCGACGCCGGCAGCCGCAGCTCGAACAGCCGCGCGTCACAGCCCGCGCAGCGGCCGGCGACCACGTCGTAGCTGGAACAGCAGGACTCGACGACGCCCTCCTCGAGGGCCACGTCGCCCGCGCAGGTGGGGCAGTCCTCGACGAACAGCCGGAGGGCGCCGAGGACCGCGCTCCGCTGGGCGAGCGGGCGATCCGCCCAGTCGCCGTCGAGCCCCGTCAGCACGCGGTCGGCCGCGGCGTCGGCCCGGAACGCCGGCCGCGACTCCCAGTGACCGATCCGCTCCTCGCCGGCGTACGCGAACCCCGCGCCGCCCCGCCAGTCGAGCGAGAGTTCGTCCCGGTCGAGTCCGGTGAGCGCCGCGAGCGCCGCGAGGTCGTCGCGGTCGGTCCGTCTCCCCTCGTCGGGCGTCGCTCCCGCCCCGTCCTCGGCCGCCGCCCGCCACGACGCGGCGAAGTCGGGGGCGAACGCGAAGTCGTCGCCCGCGGGCGTCTCGACGAGGACGCCCGCGTCGAGGAGGTACGCTTCGGGGTCTACCTCACCGACGCCCAGCCCGCGGGGCTCGGCGTTGCCCGACGCCTTGCCGAACAGCGCGAGCACCCGCTCCGGGAGGTAGCGCTTCGTGAGCTCTGGCGTCCCGGGGACGAGGTAGCCGCGGAGCCAGATGGCCCCGAGCGACGCGCCGAACCCGACCGCGCCGAGCAGCGGCGCGCCGACGGCGGCCGCCGCGCCGGCCCCGACCGCGGCGATGACGACGTTGACGACCGTACAGGGGAGACACCGGTTCGCGCCGACGTACTCCGGCTGTCGGAGGCGACCGACGGCGGCGCGCGCGGGTTCTCGGAGGCGGCCCAAGACCGTTTCTCGTGACGCGTTCATACCCCTCGGACGGTGCGCACCGACCTATGTATGGGCCGCCTACCGCGTCCGACGCGGCCTCTCCGGTCCGCAAAATCGTTACAGCGGCCGGACAACTATCGCTGTGTCGCCGCGCTGAAATGTGTCGAAGACGCCAGGGACGCCCGAAATACGGCGAGTGTGTACACTTCTGTTCGGGCGAATCTTTCGGGACCGGCGCTGAAGATTACAATGCGAAGTGATATATCCTCCCGTGATAATCGTACTCGTATTCCGTTGTATGAGCTATGACACCACAACTCGCCAAGCAAGCGGCGTCGTCGGACACCGGCGGTGAGGACCTTTCGCGCGACGAGGTCTTCACCGCGCTGAGCAACCGGCGGCGTCGCAACGTGATCAAGTACCTGAAAACAAACGGCACCGAAGCGCGCGTCAGGGACATCGCCGAGCAGCTGGCCGCGTGGGAGAACGACGTCGAGATTCCGGCGGTGACGTACAAGCAGCGCAAGCGCGTGTACACCGCGCTCCACCAGTCGCACCTGCCGAAGCTCGCCGCGAGCGGGTTCATCGACTACGAGTCCGACCGGGGGCTGGTGTCGCTCACCGAGGAGAGCCGGCAGCTGGAGGTGTACCTCGAGATCGTCTCGGAGAAGGAGATCCTCTGGGGCGAGTACTACGCCGGGCTCGCCGTCGTGTGCGGGCTGTTGGCGATCGCGGGATGGGCCGGGACCGCCCCGTTCGCCGCGGTCTCCGGGTACGCGTACGCGGCGCTCTTCGCGCTCGTGTTCGGCGCGTCCGGGCTCGTCCACCGGACGTCGACGAAGCGGAACCGGCTCGGGTGACGACCCTTCTCCCCGCGGACCCGACCGGAACGATCGCGCTGACACCCGCAGGGTTTTAGCCGCGCACGGCGGGAGTACGGACATATGGCAACGGGGATCGTCGGGGAGTTCCTCGATCTCAAGGCGGAGACGGACGCGGACGTCCTCGCGATGCAGTGCGGCGACTTCTACGAGTTCTTCGCTGACGACGCCGAGCTGGTCGCCGACGAGCTCGATCTGTCGATCTCGCAGAAGTCCTCCCACGGCTCGTCGTACCCGATGGCGGGCGTGCCCCTCTCGGAGCTGACGCCGTACGTGAACGCCTTGGTCGAGCGCGGCTACCGGGTCGCGGTCGCCGACCAGTACGAGACCGAGGACGGCGACCACGCCCGCGAGATCGTCCGCGTCGTCACGCCGGGCACGGTGTTGGAGACGAGCGACGACGACGCGCGCTACCTCGCGGCCGTGGTGCGGGAGGAGGGCGCGACCGGCGCGACCGCGGACGCCGATGCCGACGGCCCCTACGGGCTCGCGTTCGCCGACGTGACCACGGGACGATTCTTGGCCACGACGGTCGACGACGGCGGCGACCTGCGCGCCGAGCTCTACCGGTTCGACCCGGCCGAGGTGCTGCCCGGGCCGCGGGTCCGCAACGACGACGGCCTCCTCGGCGCGGTCCGCGAGGACCTCTCGGGGCGCGTCACCGCCTTCGACGCGGAGGCGTTCGCGGCCGGGCGCGCGGAACACGCGGTGCGCGAGCAGTTCGGCCGCGAGACGACCGACAGCGTCGGGCTCGACTCGACGCTCGCCGTCCGCGCCGCGGGCGCGGTCCTCTCGTACGTCGAGGAGACGGGGGCGGGCGTGCTCGCCTCGATGACGCGCCTGACGGCGTACGGCGCGGACGACCGCGTCGACGTCGACGCGACCACCCAGCGCAACCTCGAGATCACGGAGACGATGCGGGGCGACGCCGACGGCTCGCTGTTCGACACGGTCGACCACACCGTCACCGCAGCCGGCGGCCGACTGCTCCGCGAGTGGCTCACCCGGCCGCGACGTGACCGCGAGACGCTCGACGACCGGCTCGACGCGGTCGAGGCGCTGGCGTCCGCGGCGCTCGCCCGCGACCGGCTCCGCGAGGTGCTCGGCGACGCCTACGACCTCGAACGCCTCGCGGCGCGCACGACGAGCGGGAGCGCTGGCGCGCGCGAACTGCTCTCGGTCCGCGACACCCTCGCGCTGCTGCCGGCCCTCGCGGACGCCGTCGACGACACCGCCCTCGCCGACTCGCCCGCGGCCGCCGTGCTCGGCCGGGTCGACCGCGACCGCGCGGCCGCGCTCCGCGCGGAGCTCGCCGACGCCCTCGCCGAGGACCCGCCGAAGGCGAAGACCGGCGGCGGCCTCCTGAAGCGCGGCTACGACGACGAGCTCGACGACCTGATCGAGCGCCACGAGGAAGTGAACTCGTGGCTCGACGGCCTCGCGGAGCGCGAGAAGCGACAGCACGGGCTCAGCCACGTCACCGTCGACCGCAACAAGACGGACGGCTACTACATCCAGGTCGGGAAGTCGGTCGCCGACCGGGTACCGGAACACTACCGCGAGATCAAGACGCTGAAGAACTCGAAGCGGTTCGTCACCGACGAGCTCGCCGAGAAGGAGCGGGCGGTCCTCCGCCTGGAGGAGGCCCGCGGCGAGCTGGAGTACGAGCTGTTCGAGGAGCTCCGCGAGCGCGTCGCCGAACGCGCCGAACTGCTTCAGGACGCCGGACGAGCGGTCGCCGAGCTCGACGCGCTCGCCTCGCTCGCGACCCACGCCGCGCGGCGGGACTGGACGCGCCCGTCGCTGACGGACGAGCGCCGGCTCGACGTCGAGGCCGGCCGCCACCCCGTCGTCGAGGGGACGACCGACTTCGTCCCGAACGACCTGCGGCTCGACGCCGACCGCGGCTTCCTCGTCGTCACCGGCCCGAACATGAGCGGGAAGTCGACGTACATGCGGCAGGCCGCGCTGATCCAGCTGCTCGCGCAGGCGGGCTCGTTCGTCCCCGCGCGCGCCGCCGAGGTGGGGCTCGTCGACGGCATCTACACGCGCGTCGGCGCGCTCGACGAGCTGGCGCAGGGCCGCTCGACGTTCATGGTGGAGATGCAGGAGCTGTCGAACATCCTCCACTCGGCGACGGCGGACTCCCTGGTCATCCTCGACGAGGTCGGCCGCGGCACCGCCACCTACGACGGCATCTCCATCGCGTGGGCCGCGACCGAGTACCTCCACAACGAGGTCCGCGCGCGGACGCTGTTCGCCACTCACTACCACGAGCTGACGACGCTCGCCGACCACCTCCCGCGCGTCGAGAACGTCCACGTCGCCGTCGACGAGCGCGACGGCGAGGTGACGTTCCTCCGCACCGTCCGCGACGGCCCGACGAACCGCTCGTACGGGGTCCACGTCGCCGACCTCGCGGGCGTCCCCGACCCCGTCGTCTCCCGCGCGGACGAGGTCCTTGACCGGCTCCGCGAGGAGAAGGCGATCGAGGCGCGCGGCGGGTCGCGAGGTGGCGGAAGCGGCGACGGCGAGTCCCCCGGCGTCGACGGCGGCGGCACGCAACAGGTCGTGTTCGACCTCTCCTCCGGGTCGTTCGCCGGGGACGGGGCGTCCGACTCCGGTAGAGAGACGGGCTCGGCCTCCCGGAACGGGACCGCCGCGGACGGATCGGAATCGACAACCCGAGCGACCGAGTCCGACGCCGCGACGGCGCGGCTCGACGCCGAGACCCGCGCCGTGATCGAGGAGCTGAGCGACGTCGACGTCGCGGAGACGCCCCCGGTGGAGCTGCTCTCGCGGGTCCAGGAGTGGCAGGAGCGGCTCGACTGAGCGGTGCGTCTGACGTAAGAACTAATGTCTGACCTCGTCGTGTGGTGTGTATGGGCATCATGAGCAAGATCCTCGGCGGGGGCGGGAGCCGCTCCGTCGACGACTACGTCGAGCTCGACACGGACGACTTCGCCGACGCGCACGCGGAGACCGGCACGCAGGTACACTTCGCCGAAATCGCCGACCAGAGCGACGTCATCCCGATCAAGGACGCGGTGTACGACGGCGACTTCGTCGTCGCCGACATCACCCGCCACTCCACGTCGGACCGGACGATAGAACACGTCTACGACGAGCTCCGACAGGTCGTCGAGGAGGTCGACGGCGACATCGTCCAGAAGGGCGACGACCAGATCATCGTCACCCCGACCGGCGTCAAGGTCTCGCGGCAGAAGCTGTAGGCGCGCCCTCCCGACGTTTCGCCACCGTTTTCCGCTCGTGACACCGGCCTCGCGGCCGGGATTCGGGCGTACCGGCCGAACCGTGTCATATATGCCGTTCTCCCGCCCACGTAGAGTCGAATGGACGAGCCGGTCCTCCTGACGGGCGCCGGCGGACGGGTGGGACAGGCCATCCTCCGCGGTATCGGTGACGACTACGACTGGCGGCTCCTTGACCGCGAGCCCCTCCCGGCGGCGAAGGTGCCGAACGGGGTCACCGACGCCGACCGGTACGTCGCCGACATCACCGACGAGCGCGCCGTCCGCGAGGCGGTCGCCGACGTCGGCGCGGTGATCCACCTCGCCGGCGACCCCCGGAAGACGGCCCCGTGGGACTCCGTGCTCCGGAACAACATCGACGGGACGCAGGTCGTGATGCGCGCCGCCGCCGACGCCGGCGTCGAGAAGTTCGCGTTCGCCTCCTCGAACCACGCCGTCGGCGGCTACGAGACCGACGAGCGCACCCCCGACCTCTACCGGTCCGAGGACGAGTACCGGCTCGACGGGAGCGAACTCCCCCGTCCCGGCAACCTCTACGGCGTCTCGAAGGCGGCCGGCGAGTCGCTCGGGCGCTTCTATCACGACGAGTTCGGCATGAGCGTCGTCTGCGTCCGCATCGGGAACCTCACCAAGGACCACCCGCCCCGCGAGTACGAGCGCGGGCAGGCGATGTGGCTCTCGCACCGCGACTGCGCGCACCTGTTCGACCGCTGTCTCCGGGCGACGTACGGCTACGAGGTCGTCTACGGCATCTCGAACAACGACCGGCGCTACTACTCCATCGAGCGCGCCCGCGAGGCGCTCGGCTACGACCCCGCCGACAACTCCGCCGATTACACCTTCGAGGGCGAGCCGAAGCCGGACCGCGACACCGAGACGAACGGGGGTCGCTACGCGGTCGACGGGTTCGACGCCGACCGCGCCGGCGACGCGCCGCCCGCCGAGCCGAACTTCCCGGCGGACCCGGACGCGTCGGGCGACGACGCCTGAGCGCCGCGGCGCGACCGACGCTCGCTCCCGCACCGGCGCCGCTAGAACAGCCCGTCGACGTCTCGCCGCTTCCGTTCCTCGCGCTCGACGTGATCGCCCAGCCGCGCGGCCACCTGCGGTCGCGCGTCCGGCGTCCGCAGGTACGCGAACAGCAGTTCGGCGAACTCGGTCCGGCCCGTCCCGCGCGCCTCGGACGCGAACTCCGCCGCGGTCGCGAGCGTCGCCTCGTCGCCCGGCTCGCCCGCCGCCGCGAGCGCCGGGGCCGCCAAGCCGGCCGCGCCGAGCGAAAGATCGCCGAACGTCGGCGTCTCGTCGTCGACTCGGACCCGCGGCGGCGTCGCCGACTCCGCCCCTTCGGGAGCCGCGGCGAGGCGCTCCGCCCACTCCCTGACGGGCGTCACCGCGACCCCCTGCGGATCGGTCACGGCCGCCAGCGCCACGGCGGCGTCCTCCGCGTGCCCGGAGGCCTCCTGACCGTCGCCGTCGACCGCGCGGCGCGTCGCCGCCGCGGTCGCGCCCAGTCCCCGGAGCAGTCGTTCGGCGTCCTCCTCACGAGTCTCGCTCGATGCCGTCGGCGTCGCTTCCCAGACGCTCTGCGCGGCGAGGAGATGTCTCTCGTTGAACAACGCGGCTCCGGCGACGACGCGTTCGGCGCCGTCGGCGGGGTCGCGGTCGCTCTGCCCTCGGGAGTCGCGGTCGCTCACGCGTCGCGGTCGGTGGCGGCGAGGGATAAATGTCGAGTTCCCCGACGGCGCGGCGGAGGGGCCGAGCACCGGGGGGACGACGGAGAGCCCGCACGTCAGGGAGGGGTGGAGGGGTCGAGCGTCAGCGGAGCGGTGGAGGGGGAAGCGTCAGCGGAGCGGTGGGGCTTCGAACGTCAGGGGGTTCGATCAGGTCTCTCGGACGCTCGCGTCGCCGTCCGGCAGCCGGAGCGTCCGACCGACCGCGGTCGGATACCGGCGGTGGAGTGCCGCGCCGACGACCGCGCCGGCGAGGGCCGCCAGGGCGACCGCAGCTGCGACCGGGAACGACAGGACCGCGACCGTCGCCACGGGTAACGCCGCGAAGGCGATCACCTCGCCGGGCGACGGGAGGGGGCCGGACGGGTGCGGACCCGCGTACGGGTCGGGATGGTCGGTGCGTCTGGAGGGGAATCGGTCTGCTGTCATCGTCGGATTGGAGTGGTGGTGCGAGGCGTGCGCCTCGCGGTCGGCGTCGACTCGACCGCCGCCGACCGCACCGCGCGGTCGGGAGACGGCGAACTGGCGTCGAGAGCGGTCCGTGGGAGACTATCGCTCGCGGCTGTCGCAAGCGGGCCGTCTCCGCGCCGGGGTCACGCGGCGACGGCACCGAGGAGAGCGGTGACCGGCCCGCGGCCCCGTTTCCGGGCGCTCCAGCGGGGGGCGAACGTCGGAATGGGGTCGCGGACGGTCATGGATTCGACCCGGCGGTGGGGACCGACCGGGCGTACGTTCACCCAGTGACGGAACCGAATTAATAGTTCCCCGTGTGTGCGAACCAATGGCGTGGACGGGCCGCCCCGGCCACCGGCGGTGTCGGCGGATACACCAGTACACTAACCACGTCGGGGGTCGTATCTGTGGTAGACGTGTCAGGTAGCCTACTCCCGGTGATCGCGGTCATCCTCGTCTCGGGGCTTGCGGTCCAGCTCCTCGCTCACCGGCTGCGCGTGCCGAGCGTCATCTTCTACCTCGCGATCGGCGTGGTGTTGGGGCCCGAAGCCTTGGGGCTCGTCACGCTGGAGACGTTCGGCGAGGGACTGGAGATCATCGTCGGCCTCAGCGTCGCGATCATCGTCTTCGAGGGGGCGTTCGCGCTCCGGTTCGACCGGATCCGCCGCGCGTCGACGGTCTCGCTCCGGCTGGTGACCGTCAGCGCGGTCGTGATGTTCGTCGGCACGGCGGCGGCGGTCCGCGTCTTCACCGGCGGCGAGTGGGAGATCGCGCTGCTCGTCGGCGCGCTGCTCGTGGCAACGGGCCCGACGGTCATCACGCCGATCCTCAACGTGGTCCGGGTGCGGGACCACGTCGCCACCGCGCTGGAGACCGAGGGGATCGTCAACGACGTGACGGCCGCGATCGTCGCGGTCGTCATCTTCGAGACGCTGCTGCTCGACGACCTCGGCGTCCCCGCGACGGTGCTCTCGTTCCTCCAGCGGTTCGGCGTCGGGGTCGCCGCGGGGCTGCTCGCGACGGCGATCATCTACCTGCTGTTGGACAGCGACATCGTCCCCGAACGCGACGTTCAGGCGTCGCAGTTCCTCGTGCTGGCGGCCGCGATCGGGTCGTTCGCCGCCGCGGAGGCCGTCGCCGCGGAGGCCGGCATCGCGGCGGCGGCGACGAGCGGGATCCTCCTCGGGAACCTCGGTCTGGACAACCGCGAGGAGATCGAGCGGTTCGCCCAGAACACGACGCTCATCGTCCTCTCGTTCGTGTTCATCTCGCTCGCCGCCCTGATCGACGTGGAGGCGATCGCCGGGCTCGGCGTCGGCGTGATCGGGCTCGTGTTCGTCATCATGTTCGTCCTGCGACCGCTCGGCGCGTTCCTCGCGACCGTCGGCGTCGAGCGGTTCACCCGCCCGGAGCGGCTGTTCATCGCGAGCGTCGGCCCGCGGGGGATCATCCCGGCGAGCGTGGCGACGCTGTTCGCCATCGAGCTGGAGCTCGCGGGCAGCATCGCCGCCGGCGAACTGCTCGTCGGCACGGTGTTCGCGGTCATCTTCGCGACGGTCCTCGTCGAGGCGGGGTTCGCGCGGCAGATCGGAGAGTTCCTCGGAGTGTCACCAATGCGCACGATAATCATCGGCGGGGGTCGGGTCGGCCAGGCGCTCGCCACGCGACTGGAGAACAGGGGCGAGTACGTCGTCGTCGTCGAGACGGACCCGGACGTCGCCGAGCGGGCGCGCGCGGATGGGTTCACCGTCTACGAGGGCGACGGCAGCGACACGGAGACGCTTCGCGCCGTCGACATCGACGACGCGAAGCGGTTCATCACGACGACGGCCGACGACGATATCAACCTCCTCGCGTGCCAGCTCGCGATCACCAAGTTCGACGTCGAGTCGGTGTACTCGCGGGTGAACGACCCGGACAACGTCGACGCCTTCGACAGCATCGGCGTCACCGGCATCGACGCCACGACGGCGACCGCGGCCGCCATCGACGACGAGATCGAGCGCCCCGCGCTCACGCACTGGATGAACGAACTCGGCGACAGCCACGACGTTCAGGAGGTGGAGGTGACCTCTCGGGAGCTGGCGGGGAAGAGCATCCGCGACCTCAACAGCCGGATCCCGGACGGGACGTTCGTCGCCGTGATCAGCCGCGACGGCGAGAACCGCGTCCCGTCGGCGGACAGCGTCCTCGAGGTCGGCGACCACGTGACGTTCATCGGCAACACCGACGGGGTCCGTCGGGCGATGGAGCGGTTCCACCCGCACGACTGACGGCTTAAACGGACGGTCGCGACGCGGGAGTCACTCGCTCTCTTCGGTCTCGCTCCGTTCCCGCATGAGCTCCTCGAAGAGGTCCCGCGGAACGACTCCGATCTGGTCCGGCCGAATCCCGGTGAAACTCCCGGTCCCACCGCCGCTGCCGCCGTCGGAGCTATCGCTACCGCTCCCGCCGCTGTCGTCGCCTCCGCTCCCGCCGCTGTCGTCGCCTCCGCTACTGCTGCCTCCGCCGCTGTCGTCGCCTCCGCTGCTGCCACCGCTGCCGCTGCCGCCACCGCTGCCACTGCCGCCACCGCTGCCGCTCCCACTACCGGCCTTACACTTCGAGTTACACTTGATCGTACAGCTGTTTCTGAACCCGTTCTTCCAGTTCCCGATGACCTGTACCCTCGCCTCGCACGACTCGACGTTCCCGCCGCCGCCGCAGGCGGTTCGACAGCGGTCGGCACAGCTGCCCCGTGCCGCATCGATGATCAGACTTCCCGCGCAGAGGGTCGCAATAGCAATCACTACCACACACACGGTGTTTGCGTCGACGACGGCGAACACGTCGTACTCCTTCTCCGCCTCGAGGTCACGAAACGTCCCGTAGTACGTCTGGTCCTTGCCCTGCGGACCGGGGAACGCCTCGAAGGTAAGTCGGTAGTTCTCGCCGGTCTCTTCTCGCGGTTCGTGCCGGAGGGCGTAGGTCGTCCCGGCCTCGGACCGTTCGGTCACCTCCGTCGCGAGGGGCTGATAATCGCGCCGGTTAATTTCAAGCCGCGTCGTAAACGGCATTCCGTCTTCCGTCAGCGTCTGTTCGTTCCGCATCACCAGCGTCTCGTCGTCCGAACTCGGGTCCCACTCGAAACAGGCGGCCCGATCGGATTCGCGATCTCTGATGAAAAACAGCCTCGGATCGCCGAGGAACACGTCGTTCAGTGATGGCATCCGTCGAGCGGACGCTTCCGGAGGGGGCGTAGCGGTACGCTCGTCGGCTTCGGACCGTCGGGCGTTGCTCATACGCGAACACCGACCGTGGTATTTGCTACCAATACACAAAATGTTACCGATCTAAGAGATTGATCCGGAGTCCGACGGATCGCTCCGCGATCGTCGCCTCATCCGCCGTTCCTCGCGCGTCTGCTGCCGAGCGTCCGCTTGCCCGGACCGAAAACGCAGCGACTCTCGAACGGAGTCTGACGGCCGTAACGTGTGGTGTGGACCGGGATCTGAACTCGGACAGGCGGCCGCCCTCGCTCCGCTCGGGCGCTACGTCTTTTCTGCTCAAATCTCCGCGGACTTTCTTTCAGCACGTGCTGCTCGCTATGCTCCAGCCTTGTGCTGAAAGAAACGTCCTGACGGAGTCCTGCGCGAGCGAAGCGAGCGCAGGGCACGTCGGGACGTGAACGCAGCGGCTGTCGAACGAAGTGAGACAGCCGCAAAGTGAACGTCCTGACGGAGATTTGAACTCCGGTCCCTGGCTCCGCAAGCCAAGAGGATAGTCCACTACCCTACCAGGACTCATCTCTACGTACCGCGGTAGAACTTAAGACGGTTACGGTCCGGCGGCCGCGTGCCTGCGGTCCGCATGCCTCCCGCGCCGGATGAACACCTTTTGTATCGACGGGACCGATGAACGCCTATGAGCCGCCTTCGAGCCGCGACCGCGACCCGTCCCGGTCGGCACGGCGACCGGGACGGATCCGGCGCGAACCCCGGCCAACGGCAACGCTTATGCGCGAACTCGCCGATCACGGAGGTACGCGTATGGGAGCCATAGAGGAGGTGTACGAGGACCTCGACACCGACGTCGAGTTCGAGGAGTTCGAGGCCGCCGTCGAGGACAAAGTCGATCAGATGGGCGGGCTGGCGGACGAGGAGACCGCCGCGATGCTCATCGCACACGAGCTGCGCGACGAGGAGGCCGACACCATCGCCGACATCGAGCCGGGGATGAACGAGGTGAAGTTCCTCGGCAAGGTGACCGCAATCGGCGAGGTCCGGACGTTTGAGCGCGACGACGAAGACGCGGAGGAGGGGCGCGTGTGTAACGTCGACGTCGCCGACGCCTCCGGCTCCGTCCGGGTCGCGCTCTGGGACGACATGGCCGCGGCGGCCGTCGAGGAGCTCGAAGTCGGGCAGGTCCTCCGGGTCATGGGCCGCCCGAAGGAGGGGTACAGCGGCCTCGAAGTGAGCGCGGACAAGGTCGAGCCGGACGAGGACGCCGAGGTCGACGTCCAGGTGCTCGACACCTACCGCGTCGAGGACCTCGCGCTCGGCGCCTCCGACGTGGACCTCGTCGGGCAGGTGTTAGACACGGACTCGATCCGGACGTTCGACCGCGACGACGGCAGCGAGGGACGGGTCGCGAACCTCACCCTGGGCGACGAGACGGGGCGCGTGCGCGTCACGCTGTGGGACGACAAGGCGGACCTCGCCGACGAGTTCGCGGCCGGCGAGGTCGTCGAGGTCGGCGACGGCTACGTCCGCGAGCGCGACGGCGACTTAGAGCTCCACGTCGGGGACCGCGGCACGGTCGAGCGCGTCGACGAGGACGTCGAGTACGTCCCGGAGACGACCGACATCGCCGACCTCGAGATCGACCAGACCGTCGACATCGGCGGCGGCGTCATCGAGACCGACCCAAAGCGGACGTTCGACCGCGACGACGGCAGCGAGGGACAGGTCCGCAACGTCCGGATCAAAGACGAGACCGGCGAGATCCGCGTCGCGCTGTGGGGCGACAAGGCCGACCGCGAGATCGAACTGGCCGACCGCGTCGTCTTCACCGACGTCGAGATCCAGGACGGCTGGCAGGACGACCTCGAGGCGTCCGCGAACTGGCGGTCGACCGTCTCCGTCCTCGACGAGGGGAGCGACGCGGCGGCCGGCGTCGGCGGCGCGTCCGGGTCCGGCAGCACCGGGGGCGACGGCGCCGACCGCGGCGCGGACGAGACCGGGCTCGGCGCGTTCGCCGAGGACGGACAGAAGGCGGCCGCGGAGGCCGTCGCCGGCGAGGGCGGCGACGACGGCAGCGGCGGCGCGGCGACCGCGACGACGGAGCAGTCGGGCGGCGCGGTCGAGTTCACCGGGACGGTAGTCCAGACCGGGGACCCGGTCGTCCTCGACGACGGACAGCAGACGAGGACGGTCGACACCGACGCGAGCCTCCGACTCGGCGAGGAGATCACCGTCCGCGGGCCGGAGCGCGACGGAACCATCGACGCGGACGACGTCTTCTGAGGCGGCCGAGATCTTCTGACGCGGTCGAGGCTCTCAAACCCGGGTCGCTCCCCCTCCGGAGCCGGCGGCGATGCGGGTAACGGAAAGCGTTATACGATACACGGACGCGACTGTGTGTATGAGTGTCGAGTTGCCGTTCGCGCCGGTCGACGGGATCATCCGGCGGAACGCCGGGGAACTCCGCGTCAGCGCGGACGCCGCCGAGGAGCTCGCCCGACGGATCCAATCGCACGGCGCGGACCTCGCCGTCGACGCCGCGGAGCGGGCGACCGCGGACGGCCGGAAGACGCTGATGGCGGCCGACTTCGGCGTCGAGCAGGTCGTCACCCGCGAGGACCTCACCCTACCGGTCGCGCCCATCGACCGGATCGCGCGACTCCGGATCGACGACCGATACCGGGTCGGCGTCGACGCCCGGGTCGCGTTGGCCGATATCCTAGAGGACTACGCCGACAACGTCGCGAGCGCCGCCGCGACGCTCGCCCGCCACGCGGACCGCCGAACGGTACAGGCCGAGGACATCGAGACGTACTTCGCGTTGTTCGAGTAGATGCGGTTCGGCTACAGCGACCGGTGTCTCGACCACGACACCGGCGAACGACACCCGGAGAACCCGGATCGGCTCCGCGCGATCCGCCGCGGGCTCACCAAGCGCCACGGCGTCGAGTACGTCGAGGCCGACCCCGCGGAGAAGGCGGCGATCACCGCGGTCCACGACGACGGGTACGTCGACGAACTGGAGTCGTTCGTCGCCGACGGCGGCGGGAGCTGGGACCCCGACACCGTCGCCAGCGACGGCACGTGGGACGCGGCGCTCACCGCCGCCGGCCTCGCCCAGTGGGCCGCCCGCGAGGCGCTCGACGGCGCGACCGGCCGACAGACGCCGTTCGCGATCGGCCGCCCGCCGGGCCACCACGCCGTCACTGACGACGCGATGGGATTCTGCTTCTTCAACAACGCCGCCGTCGCCGCACAGACCGCGATCGACGAGGACCTCGCGGACCGGGTCGCCATCTTCGACTGGGACGTCCACCACGGCAACGGGACGCAGGACATCTTCTACGACAGCGAGGACGTCTTCTACGCGTCGATCCACGAGGACGGGCTCTACCCGGACACGGGCGCGCTCGACGAGACGGGCGAGGGGGACGGCGAGGGGACCACCGCGAACCTCCCGCTGGCCGCCGGGGCGGGAGACGCGGACTACCTGTACGCCGTCGACGAGGGCATCGCGCCCGCGGTCGACCGGTTCGACCCGGACCTGTTCATCGTCTCGGCCGGATTCGACGCGCACCGCCACGACCCCATCTCGCGGATGCGCGTCTCCTCCGAGGGGTACGCGCTGTTGACCGACCGGATCCGGACGCTCGCCGACGACGTCGGCGCGGCCGACGCGTACGTTCTGGAGGGCGGTTACGGGCTCGACACCCTCGCCGAGGGCGTCTCGATGGTCCACGAGACGTACGACGGTCGGACCCCGGTCGACACCGACGAGGAACCGGGCCAGAAGACAGAGTCGCTCGTCGACGACCTGCGGACGGAACTGGACCTGTAACGCGCGGCCTCACCGGCCGCTCCGCTCTCGCCTTCGTCTCTCAGATCTGCGTTCGTCGCCGCCGGACTCGCTCGTCGCTGACGCTCCTCGCTCGTAGTCGGCGTCGAAGAACGCCCGGAGCGGGATTTGAACCCGGAGGACTTCGCTCACTCCGTTCGCTCGTCCTCAGATTCAAATCCCTTCGTCTGCGTTTGTCGCCGCCGGACTCGCTCGTCGCTGACGCTCCTCGCTCGTAGTCGGCGTCGAAGAACGCCCGGAGCGGGATTTGAACCCGCGTCACGACCGTGACAGGGTCGTAT
>ERZ1034547.216-NODE-216-length-15303-cov-41.130968_pt1 | contig 15303 bp, 16 predicted proteins | sample MGYA00520642_ERZ1034547 | MGnify/ENA primary metagenome ERZ1034547 (study PRJEB33760, sample SAMEA4777713) | hypersaline lake metagenome | biome: hypersaline environment; feature: brines | place: Spain | collected 2012-08 | depth 0 m ... | reverse complement strand
CCCGGAGCACGACCGTCGTCCCGTACAGTGCCGAGCGGTACACCGGGGCGAGCCCGCCCATGTGGTGTACCGACAGGGTCACGAGCCACCGATCGGCCGGGTCGAGCCCCAACCGGAACGCCGAGGCGACCGCCGACGAGAAGACGTTCCCGGCGGTGAGCGGCACCGGTTTCGGCGCCCCGGTCGTCCCGGAGGTGAACAACACACACAGCGGGTCGGTGAGTGACCACTCGTGTGGCTGCCGGACGCTCGACTCGCGGGTCGTACTCCCCTCCTCCGCTCGATCCGGGGCCGCGTCGTCTGCGGCCGCACTGGACGGCTCGTTGAGGGTGTAAAGCGGGAGCGTGTCGACCGCGGCGGTGGCTCGCGCTCGCGTCGCGTCGGTACACGCGGCCGCGTCGAGCTCGACACGGGCCAGTCGGTCGCGGGCCTCGCGGTCGGTCAGCGTCTCACCGATAGGCACGAACACGGCCCCGAGTCGCAGTGCTGCGTGGACGAGCACGAGGGTTCCGACCGTCGATTCGGTGAACACGCCGAGTCGGTCGCCGGCACTCACGCCCCGGGTCGCGAGTCGGTCGGCCACCGCCGTGACCCGATCGTCGAGCGACCGGTAGCTCCAGTGGGCGCCGTCTGCAGCCCGGATTAGCGCCGGCCGATCCGGCGTTATGACGGCCCTGTGTGCGACGGGGTCGTGCATCAACGCGCGGTTCGTCGGTCCGCCGGTCGCTCACGCATCGTCCGACTGTCGGACCGTAAGCACTGGAACGTCGGCAGTCCTGACAACTCGCTCCGTCACGCTCCCGAGGAGGTATCGGTCGAGCCCCTTCCGGCCGTGCGTCCCCATCACGATCATGTCGATGCCGTTCTCGTCGGTGTAGTCGAGGATCGACCGGTATGCGGTGCCGCTCGTCACCGTCGAGTCGACGTCGACGCCGGCGTCCGCGGCGGCCGCAGTGACGCGCTCTGTCGCCGACTCGCCCTCCTCTTCGAGCGCTTCGACGACGATCTCCGAGCCCGCCTCGAGCGTCGAGTAGGCGGTTCCGTCGACGACGTAGAGGGCGTGAAGCGTGGCGTCGTACTGTGCGGCGAGGTCGATGGCGTGGTCTATTGCGGCGTCCGAGGCTGGACTCCCGTCGGTCGGCACGAGGATGTCGTCGTACATCACGCCGAGATGTACGCTCGGTGGCAAATAAAAACCGATCCTCTGTGCCCGGATCCCGGGGTGCGCCCCGGTTGGAGTCGGGTGCGCCCCGGTTGGAGTCGGGCCCGCCCCGATGGGCAGCGGCCACGCGACGGATCACGTCACCGGAATCCCATCGCTTCGATCTGTTCTTGATACCGATTCCGGATGGTGACCTCGGTGACCTGGGCGACGTCTGCGACCTCACGCTGGGTTTTCTTCTCGTTACACAAGAGCGAGGCGGCGTAGATCGCAGCGGCCGCGAATCCGGTCGGGGACTTCCCCGAGAGCAGTCCCTGTTCGGCCGAGACGTCGATGATCTCCGTCGCCTTCGACTGCACCTCCTCTGAGAGCTGCAACGAGGAGGCGAATCGCGGCACGAACTGCTTCGGGTCGACCGGCTTGAGCTCCAGGCCGAGCTCCTGTGAGATGTACCGATACGTCCGACCGATCTCTTTTTGTGGCACGCGCGACACCTCCGCGACCTCGTCGAGTGAGCGGGGGATACCCTCCTGTCTGCAGGCGGCGTACAGCGCGGCGGTCGAGACGCCCTCGATAGAGCGGCCGCGAATCAGGTCCTCGTCGAGCGCGCGGCGGTAGATGACCGAAGCGACCTCGCGAACCGATCGGGGCACGCCGAGCGCGCTCGCCATGCGGTCGACCTCGGAGAGCGCGAACTGAAGGTTGCGTTCGCCGGCATCCTTCGTACGAATTCGTTCCTGCCACTTGCGCAGCCGGTGCATCTGTGACCGCTTGTTCGAGGAGATAGAGCGACCGTAGGCGTCTTTATCCTTCCAGTCGATGGTCGTCGTCAACCCCTTGTCGTGCATCGTCTCCGTGATCGGCGCGCCGACGCGCGACTTCGACTGCCGCTCCGAGTGGTTGAACGCCCGCCACTCGGGTCCACGGTCTATCGTTTGTTCGTCGAGCACGAGTCCACAGTCTTCACAGATCAGCTCCTGGTCGGCGTCGGTGACGATCTCACTCGACTCACACTCCGGGCACGTTATCGCCGCTTCGTCCGATTCCTGCTCCGTATTCCGCTCCTGCTGGCGCTGCCGGCTCGGACGTTCCATATAAGCGTTCTGGTTACTCCCCTATTTAAGACTTGTCCGAAAATATCGAACATCTGGTGCGTCGCGTGCCGCTCGCGAAGCGCTTTTGTGCCACTGCCGGGTGCTGGTGATATGTTCGGCTTCACCACTCCGTCCCGTTTCGACCGGTCGCGTCCCGTCGACTCCGGCCGGGTCCGTGTTCTTCTTCCGCCCGTACGGAACAGCAACGGCCGCCTCGGACTCGGTCGGTGAGATGCCCACGAAGCGATCGCTGGCGGCGAAGCTCGGCGTCGTCGCCGGCTTCGACTCCCCGCGTGCAGCCCTCGAACAGTACCACACGCCGCCCGAACTCGCCGCCCACGTCGTCCACCTGGCGGACCTCCACGGCGATGTCGACGGGCGCACCGTCGTCGACCTCGGCACCGGCACGGGGATGCTCGCACTCGGGGCCGCCCTCCGTGGACCGGCCCGCGTGATCGGCCTCGAACTCGACCGCGCCGCCCTCGAGACGGCTCGCACGAACGAGCGCCGCGTCGCTGCTAGCGCACCGATCCACTGGGTCCACGCCGACGCGACGCGGTCGCCGGTCGCGCCGGCCGAGCCGGTCACGCTCGTGATGAACCCGCCGTTCGGCGCACAGAACAGCAATCGTCACGCCGACCGCCGGTTTCTCGAGACGGCGAGCGACCTCGCTGCGGTCTCGTACTCCGTGCACAACGCCGGCAGCGAGTCGTTCGTCGATGCGTTCGTTGCCGACCACGGCGGCGGCGTGACCCACGCGTTCGCGGCCACGCTCGACGTCGACGCGCAGTTCGCCCACCACACCGAGGAGACGCGCGCGCTCGACGTCGAGGTGTTCCGGATCGAGTGGGCGTGAATCCGGTCTCTCCCGGACGCAGGAACTGTCACAGACCGGTCAGCGACCACGTCGTCCCTCGTACTGCTCTCTCTCGGCGACCCGCACCCGTGTGTCGCCACGGACGGCGTGTATCACGCCGCCGGTGCGACTGAACGTCACGCCACGAAGCGTCACCGACTCGCTCGGGTCCGGGACCGTCGCCCGCTCGGTCGACCCCTCGTGGTCGACGCGGAGTTCGAACCCTCGGTCGGTCGCTGCGATCGAGACGGTTCGACCGTCGACGCGCGCCTCCGCGCTGGCCGGATCGCTCACGAAGAGCGTCGACCGCTCGCGTTCGTGGGCGGCCACGACGCGGTAGGTCGGATCACCGCCCAGTGTGACCCACCCGGACCGCCGAATCGACACCGTCTCGCGCCACCCCGTCCCGCCGACGGCGACCCGTCGTTCGCCCCAGTAGGCGAGTGCCCCCCTCGAGACGGCGGTCGTCCAGATCGCCCGGTCGGGGTTCGCGACGATCACTCCAGAGGTCTGCACCGCAGTCGTTCGGCCGAACGCCTCGACGTCGACGACGCTCACGACCCGGTCGTCGACGTCTTCGGCGTACGTCACCTCGTACCCGTCGACCTCGATCGGGTCGCCGGGGAGGTCGCCGTCGGCGACCGTCACGAGGTTCGGCACGATGCCCGGCCCCGCGAGCCCGCCCAGCGTCGCGACGAGCAGCAGCGTGCCGACAGCGACGGGCGTCGCCGACGCGAGCCGTCCCCGGACCGTCTCGGGCGCAGCGGCCGCGCGGTCCGGCCAGAGTGGCTCGTCGCGGCCGGTCGCTGCGACGGCGACGATCGCTGCGAGCACGACGACCGACCCGAGACCGATCGCGCGGTACAGCTCGTACTGCTCATTGCCGAGGTACCAGTACACCGCCCACAGACGCCGGGAGGCACCGAAGAACGACACGGCGAGGAACACGACGATCGCGGGGTGCCGAACGGGACCGAACCCGGGATCCGTCCCGCGCCTGCGCCCACCAGGTTCGTGCTCGCTCCCATCGAGGGTCTCGACGTCGTCCTCGCCGGTGCGTCGCGAGCGCCGCAGCCACACCGCGGCGAGCACGCCGGCGACGAGCCCCAGTGCGTGTCCTTGTATCGCCACGTTCGCCCAGCCCGGCGGTCCGAACGAGGGCGTCGCCTCCGCGAACTCGACCGGGGCCCGAAGCGTCTCGTACCCGACGTACGCGAGCGTCACGCCCGAGAGCGACGCGAGCGTGCCGACCGGGTACCACACCAGCGCGAAGCCCCAGAGCGCGAAGACGACTCCAGAGAACCCGATCACAGGTCCCAGGACGAACAGCGCAGAGAGCACGCCGAACCCGACCGTAGCGAGCGGGAAGACGACGACCGCCCGGGCGAGCGGCGACGTACGAAGTGTCGCGTGAACCCTCGCGACCCACGAGGTGCCCGTCACTTCCCGTTCGGGTGTGGTTGAGTCGGATGCGGTCGAGTCGGATGCGGTCGAGTCGGATGCGGTCGAGTTGGCGGTCGCCTGCGGCGGATAGTGACCGAACGCGTGCTCTGCGAGCGTCCCCGCGACGATCGCCGACACCACGTTTCCGACGAGGTGGTCCCGGCTCGCGTGCGCGAACGACGACCAGAGGAGCCCCTCGGGGGCGGCGTACGACCACGCTCTGAACGGGATCACGACGGGATTCGACGGTGCTTCAATCCCGCGCTGGACGAACAAGTAGACGGCACAGACGAACGCGACGACCACCAGCGTTCCCCACGGCACGCCGTAGACGAGGCGCGAGCGCAGCCGATCGAGTGGCGACGCGGGCCGGTCGAGCGCGGTGACCGCCGCGAGCGCGACCAGCGACGCGACGGCGGCGAACACCAGGTGGACGGCGTGAGCGGGCTCGCCCTCCGCGATCATAGTGCACGATGGGTTCGACGGATAATGAATACGCGGGTCAGCTCGACATACCGGCCGGCGGGTCAGCTCAGATCTTGTTCTCGGCGTCGTCGGCGAGTTCTTTCATTCGCTTGCCGACGCGGCCGGCCGGCGAGAACTCGTCTTCGCTCATGGCGTTCGCCAGCGCGTTCCCGAGGACGAACACCGCGTGTTTGTGCTCGCTCTTCGATTTGTGTACGTGTGAGGGGTCGACCTCGAGCTCGTCGTACGGGTCGAAGAGGTCGCTGTCGACGCTCTCGTGGGCTCTGAAGTGCTCCATGATCGTCACCATCTGCTCGTGGAGCTCGAGCAGCTCGTCTTTGTGCATGGAAGCACGTACGGGTGCGCGCCGCTAAAAGCGTTGTTGCGGCGGTCCGCGCCCTCGACGCCGGCCAGCTCGGTCAGAAGACGTACTCGTCTTCGTGCCCCATCATCCCCTCGCCTTCGAAGCCACCCGACTCCTCGTCGTCGATCGGTCCGCTCGTTTTGTACGCCTTGATACCCGTCGAGAGCAGCTCTTCGACGGCCTCCTCGCGGTTGAGAAACTCGCCTCGCTCGACCATCTGTGTGATCTGCATCTCGAGGTGTTCCGGCACAGTCATCTTCACCCGTGGCATTCTTTCGTGGGCGACTAACAGCATGGGGGATATAAATGTAGCGTCGAAGGCCGGTAAAGTGGAACATCTTGGTCGTACTTCAAAAACAAAATGTGCCGTAGTCGAAACGGTGGTGTGAACGTACCGAATACCGGTCGCACGACGGCGAGCGGTAAGCCTACGTCGCCGGGGAGCGTATCGATCACTATGACAGACTCTCAGGGTGCCGCCGTCGAGGACCACACCGACCTCTACCGCGAGTACGGTGCGGACCGGGTTCCACCGGGACAGCGCGAGACGGACACGTTTCCGGTGCTCTCGAAGAGTGGCACGCCATCGTGGGGGCCAGACGACGCACTCGAGGTGTGGGGGGCCGTCGACGAGCCGCTCACGCTGTCGCTCGAGGCGGTCCGCTCGCTCCCCGCGGTCACCCAGCGACAGGACTTCCACTGCGTCACCGGCTGGAGCAAACTCGACTGTCGGTTCACCGGCGTTCGGTTCGCCGAACTCACAGAGCGTGCCGGCGTCGACGACGACGCCGTACACGTGGTGTTTCACGCCCTCGACGGCTACACGACCGACCTGCCGCTGTCCGAGTGCACCCGCGAAAGCGTCCTGCTCGCGTACGGGTACGACGGCGACGACCTCCCGGCGGACCACGGTGGACCGCTCCGCGTCGTCACCCCACACAAGTACGCGTACAAGGGTGCAAAGTGGGTATCCGGCGTCGAGTTCTGCACCGAACCCAAACGCGGGTACTGGGAGAAGCGCGGCTACAGCGACACCGCGAATCCCTGGAACGAAGAGCGATACAGCTGAGCAGCCGCCGCCGACGCCGGGATCCGGAGTTGACACCCTTAAGAGCCCTCGGCCCGGATCTGTCGTACATGGAACCGGCGCGCTCGACGTCGTCGCCGACGCTCGTCAGCCGCACGATCGCGGTCGAGGAGCCGGCGTTCGTCCCGACGTTCGACGCGCTGCCGGCCCCGCGGACGACGTGGAGTGCACCGGACGACGCGCTCGTCGTCGGTGGAGGCACGGCGGCAACGCTCACCGCCAGTGGACCCGATCGGTTCACCGCCGTGCGGACGGCGGCCGAGAGGCTTTTTCGGACGGGCGACGTCCACGCGGGGACCGAAGCGGCCCGCCCTCGGCTGTTCGGCGGGTTCGCGTTTCACGCCGGAGCGTGCGCCACCGACCCGTGGACGACGTTTCCGGAGGCCCGATTCGTGCTGCCACGCGTCCAGGTCACCGTCGCCGACAACGGAACGTGGCTCACCGTCACTGATGTCGGCGAGGAGGCGGCACCCGCAGCCGTAGAGCGTCGGCTCGAAGCGGAGCGAGCACGGCTCGCCGGAGGCGTCTCCGACGGCTCCGTCCCCGACCGACCGGGGATTCGTGCTGGCCGACGCACGACGAGTAGAGCCGAGTGGCGCGAGAGCGTCACCGCCGCGACCGACCGGATTCGAGCGGGCGCGCTTCGAAAGGTCGTGCTCGCACAGGCGATGGAGACACAGCTGTCGGCCGACCTCCCCCGTGCGGCGACGCTCGCACGGCTCGCCGAGACGTACCCGGCCTGCCTCCGCTACGGCTTCGAGACCACGGGCGGCGAGAGCCTCTTTTTTGGTGCGACCCCCGAGCGACTCGTCTCGCTACGAGGGCGAACGGTCGAGACGGACGCCCTCGCGGGGACGACGGGACGGGGAGAGACCCCGGCCGAAGACGAGTGGCTCGCCGAGGAACTCCTCGCTGACCCGAAGAACGGGCACGAACACGAGCTCGTCGCCGAGACGATCCGCGAGCAGCTCGACCCGTACGCGGCGTCCATCGCCACCGGCGAGCGACGCGTGCGGCGGTTGGCGACGGTTCAACACCTCCACACGCCGATTACGGCCGAGTTGGCGGCCGACGGCCACGTCCTCGACCTCGTCGAGGCGCTCCATCCGACGCCGGCCGTCGGCGGGCTCCCCCCTGAACGCGCCCTCGAGACCATCCGCGACACGGAGCCGTTCGACCGCGGCTGGTACGCCGCACCCGTCGGCTGGATCGACGCCGCGGGTAACGGGACGTTCGCCGTCGCGATCCGATCGGCGGTCGCGAGTGAGCGACTCGCGACGCTCTTTGCGGGCGTCGGCGTCGTCGCCGACTCCGAACCGAACCGCGAGTGGGACGAGGTCCAGCTCAAGTACCGGCCGATACTCGACGAACTCGACCGCGATGCGGCCGCAGGCGGCGAGCTATTCGAGGGCCCGACGTCGTCGACGTCGGCAGGTGCAGGCGACCGGTCGTCCGGTGTGCACACCGACTGAGACCGCAGCGACAGTCACTGATACATCTTCAGGGGCTCGGCCTGTGTGCTCTCTTCGGTCGCCTGTCGCATGCGTTCTGCGAGCGCCTGTTTCGCGTTTCGGATCTCCGAGGCCTGCTCGACGAGCCCGTCCGTCGACGTCTCCGTGCCCGCGATCGGGTCGATGCCGTCGACGATCAGCCGACGGGCGGCCTCCGGGTCCGGGAACTGCGGGTCCGACTCGACGACGAGTCCGACGGCGTCCCGGTCCTGTTCGAGCGCCTCCGCCAGCATCGCCCCGGTCGGACCGGAGACGAGACCCGTTTCCGGCGGATCGGCGATCGACGCCCGTGTGAGGGCGTCGGCTCCGTCGCCCGTCGCCACGCCGTACAACGCGGGCGGCTCGTCGCCCTTCTCGCGACCGAGGCCGGTGAGGTAGATCGGAAACGCGCCGTGGTCGTCGAACCACTCCTCGAGACAGCCGGCTAACTCGTCGGCGGCCGTCGGCGTCACCGGGACGTCGCTGCGGAGCGCCAAGAGATCCCGTTCCGTGTCGGCGTAGAGCCTGACGGGCGTCGAGAGCGACGTATCCGACTCGTGGTACACCGCCACCGGGGGGATGCGCTCGCCGTAGACGTTCGCGTAGTGGGTCATTCCGTAGGTGTCGATGAGGTGATCGGTCGCGATCTTCCCCACCAACCCGACGCCGGGGAACCCTTCGATCAGCGTCGGCGCGTCCAGTGAGACGTCCTCGTCGACGACCGAGATGGTTGCCATAGCTACAGGGTGTGCCGCCGTCGTCATTAAGCCGTGGGGGAGACGCCTCCGTCCCGAAACCGACTAACCCGGTGGGAGTGTACGGCGGCTATGAATCCACTCGAGCGGTACGAACCGCTCGTCGACGACCCGAGGGCGTTCCGGGCCGCCTGTGAGCAGCCGCTCCCCTCGGTCGTTCGCACGAACACCCTCCTCGTCTCGCCTGACCGGGTTCGTGAGGCGTTCGACGAGAGCGGCGTTCCGTACGAGCCCGTCGACTGGCACGAGGGGCTGTTCCGGCTTCCCGAGGGAAACCCCGGCCGCACCTGGCCGCACGTCCACGGCTGGACACACGGACAAGAGGAGGTGTCGACGCTCCCCGGCATCGCACTCGACGCACAGCCCGGTGACCGCGTCTTCGACGCCTGTGCGGCCCCCGGAAGCAAGACGACGCAGGTGGCCGCCGCGATGGACGACACCGGCACCCTCGTCGCCAACGACAACAACCTCGGCCGGCTGTCGGCGCTTCGACACAACGCCGAGCGCCTCGGCGTGACGAACACCATCGTGACGAACCAGGACGCCCGCAACTTCTCGACGAAGCCGCTCGCGTTCGACGCCTTCGACCGGGCGCTCGTCGACGCGCCGTGTTCGTGTGAGGGGACGTGTCGGAAGAACCCGGACGTGGTCGACGAGTGGACGCTCGACCACGTCCACGGCGTCGCGGGCATCCAGAAGGGCATCCTCACGCGCGCGGTGCAGGCGACCCGTCCCGGCGGCACCGTCGTCTACTCGACGTGTACGTTCGCGCCCGAAGAGAACGAAGCGGTGCTCGACCACGTGCTCGCCGCCGAGGCGTGTGAGCTCGTCTCCGTCGATCTCCCGCTCGAGACGGCTCCGGGCGTGACCGAGTGGGAAGACGAGACGTACGACCCGAGCGTCAGGCGCGCACACCGGATCTACCCGCACCACAACGACACCGGCGGGTTCTTCTGTGCGGTGCTCCGCGTCGGTGGAGCCGACGAGGGACGCGGTGGGGCCGACCGCGACGCGGAGGTGGCCTCGTGACCGACGGAGCCAACGACGGGAGTCGGTTCGACAGACTCCCCGCGACGCCGGCCGACCGCGAGGTTCCCGGTCGGGCCAGCCGCGAGGAGGTGCTCGACTGGTGGGAGACCCGCTTCGGGATCGGACGCGAGGTCCTCGGCGGCTACTCGTTCTGGGAGAAGGGCGCCGGGAAGGTGTGGGTGTTCAACGGCGAGGCGTCGGACCCGAGTCAGATCGAAGCGATCGGGACGACGTTCTTGCGGACCAGACAGGAGCACTGGAAGCCGACGACCCGTGCCGTGAGCCGGTTCGGCCGCCACGCCACGCATAACGTGGTGGAACTCGACGGCGAGCGCGCGAGCCGGTTCGTCGCCGGCGAGGACCAGCCGCTCCCCGGGTGGGATGGCGACTGGGGGTACCTCATCGTGGCGCACCGGATCGCGGGTGGCGTCGAGCCGATCGGCGTCGGGCTCTACCTCCACGACGAGCTCCGATCGGTCGTTCCGAAGGGGAGCCGCGCCGACCTTCCGGTCGTCGAGCACTGACCGCGTCGGTGATCGTCCGTCGGCGCGCCCGCGGCTCACACCGACGTATCTGTGGCTGGGGGACGCGTGACGACGCTGACGACCGCGTACGTCCCCCACAGGAGCAGTCCGAGCAGGATGACGTACGAGCGGAGGTGTATCGGTACCAGCGCCTCGTGGACGATCTGTCCCTCGCCGGTGACCGGATGGGGTGCGCCAGCGACGATCTCCAGCAACCCGATCCCGACCGTACCTATCAGGAGGAGGCCGCCGCCCCCGTACAGTGCGATCCGTTCGAGTGTGGTGAGTTGTGTCATTGGTTTGGTCTCCGTTAGCCGATCAGGTACCGTAGTCGCGGGTGGTCGGTGACGATCGACGTCTCTGCGAGGTAGGCGTCGACACCGAGTACGCGTCCGGCGCCGAGCGTCGCGATCATCGCGAAGATGAGCAGCCCGAGCAGGTCACCGGTGATCACGCCGTGTGCCCAGCCACCGGTCTCACCGTTGATGAAATAAAAGAACATCATCAAAAACGCGCCGAAGAACGCGGCGAGCTTGGTGAGCGCACCCACCAACAGGCCGAGCCCGATCAGCACCTGGCCGACGGGTACCATGACGTTGGTAAACGCCAGCAGGGCACCGTCGGCAAACAGCGTCACCACCGGTCCGAGACTCGTCTGTGCGGCTGCACCGCCGACGAACCAGCTCGCGTCAAACGGCCACGCGAGGAACTTATCGAGCCCTGCGTGGAGGAACCACCAGCCGACGACGAGTCGCAGCACGACGAGCCAGTACGCCAGCCATGACTCCGCGACTGGGAACGCGACGGGTCGTCCGAGCAACCGCGTATGAATGTCTGTGACCATGATTCGACAGCTGAAGCTCAACCACGTGGATATAAATAATGCGGTCGAGATTGTCACAGGACAACAACGGTGAACACGCGTAGCGACACCAGGCGGTCAGACCGTGTTTCAACGACGCTTCATGACGTCCTGTCGACGCCTCACTCCCGCTCCCTGACGGTTCCCCCACCGAGCCCCTCCCACTCGACGCGGTAGCCGAGCCACGAGAGCGTCGCGCTGACGTCGTCGATCCCGTGTTCGGCGAGTCGTGACTCGACCGTCGACAACGACATCCCCACCTCGACTACCGACTCGAGCCGATCGAGCACGGCCGGTCGAACGAGTGTCCGCCCGACGCGCACGTGATCGGGAAACGAGATCGTCTCCAGTGCGTCCTCGCTCACCCCGTGTCGATCCGCGAGCGTCTCGAGGTCGACGACGTCGTCGTCGGGCGACAGCGAGTCGGGAAGCGCATCGGCCGCCGCCTCGACGAGGGCCGTCTCGTACTCCTGAAGGACGTCGACGACGTCTTTCACCCGCACGGTGTCTGTGTACGGTATCACCCGGTGTTCGTGGGCGGCGATCTCCTCGCCGACACCGAGACTCTTGTCGACGGCGACGATGAGGTCGACGGCTTCGAGCTCCGCGAGCTGCTCGAGTTTCTTCTCGACGTACTCCGGCGTCCAGAATCCCATCACCTCGAAGTAGTACGTGACGTCCGCGTGGGCGTACTCGAACGAGAAGTCGGGGATCATCACCCGACTGCCGGTCGCGAGCGGGGCGGGCTCGCGAACCAGCGACCAGTCGAGGTCGAGCGCCCGAAACCGGCCGGCGAAGTCGGCTTCGACCCCGCTGTCGAACGCCGGCTCCACCACGGGGTCGACGTCCGGCACCGAGACGTCGGCGTCGGTGAGCGTCAGCTCGCGCGTCGTCCCCCGGTCGTCGATCGTCGCCTCGAGCCGCCACTCGGCGGTGCCCGCGACGGTCCGGAGCAGTCGGGCGAACGCGGTGCCGTACCGCCGGGTCCGCCGAAACAACGCGTCCGGGCCGGTGACGAGAAGCTCGCGGTCGCCGTCGTCGGTCACGCGGAGCTCGTACATGAGCCGGAGCCGCTTTACCGCGCTCACGAGCCGCTTCGGGTCGACGGACCGCACCCGCACCTCGGTGGCGTCGAACAGCGCGGTCTGTGCGAGCGAGAGGTTGTACTGTTCGAGCAGCGCGTCGGGGTCGAATCGGACGCTCGCGTCGACGAGGACCTCGTTCGACTCGCGGTCCGCGTAGAGGTCCGCGTCGACGACGTCCGGCTCGACGCCCAACCGCGCCGCCGCTCTGTCGACCGCCCGTGCTCGCTCCGACGCCCCGGTGACGCCGACGGTCTCGGCCGCCTCGAAGGCGGCTCGCCGGACGCGCTCGGGCGGCACGGTCGCCTGCGGCTCGAAGGTGCACTCCCGCTCGACCAGCGCGGCGAGTCCACGGACGAGTTTGAAGTCGTCTGCGTCCGCCTCCAGCGTCTCGAGCCTGTCGTCGAGGGTCGCTCGTCGGTCGCCGACGGCCGCCTCGAACGCCCCGAGGACCCGCGCAGCGAGCGGCCGATGGGACCGGTCGACGAACGCGGGACGGTAGCCGCCACCGGCTCGCGAGACGCGAAGGTGGTCCTTCCGTAACACGGGCACCGATAGACGCTGCCCGGGTTAATACTCGACGACGGCAGGTCTCGCCCCCGGGTGCTCACCGTCGCCGGCGCGCCACCCGCTCTTCGGCCGTCTCCGTCGACACGACCTCGTAGAGCACGGCCCGTCCGCCGTCCGACTTCGGACGGAGGATCCGCCCCAGCCGCTGGGTGAACTCGCGCTCGCTGCCCGACCCGGAGAGCACCACCGCGACGTTGGCGTCGGGGACGTCGACGCCCTCGTCGAGGACGTTCGCGGCGACCACGCGGGTGTACGTGCCGTCGCGGAACCGCTCGAGGATCGTTCGACGCTCTGTCGCCCCAGTTTCTGCCGTAATGGCCGGGATCAAGAATCGCTCGGAGATTCGATACACCAGCTCCGTGTGTGCGGTGAAGACGATTACGCGGTCGTCGTGGTGGCGATCGAGGAGGTCGGCGAGTCGCTCGAGTTTCTGCTCGGCGTTCATCATGATCGACCTGGCGGCCGACTTCGCCAGCAGGGCCTCGCGAGCCCGCGGATCGGTCCCCGAGCGCATCACCAGCTTTCGGTAGTCCTCGCCGCTGGAGAAGGTGATCCCGGCCTCTCGAACGTACTCGAGGAACGTCTCTTGGTTCTCGTCGTACCGCTCGCGCTCTGCGGGCGTGAGCGACACCTCGATCCGACGGACGTCGTACGGCGCGAGGTGGTCGCCGGCGAGGTCGTCGACGTCGAGCGCGTAGACCCGGTCCCCGACGAGGTCCGTGACCGCCTCGTGGGCGCCGTCGGGTCGCTCGAAGGTCGCCGTGAGCCCGAGGCGAGCCGGCGCGGCGAGTAGTCGGGCGACGTCGCGATATCCCTCCCCGCCGAGGTGGTGGACCTCGTCGAAGACGACGAAGCCGAAGGCGTCACCCACCGAGGCCGCCTTGCGGTACGCCGAGTCGTACGTCGACACCGTGATTGCCGCTCGCCGCTGCTCGCCGCCGCCGAACCGCCCGATCGGCACGTCGAACTCCGCGTCCAGCTCTCGCTGCCACTGCTCGAGGAGGTCGATCGTCGGGACGACGACGAGCGTCGGAACGCCTTCGTCGACCATCGCGCGGATCGCGACGACCGTCTTGCCGGCACCGGTCGGGAGCTCCACGACTCCCCGCTCGTCCGCGTCGTGCCAGGCGGCGAGCGCCGCCCGCTGGTACGCACGGAGCTCGTACGCGGTCGAGAGGTCGAGCTCGTCCGTGGGCTGTCGGTCCCACGACGAGACGCGGTCGTCGACCGCGACGCCGGCGACCGTCAGGGCTCGTCGGATCGCAGCATACTGGTGCGCTGGGGCTCGGCTCGTCTCAGACCGCGGATCCGCTTCGACCCCCGGCAGCGGCGGGAGCGACGGCTCGTCCGTCGCCTCGACGCGTATCGTGCCGGCCTCGTACGAGAGGCGGACGGTCATCAAGTGACGTTATCGACCGACTGATAAAGCGTCACCGCCTGTCGGGACCATGCGCGCAGCCGAACTCGACGCCGAACTCGCGGCGGTCGTCGACGAGCTCGAGGCGCTCGGGCTCCCGCCGTGGCACACGCTGTCCGTCGCGGCCGCGAGGCGACTCGAAGACGACGTGTTCTCGGGGGCGCCCGAACCGCCCGTCGCGGTCGTGCGCGACACGGCGTTTGCGGGACCACACGGAGACGTCCCCGTTCGCGTGTACCGACCGGAACGAGCGACGGACCCGGACGCAGACCCGACGCGATTGCTCGTCTACGTGCACGGCGGGGGGTGGACGCTCGGCACGCTCGACTCGGTCGACGGCCCCTGTCGAGAGCTCGCGACGCGGACCGAGGCCGTCGTCGTCTCCGTGGACTACCGGCTCGCACCGGAGCACCCGTTCCCGGTCGCCGTCGAGGAGGCCGCCGCGGCGGTCGAGTGGGCCGCGACGGTCGCTCCAGCCCTCGGTGCCGACCCAAGTCGAATCGGCGTCGCCGGCACCAGCGCCGGTGGGACCCTCGCCGTGGCGGCCGGACTACACGTCCGCGAGTTCGGCGGCCCCGCCCTCGCCGGTCAGTTCCTCCTCTACCCGATCGCGGGCCACGACTTCGAGACGGAGGCCTACGAGGAGAACGCCGACGGGCCGCTGCTCACCCGCGCCGATATGCGGTGGTTCTACGAGCAGTACCTGCGGAGTCCCGTCGACGCACACAACCCGTTCGCCGTGCCGCTCGCGGCGAACGACCTCGGCGGGCTCCCACCGGCGACCGTCGTCACCGCCGGCTTCGACCCGCTCCGCGACGACGGCGTCGCGCTCGCCGACCGGCTCGAGGCGGCGGGGACGCCGACGACACACCGGCACTACCCGGCGATGGCGCACGGCTTCTGTAGCCTCACCGACCGCGTCACGGTCGCTGACGAGGCGATGGCGGCCGTCGCCACCGACGTCCGCGAGCGGTTGTGAGCGACACCGGAGCGACAGCCAAGAGCCTCGGTCGACCCACGCGTCGACACCACATCCGGATCGACCTGGGCTTCAAAAGAGCGCCGCACTCGCGTCGAGGACGTGTGCCGGTCCGCCGACCTCC
>ERZ1034547.215-NODE-215-length-15307-cov-3.508851_pt1 | contig 15307 bp, 14 predicted proteins | sample MGYA00520642_ERZ1034547 | MGnify/ENA primary metagenome ERZ1034547 (study PRJEB33760, sample SAMEA4777713) | hypersaline lake metagenome | biome: hypersaline environment; feature: brines | place: Spain | collected 2012-08 | depth 0 m ... | reverse complement strand
AGGAAAGGAAAACCGATTTGCCGTTGCCCAAAGGAAGCCGATCAGGAAGCATCCGACCAGGTTCGCAACGAGGGGGCCCCAGGGAAATCCTTTGCCGAGAAGCCAATACGCAGCCTTCGAAAAACCGTGACGCAGGGCGGCTCCGAGACCACCACCGAGAACGACCCACAGGAAATTTTGCATAGGCAGGCGGGATCACAGATTGCTCCTATCAGTGAGGTTCAATAGGAGTCATCAGCCCACAGCCGAGTAAGGAAGAGGCCTCTCTCCCAAGGAGGGCGGTTATCGGCGGACCCCATCGCCATCGGTCCAAACTCATAAGTGGCTCTACGGCTACAGTTTTCCGTTCGGTTGGGTTCGTTTTCTCGCGGTTTCTGACTTCCGCACTGCAAGTTTTGAAAACCACGGGATACTGTTGGCGAATGTCCCGGGCCGGAAGTTCGGTCTCCAATCTTCCGGTCTCTCACCGCTTATTCGCGAGAAAGGCCGCCTTCCCTGCTGTATCCGGCGGTGGTTCGCCCAGGCATTTCAGGGATCCTCGCGGTAGGCCCGAACCCAGTCCACTTCGAGTCGGAACGGGCCGTCGATCCCGTCGATGATGTAGATCCCGATCGACTTCACGGCCGAGAGGTCAAGTGGGTCGGCGCTCACCGGCCGCCCGTGTGCAGTTTCCTCCAGCGCGTCGAACGGGACACGGACCGTTTCCCATGAGTCGCTCGTCGGGAACGATCCGCGCCGGGTCACCTCGCGGCCTCGGCTTTCGGTCCCGTCGCTCACGTCAAGCTCAAACGTGCGCCCACCGCCGCGGACGCGAAGCTCGATCCCGTCGTAGCCGGACAGGTCCACCTGTCGGCCTGCACGGACCGACGAAAACCCGCCCCCTTCGGTCACCACCGTTCCGGTGAACAGGAGCGCACCCTCGGCCACCTCGGCGGAGCCCGTCGAGCGACCCCCCATCACGCGGTCGCTTTCAACGCGCCACCGAGATTTGCCGTTGCCTTCGAAGTCAAAAAGCATCTTCGGCGAGACACCTGATTCTTCAGTACTTACGGCGCCTTTTGCCTGCAAGGCCGTCGACTGAGCACAGGCCGGTGAGCTTCCAGCACCTGCGGCGAAGAGCAGAGGCGCGGCGACAAGGGGAAGCGCGAGAAGACGAGACATACAGTTTGGAATAACAATTTGGAACGACCGGGATCGGAAAATCTGAGATCGAGAATCCGGCCGCGAGTCAACGCGGCTGGGGCTGCCTGAGACTCCCCGCGCGAACGGCCGGCTTGTCGGGCTTAGTAATCGCCCCCCGAAATGCAAGACGAATTGAGCCGGGTCGGCGGGCAGACTCGACCGGTGGGCGCCAGCCGGCGGGCCTGCGCGTTCCTACTCCTCCACGACGCTGATCGACTCCACGTCCTCTTCGGAAAAACGCACGGTCTCCCCACCGGCCGTTTCGATCTTGTATCCCTGTCGGGTTTTGTGAATGTCGTCTTTCGACTCGACCTGGTATCGAGTCTTTCGCAGGTCTGTGGTGGTCACTTCGGCAACGAGCATCCCGCTGGGCGTTTCGTCTCGAATGCAATGGGCAAGGAAGGTGAGCGGTAGCACGTCGGATTGCAAGCGAGTCTGAACAGATCCGGGCGAGTTTGGGCAGGCCCGGAGCCGCTGCCGTCTCGTTTTCGACCCGACTCCAGTTGCAATCACATCGGCTGAAGAGTTCGTTCAGCCACGCACGGTCTCGAAGAGCAAGAGGCAACTCCCTCGCTCCGTTCGACGTTTGGTAGCCGGCGCGTGACAGCTGGTGCGTGATAGCCGGCGCGGTATTACCCAGGGATCGAGCCTTGTGGCGTTGCGTGAATGGCCCGAAGACGCTGCCGTGAGCAAGAATTCTCTGGATTCATCGAGGGGAGACGTCAAATGAAAGGGAGACGGTTGTGCTGACGCGCCGCTGAGTGCGGGAGGGAAACTCTTCGAAGTCGTACCCGAGAGAGGCTCCGAGCAGGATGCGGTAGTTGAGAGGAATCTGGGCATCCGCCGATACGCTCCAAGAGCGGGTTCGCCGAAAGTTCTCCTCGAAGCGATCTTTATCGGGGGGCGATGTTCCGAAGCTTCCATTCACCCCAACATACAGTCGGGAACTGCCGAGGTACCGACGCACCATGCCGTTTCCCGAGACTGAAGTTCCGCTTTCTGAGGGCGTTACAAAGGCCCCTCCCCTGAACATGTAGCTTCCGTAGTACTTGGTCAGTGAGGCCGTGTAGATGAGCGTACCAGACCCTCCGAAATTGAGGTACCGAGTGCCGACCTCCGCGGTGGTGCTCCACGGAAGGCTCTTGTAGAGGGACCCGCCGACGCGGTAGTTGGGAAAAATCGAAGATCGCGAGACTCCTGCGTTCACGTATGCGTATAGCCCGCTCGTGAGTGACGGATAGGCGTCGATCCCAAACTTGAGCCCATTCGTTGAAAATCGGCGGCCGTACTGCATGCGTCCAATTATGCTTCCGATCGGCGTTGAGCGGCGTAATGCGACCGTTCCGAAGCGCCATGGTGCACGCCCTCCCCGGAACGCATCATGCCTGTATGAGAGCGACACGTTGTAGCGCATCTGTTCTCCCTTCAGGCTGCGTAGCTCTGCTTTTGCGGATTCGTTGGACGGATCCGCCGATAGGATTGCAGTGAGCTGCGACCGAGCAGCCTCCGGGCGGTTCAATCCTTGGAGAAGCGTTGCGCGTGCCTCGGCGAAGTGCGAGTTGTCTGGATAGTATTCGAGGCCCTGGCTCGCGTACTCCAGCGCGCTCTGATGCCGTCCCGACCACGACTCTACGTCGACCATTGCTTTGAGGCCCTCGTAATGATTGGGGGCCTCTCTCAGGACGGACCGCAGTTCAGCCCGAGCACTGTCTCGGCGGCCTTCCCAGGCGAGGGTGCGCGCCACGAAAACTCGGATGCCGTGGTAGTTTGGGCTTCGTGCGAGGGCCCTGTAGGCGAGCACCCGTGCCCGTTCGTAGTCCCCTGTTTCAAACGCCGCCACACGGGCGCTGGCGAAGAGCGAGTCGCTCGACTGCGCCACTGCGGTCGAGCTCGTTCCCAGAATCAGCCCCACAAGAGCCGTGCCGAGGGTGAGGGTGAGCCAGCCGCACGGTGCCGAGAAGCGTATGGCGTGCATCATGTGCATCATGGGTTAAGCCGTTCCGTCAGGGTGGGAAGGGCATCGTTGTGGGGGGCCACCCGTTCCAATTTGGAGACGACAGTTTTGGCCTCTGCGGTGCGCTGCAGGGCCAACAGCGCTTTTGCTTTCTTCGCCAGAATGCCCGGCCGGTCGGGGTGATGCGTCAGTCCCTCGCTTGTGACCTCGAGGGCGGTTTCGGGACGGGCCGCCCAGAGTTCGGTATCCGCCAGGGCATTGTATGCGTCATAATATGTGGAGTCTCTCCGCAAGACCTCCCGGAAGGCCCGCCGCGCCCGGTCGAAAGCCCGGCTCCACGCGTAGGTGCGTCCCAGAAGAAGCCGGACGTCGTGGTAATCGGGATGGTCCTCCAGAAGACGCTTGGCAACAGCCCGGGCAAGTTCATACTGCCCGTCGAATGCTTTTTGTCGGGCCATTTGAAACTGCTCGGGAGGCGTCAGGTCTTGTCGACGGATCGCAGACAAGACCGAGTCGATGGCCGTCGGGGTCGGTCCCGCTGGAAGGGCGCTGGTAGCGGCGCGGAGGGGAGTCGTAGACGGGAGTTCTTCGAGGGAGACGGTGGGGCTGTACAGCCGGTCTTCTTGCGTCACGTACTGGTTGATGGTTTTGAACCGGCTCAGCCGCCCCCGCAATGCCCGTTGCTTCTTGGCATTCGAGACGGGGGCCAACCGCAGGTCCTCTTGCACTCGATACAGCTGATCGTTGGCTAGGTAGTATCCCTTGTGGAGATAGTCGACCAGCTGGTTCTTATTGCGCATCAACGGCATTGAACGGGTGCTGCGGAAACGGCGCGTCGTGTCGATGGGCGTTCCGAGCCAGTGGGACCGTTCCAGCACCGCCACGCCGTACTGCGCACGGAGAAATCCGAAGAGGGTAGGCGCCACGTCGGCCAGGGTGGAGACGGAGCGGAACCGCTGACTTTTGTGGAGCAGTGGGGAGTAAAGAAGAAGGGGAACGTGGTAGCGGGCAATCTGAGACGGCTGGGGAATGGGGATGAGCCGATGGTCACCCGTGATAATGAAGATTGTGTTCTCGAAGTCGGGGTGCGTCCGGTATCCCCGAAAAAACTGCCGAAGCGCATCGTCGGTGTATAGAAACGTGGTGAGCTCATCGCGGTAGGTCCTGTAACGGGCTTTTTCCTCCCCGCTTGCAGCCACCTCATCCAAGCGGTGCTCAAAGCGTCGATCGTACTGGGCCTCGTCCGGAACCACGAATGGATCGTGGGTCTGGAGCGTGTGGATGATGGAAAGGCGTGGACGGTGATCGACCGTATCCATGATGCGTGCGGCCCGCCCAAACAGCGCCTTGTCGGGGTATCCCCAGTATCGCTTTGTACGTTCTGAATCGCCGAAGAGGCGGCGGAGAGCGCCTCGTCCGGTCGCACGGTCAATGCCTTGCCGTTCCAAAAAGCGTCCGACATTGTCGAAGGACAAATCGAATCCGCTGTAGTAGGAGGTCCAGTACCCTCGCTCTCCCAGTACGCCAATCAGAGTCCGATGCCTGGGCATGTCTGCGCCCATCTCCATGAAGCCCTGCTCTGCGTAGGGCAATGAGCCGAAAAGCGACGGCATCAGGCCGAAGGTGCGGCCTGTGGTGCTCAGTGTGTTGGGCCAGTAGAGGCTCTCCTGACTCAGGGAGTCGACGAAGGGAGTAAATCCGCCGTATGCATTTTCTTCTCCCACAAATGCCGTCCCGAGTCCTTCAAAGACGATAAACACGATATTGGGCAACTGGCGGCCAGCGGTCGTAGTGTCGGGAGACTCGAAAAACGGTCCCAACACGTCGTTGTAATTGGCCCGGTACATCCACGGATACGTGCGGGACACCGTATCCTGCAGGGCGGTGTCGTATGAAGATCCACCTAGAGAAACCGTCATCCCACCTGAAGCAGAGGACGCGAAGAGCGAAGCGATGCTCTCCGTGAGGAGGTGCATCGTCTTGTTTGTGGACAAAAACTGCGTAGCCGGACGTTTATTTCCTGCATCCGGTAGGCCGAAAGTCAGACTGACGACCAGGAGCCCACTGCCTGCGTACCCGACCCACGCGGGAGCTCGGCGCCGTCTGGCGATGAGACACAGGCCAACTACGGTGCCGACCAGGGCAAGCGCCACGGCCACCACCTCGGCCCCGATTTTTCCGGAGGCCTGAACTGTGTCCACGATCTCCATCGGGCTGTAGCCCCAGAGCTCCCGGCCCAGCGGCTGCAAGGTTAGGGAGAAGTAGTACGCCAGACCAAGCTGTAGCGTCCCCAGCACGACGGTTGCCCCCACAAACATCCAGAACGCTGCTTCACGGGAGAAGGGAAAGACGACGGCGTACATCGCTGCGAGCACCCCCCCGAGGAGAAGCGCAGCTCGAGCGTCGTGCATGAGCCCTAGAAGTTCGTAGAGCTCGATCGAGACCGAAAGAGAATGACTGGACCGCACAAGGAGGGACTCGATGGCTCGTCCAATGAAGAAGATCCCCAAAAGGACGCCCCAAAGCGGGATCGCAGTGCCGACTGCATCAGCACGCATTATTTTCTCGTCGATCACGGCGTAGAGCTTTCCACGTTCACTCATCGGATGAGTCAAATCCGGTTCGCCTGATCGCGCCCCAGTCCTCGTTGCCCCGAAGATACGACCACAGGCCTTTGATTCGCCACCACGCATTGATCTGGCGGTACCCAACACTGTCGAGCACGGCGAGAAAAATCAGTTGGAAGAGGTCGGAGGTGTGTTCGTACCGGTGGAACGACAGCTCTTCGAGGGCGACGGCGCTGAGGGAGAGCGCCGTTCCAAGGGCAAAGGCGAGCAAGAAAAACGCCAGTGCAATCGGCCCCGAGAGAGTTCCTGTCCCAAAGGCCACGATGAACCAGACGTATCCGAGAAACTCAAGGACGACCCCAAAGGTCTCCAGGAAATAGAAGAACGGATACGCCAGCAGGCCCACCCTGCCGTAGTGTGGATTCAAGAGCATCTGCTGGTGGCGGATCATTGAACCCACCATTCCTCGGTGCCACCGGTCGCGCTGACTGCTAAGATCACGAAATGTCGATGGCACCTCTGTCCAGGCCACCGGATCAGGAATAAATCGAATCCGATATGTCTGCCCCTCCTCTCGGAGTCGGCGGTGCATGCGAAGAACCAGTTCGAGGTCTTCCGTGATGCTGTCGGTCCGGTATCCCCCGACGTCCACAACTGTCTCGCGGTGAAACATTCCGAAGGCCCCCGAAATGATGATCATGGCGCCGAGTGTGTCCCAGCCCAAACGGCCAAAGAAAAACGCACGGAGGTACTCGAGAACCTGGAGCTTCGGCAATAGCCTTCGGGGCATCGATATGCTCTGGATTTGACCCGACTGGATCGAGCATCCGTTTGCCACCCGGACGATGCCTCCAACCGCTACGGTCGAGGTGTCTTCCAGAAAGGGACGGACAATGCGGATGAGTCCCTCTCGTTCTACAATCGTGTCCGCATCCATCGCGCAGAAAAGGGGCGTCTCGCAGAAGTTAATGCCGGCATTTAGGGCATCGGCTTTCCCTCCGTTTTCCTTATCGATTACCCAGAGGTGCGGGTGGATGCGGCTCCGATAGACCTGTCGGACGGGCTCGGTCGAAAGGTCGCTCAGCGGAGGGCGCGGGGCGGGCTGCAGGTCGAAGGTGGAGCGCAGCCGCTCGAGCGTAGCGTCGGTCGAGCCGTCGTTTACGACCAGGACCTCGAAGTTTGGGTAGTCAAGGTTCATGAACGCACGGACCGACTCGACACAGGTCGATTCCTCGTTGTAGGAAGGGGCGATGAGAGTGATGGACGGGAGGCTTTCTGACGTAAGCGCCTCTTCCGGATTGTAGGCGTCGAGCACATACCGGTACCGCAAGACCCCGAGAAACGTGAAGACGCTCATCAGAGTGTATCCCGCATTCAGGACTACGAAGTAGCCGACCAGTACGTACGTGGTCCACTGCAAAAACGCGTTCATTGGTCGGAGGGAAGAATCAAATCAGAGGCCAATTGAGCCCTCGGGTGATCGAGTGTTCGCAGCCTACGAAGGGGCGCTGTAGCACCAAGCCTCATCAGGCTCCGTGCTGCGCTGATTGCGACCCACTGCGAGCCATCGGCATGTACGAGCGCCCCCAGGAGGACCTCGTCCTCCGAGCTTCCCAGCTGCCCGAGTGCCTGAGCTGCATGAAGGCGAACCGTCGGATCCGGGGCGTGGCAGTAGGCGCGTATGAGTGGCCCATGGACGCCCTTGCCCAATCGCATCAGCAGGTAGAGGAGGCTGGCCGTAAGTTGGGGCGTTTTGCACCGAACCCGAAAGTTCACGTCATCGAGCAGGAAAGCCGCCACGGCGACCGCTCCAGTGTCGCCGAGCTCCCGGAGCGCTTCTGCGCAGCAGATCCGCTCAAAATCATCGCGATTGTCGTCGGCCATCGCGGCCCGCAGGGTGGGGGCTGCGTCTGCTCCCAGCCTGAAAAGAGAGGAGCCGATGTGCCGTCGGTCGACGTGACCCAGGCGCGTCAGGCAGCGAAGGAGCCGTTCGGTGTGTTTGGGGCCCCCGATGCGCGCAAGTGCGTGGAAGGCCCTGCCTGCCACCCGGTCAGAGGGGTCGTCGAGCATCTTCCGAAGAGGCTCTGCGTGCCTAGGCCCTCCGAGAAGCCCGAGTCGCTGGACGGCCTGCGCCCGAATCAGTGGCCGCCGCGATGAGAGATTCGCTTCTACACGTTTCAAAAATGGATCCGCCAACGCGCGGATGAGGCGTTTCTCGCGGCCCTTGACGGACGTGGCGTACGGACTTAGCATCTCCAAAAACGAGTTGAAGTGTCCCATCTGTACTTGATCGGTGAGGGATCGGGGAGAAATGTCTCCGCCGAGCACCTTCACGACCTCGGCCTGCCAGTTCTTTGTCCGCTGCGTCCAGGCCCGCCTCTGGTATGACGACCAGGCGCGAGTCCCAAGGGCAAATGCGGCAAGGCCCGCCGAAAGAAGCAGGAGCCCCCCGGATACGACGATCAGCGTCGCGATGAGTCCGGACGCCGAGGAGAGAACCTCAAACAGATAGGAAGAGCCAATCCACACGGGAGGCTTTGACTACTTGGGGACAGGGGCGCGGGCCTCAGCGGCAGCCGAGAGAAGACGAGGCACCCGAAGAATCCGGCCCGCTGCGATGCGGGGGGCGAACGGTCGTGTGAAGTAGTCGAAGGCATTCATCTCAAAGGCTCGGATCATATTCTCGTCGTTGTCTCGCCGTCCCAAGAGCACGAACGGGGGCCGGAGGGGAGGAACCGATCGAAGCAATTCCAGCCCCGTCCGGCCGGGAAGCCCTGTTTCCGCCACCACTACGCCGAGGGTACTCTTTTGAATCCTTCGAGAAGCCTCCTGGCCGTCGTGAACCCGAATGACCGTCGCGCCCTTCCGGGATAGCCGATCTTCCAGGAGGTTTGCGCTCGGCTTGTGGGAGAGAGCCAGCAAGATAGGCTCTGTCAGTTCTGGCATCGGACGCTTCCGAAATCCGAAGACGGTGGGGGTATTCGAGCCGAAGCTGCTCGCCCCCGAACGAGCAGGCAGCTTCGGCCAGCCGGTACGCCGGGTCGTTGGCAAGGCGACGGGGAAGCAGACGGCCAAAGCAGAGGACCGACCCGCTTTATCCGAAGCCCTTATTGCTTTTAATGATATTGCTTCTAATGATTGGGCAAACACCATACCGCCTGGGAAATCGGTGCGGTGCGGGTCCCCTTCTCCGTGAAAGGTTCCGTTATTGGAATGACAAGCATGAATAACATTGTCCCTTCCGCGGCCCACAACACGGAAGAATCCAGCCGTCCTCGACAGATGTCGCCGGGGAGCGCTCGAAAGGCCCTGGGACAACCGCAGGGCGGGTGAAAGCGCGCAAGACAGGGAGGGGGCGGTCGGCCGTGCGGCATTGGAATTGCAGGACATTCAGGGCGACTCCCATGATGTCCGCTTTTCTCTCCCTGGAGGTGGGTCGTCCTGATGCGACATCTCAGACTTTTCGCCCCGGCCACGCCGGCACTGGTACTGCTAGCGACGGCGATCGTATGGTCGACGGATCACGACGTGGGCGTGAACGCCATCGAGGTCGGCGGCCGCGCGGAGGTAGCGCTCACCCAGAGCCTCGAGGGCGCACTGTCGACCATTTACGGCGTCGCGGAGAAGGAGATACCGCTCTGTCTCTTCGGCACGAGGAACGAGGACGAGACGCTCCTAAAACGTGCGGCGTTTCCGGACCAGCTCTCCACGACGGACTCGACGGTTACGTTCGACGGGACCAGCTGTGAAGCCCGCCCCGACTTCCTCGGGTATGTGCACAACCACGATCCGCCGGGGTCGCTCTGCGAGCCTACACCGCTGGACAAGGTCCGCTTTGCGCTCAATAGCGACTCCAAGGTAGAACTGATCGCGTGCACCTGGGAGACAGAGGTCACCTACCACGCGTTTGGGCTGTAACGCCCCCTCTTCCGCTCCCTTTCCCATCACCCGATCCCTGCAGGAACGAAGAACAGCGTGACCGCGAACCCAATGACAGCCATAACAAGAATGAACAAAACGACCCAGTGCTTGGTCGTTCCTTCCGGTTCGGCCTGTACTCCATACCACAGGTAGACAGACAGACCCACAATGACTAGGGTCTCGGCCAAGAGAACGAAGACGATGGCATCCATGGCAGAGGGGCAAAAGGGAAGGGGAAGGTGTATCTTCACATCATCTGTAATTCACGGGTTCCACGCGCCGAAGTCAACCCCTAAGAGGAGCAACCGGGCCCTCGAGGCGGATGTGACCTGCACTGTCCATGGACGTTGGATCAACGAAAACGGCTGGTCGTTACGAATACACTCCTGCTCCGTCACAGGAGCCGAAACGGTTCTTGTCCTTTCCTTCTTTAGCAACCCTACCCACCGCAGGTATGCCGTATCCCAAGCAAATGGTTGAGCCCATGCGGGACGAACTCACGCAGTTGGGGGTCGAGGAACTGCGCACGCCCGAGGAGGTGGACGCGGCCTTTGCCTCCGCCGAGGACGAGACGATGCTGCTCGTAATTAATTCCGTTTGCGGGTGCGCCGCGGGCAACGCCCGTCCGGCCGTCGCGACTGCCCGTGAGGCCGAGGTGCAGCCCGACCGGTACGTCACGGTCTTCGCCGGCCAGGATCTTGAGGCCACGGAGCGGGCCCGGGAGCACTTGGCCGGAATTCCGCCATCGTCGCCGTTCTTCGCGCTTTTCCGAGACGGCGAGCCGGTGTACGTGGTAGAGCGGAAGCACATTGAAGGGCGCAGCGCTACGGTGATTGCGGAGGACCTGGTTGAGGCCTTTGGGGCGTACTGCACCGAGGAGCCGCCCCCGGCCGATGCCCCGACCCGGCCCGACCCGTCGGCTTCCGAGGACTCCGCCGGAACTGGGCTGCCGTCCACCTTCGAATCAATCACCTGACCCCTGTCCGCGCAGTCCTCGCATGTTGCTTCCCGCCTGCCTGGCATGACCTGCGCCCCTTCGTCCTCCGCGCCTTCCGAGACGGGCTCCACCGCTTCGGCCACCCGGGATGCGTCTGGCGCTCCTCCCGACCCCACCCTCGAAGAAGCGGCCGAAGCCATCATCTTTGCCGCCGACGAGCCTGTGGAGGCGGGGCGAATCGCCGCAATTGTGGCCGAGGTGACGGGGCGCGACCAGCCGTCCGACGAGGAGGTGGCCTCTGCCGTAGACCGCCTAAATGCCACCTACGAAAAGCAGGGCCGCGCCCTCGAGATCAAGACCTGGGCTGGAGGCTACCGAATGACCACCCGGGCTTCCCTCGCGCCGTTTGTCAAGACATTGTACGTCGAAGAACAGGAAACCACCCTTTCCCGCTCCCTCATGGAAGCCCTGGCGGTTATCGCGTACCGGCAGCCGGTCACGCGCCCGGAGGTCGACTTTGTGCGGGGGGTGAATTCCGACTACGCCATCCGGAAGCTCCTGGAAATGGACTTGGTGCGGGTGGAGGGCCGTGCCGATTCCGTGGGGCGGCCGCTGTTGTACGGCACCACCAAACGGTTCCTCGAACAGTTTGGCCTCGACGACCTGAAGAACCTGCCGACGCTCCGAGAGGTGGAAGACCTTCTGGACGACCCGGCGTTCGACGATGAGCGGGCCAAGCTCCTTCAGCTGGATCGGGAAGAAGGGGTCTCGGTCGATATGCTTGACTTTGAAGACGGAGACGAGCCCCCCGACGATGAGCCCCCCGACGATGAGCGTCCCTCCTGAGCCCCGCCCGTTCCCGGTTTCTCCCCCACACTCTCGCGTTTTCTCCTGTACACGTTCCCGTCTTCCATGAGCACACAACACGCCTCCACCGACCGGGAGGGAATGCGAATCAACAAATACATTGCCCACGCAGGCGTCTGCTCCCGGCGCGACGCCGACGACCTTGTGGAGCAGGGCCGCGTGCAAATCGACGGCGAGACGGTGACCGAGCACGGAACCCGCGTGTATGAGGGCCAGCGCGTGACGGTGGACGGGGAGGAGGTGTACCCGCTGGAATTTGAATACCTGCTTCTCAACAAGCCGAAGGACACGATTAGCACTACCGACGACCCGAAAGGGCGCGACACGGTGCTCGACGCGATTGGGGTGCCGGCGGACAATCCCTCCGGGCTCTTTCCGGTAGGGCGGCTCGACCGCAATACCACGGGGGCACTGCTGGTTACCAACGACGGGGACCTGGCCCATCGCCTCATGCACCCCCGCTACGAAATCCCGAAGATCTACTACGTTCGGGCGCAGGATCGCGTCAAGCCGCATCAGCTCGATCGCCTAGAGCGAGGCGTGCAGCTCGAAGACGGCGACGCGGCGGCCGACCAGGTGGCCTACCTGGACCCGAACGCCAAGACCGACATTGCCTTGGAGCTGCACGAGGGCCGCAACCGCCAGATCCGCCGCATGATGGAGGCGCTGGGCCACACCATTGTGCAGCTCGAGCGTGCCAAGTACGCCAGCCTCCCCCTCGGCCGCCTTCAGCGGGGCGACTGGCGGCGGCTGAAGCCCCACGAAGTGCGTGAGCTCTACACCCGCGTTGATCTTACCCCTTAATTTCTCTTACACCGATGTCCCAGACCGTAACCAACGGCGTGCCCGACTCCGTAGTCGGAAACAAAATCAAGACCGAAGGCCTCACCTACGACGATGTGCTCCTCGTTCCGGGGCACTCTACCGTGATGCCCCGAGAGGCCGACACCTCCTCCATGCTCACGCAGCGCATTGAGCTGAACGTGCCCATCTTGTCGGCGGCCATGGACACGGTTACCGAGGCCGACATGGCCATTGCTCTGGCGCGGCAGGGGGGCGCGGGTGTGCTCCACAAAAACATGTCCGTGGAGCAGCAGGCCGAGGAAGTGCGCCGCGTGAAGCGCTCGGAGAACGGGATGATTCTCGATCCCATCACCATCTCTCCGCACGACACGGTGGAGGATGCCCGTAACATGATGAGCCACTATTCCATCGGGGGCATTCCCGTCGTGGATGAGTCCGACAAGCTGGTGGGAATTGTCACGAACCGCGACGTCCGTTTTGAGCTGGACGGCGACACGCCGATCCGTGAGATGATGACTGTGGAGGACCTGGTGACGGTGCCGGTGGGCACCACCCTGGACGAGGCTGTAGAGGTGCTGCAGCGTCACAAAGTGGAAAAGCTGCCGGTCGTCGACGACAATGGGTACCTGAAGGGACTCATTACCTTTAAGGACATCCGCAAGCGACGCAAGCACCCGGATGCGTGCAAGGACGACCACGGCCGGCTCCGCGTTGGGGCGGCGGTGGGCGTTACCCCGAAGGTGATGGACCGCGTGGCGGCGCTCGTGGAGGTGGGGGTGGATTTTGTGGTGGTGGACACGGCCCACGGCCACGCCGAAGGGGTTCTGGAGACTGTGCGGGGCGTCTCGTCGCGCTTCGACGGGGAGGTGGACATCGTGGCGGGCAATGTGGGCACGGCCGAGGGCACCCGCGCGCTCATCGACGCCGGCGCCGACTGTGTGAAGGTGGGCATCGGGCCCGGGTCCATCTGCACGACGCGGGTTGTGGCGGGGGTGGGGGTGCCGCAGCTGACGGCCGTCATGGAGTGTGCGGAAGAGGCCCGCATGGACGGGGTGCCCGTCATTGCCGACGGGGGCATCAAACAAACGGGCGACATTCCCAAGGCGCTCGCGGCCGGGGCCGGGGCGGTCATGATCGGCAGTCTTTTCGCCAGCGTGGAGGAGAGTCCGGGAGAAACCATCATCTACGAGGGGCGCAAATACAAGAGCTACCGTGGCATGGGCTCGGTGGAGGCAATGCAAGACGGAAGCAAGGACCGCTACTTCCAGGACGCCGAAGATGAGCTCCGCAAGCTTGTGCCGGAAGGGGTGGAAGGACGGGTCCCGTATAGCGGAACGCTCAGCGAGATTGTCCACCAGATGAAGGGCGGGCTGCAGGCCGCGATGGGGTACTGCGGCTGCGACGAGGTCCGTGAGTTGTACGAGTCGGCCCAGTTTGTGCGCACCACGGCTGCGGGGCTGCGAGAGAGCCACCCGCACGACGTGGAGATTACCAAGGAGTCCCCGAATTACTACGCAGGCAGCGGCTCAAGCGATTAACGCTGGGCCTGAGGCGGGGGCTCCTGCTGTGTAAATCCGTCTGCAAGAGGGGCCGTTTGAACCGCTCCTAGGCTACACCAGCAGAAGGCCTGTCGCTCAGAAGGCCTGTCGCTGCTGCTACAATGCTATAACGCCTGTCCTGTCGTTCCTGACCCACGTCCCGCGCATGTCCCTCCGCATTGCTCGCGTTCGCCGTCAACTTGCCGATCTGGAGGCCGACGCCCTGCTTCTCACGTCGATGCCCAACGTGCGCTGGGCGTGCGGCTTTACGGGGTCGAATGGGCTTTTGCTGGTGGGGCCGGAGGCCGCACATTTTGTAACGGACGGCCGCTATACGGACCAGGCCCGGTCGGAGGTGGAGGGGGCGGACGTTCACATCGCGGACGAGGGGCTTTCGACTCTGCTCGACGAGGAGCAGCTTCTGTCTCCGTACTCCGCTGTGGCGTTTCAGTCGGATGTGGTATCGGTGGCCAGGCGAGACGAGTGGGCCGAGACACACGCGTCGGTCTCCTGGGTGCCTGTTCCGGGCGTGCTCGCCCAGGACGTTGCCGCAAAGGATGAAGAAGAGGTGGACCAAATCCGTGCGGCTCAGTCGATTACGGAAGACGTCTTCAGCCAAATTATAGACTACGTTGAGCCGGGAAAGACTGAACGCGAGGTGGCCGCTGAAATTGTCTACGGTCATCTCCGGCGCGGCGCTGATTCCATGTCGTTCGATCCAATCGTCGCGTCTGGCCCGAACGCTGCGCGCCCTCATGCGCGCCCGACGGATCGCGTCTTGCGGGAGGGGGAGCTGGTTGTGATTGACATGGGCGGGGTGCGGGAGGGGTACGCGTCGGACATGACGCGCACGGTGGCCTTGGGGGATCCTGGCGCGACGGCGCGGCGCGGGTACGAGGCGGTTCTTCGGGCGCAAGAGGCGGCCCTGGATGCGGCCCGCGCTGGGATGACGGGGCAGGAGCTCGACGCGGTTGCGCGGAAGGTGCTCGCAGAGGAGGGGCTCGGCGACCGCTTTTCGCACGGGCTGGGGCACGGCATTGGGCTTCAGGTCCACGAATGGCCGCGCGTGTCTCGCACCTCTGACGCCAAGCTTCCGGCCGGCGCCTGTGTAACCATTGAACCGGGCGTGTATGTGCCGGAGGAAGAGTACGGAGTTCGGATCGAAGATATTGTGGTCCTGCACGCGGACGGCTGCGAAAACCTGACCGACGCCCCCAAACGCCTCTTGATGCGATAAGACCTGTGGGCTCCCTCTTTATGTCCGTTATTGCAAAAGAAACGTGCGTTTTTGTTTTTGCGGCGCTGGCGTGCTGGTCAGCGAGGGGAGACCTGGTACACGGTCAACCTAACTCGGGTACCTCGCCAGAGCTCATCGTCCGGATTGCCAGCAGCGCATCGGAGGCGTTCCGGAGTCGCTTTCGGCCTCCTGCCCCAAAACGAGCGGCTGATTCGTTGCTGGCGGGGGTTCGGGGGACCCAGGCAGTGCTCGGGGCGTCCGCATCTTCGCCGAAGTCCTTCGGGGCGAGGCCGCCAATTT
>ERZ1034547.209-NODE-209-length-15534-cov-7.057626_pt1 | contig 15534 bp, 12 predicted proteins | sample MGYA00520642_ERZ1034547 | MGnify/ENA primary metagenome ERZ1034547 (study PRJEB33760, sample SAMEA4777713) | hypersaline lake metagenome | biome: hypersaline environment; feature: brines | place: Spain | collected 2012-08 | depth 0 m ... | reverse complement strand
CAGAGCCCGAGTGCGCGGGCGGCCCACTCCAGCCCAATACTGGCCACGAGCCCGATCCACAAGAGACTGACCCAAGCCCGCCAGCTCATTCGGTCCAGAGCAGCCGGGCCAACCGCCAGCCGCGCGAGTGCAGCAACACCGAGCACAATCAGTACATCGCCGAAGATGGCCCCCCACATCCAGCCCGCGCCTCGCCAAAAACCCCAGCTCCACATGTCGTAGAGAAAGAGACATTGTCCAAACTCCCAGACCATGTTCAGCAGGAAGCCCCAAGCAGCAATTTGGGGCCAAAAAGAAAAGCGGGCAGTCATCTTTTTGCTGGCGATCTGTTTGTGGGATCTAGCCTGGAGTCCAGACCCGAAATGCGGCAGGGCCGCCGGGTTTATTTCTCCGAAATAATGTCCCCGTCCGGCGTAATCTGCTCGTTGGGCCCCGGCTCTCGGGTGGGAAAGCTCGAGATTGGAACGGTCTCGTTGCGGTCCTTTGGGACGTAGTGCGTGTGGTCACCGTGCGCGATTTCGGCGTAAGACTGGTTCGGATACGGATATAGGACGCTCCGCATCAGCACCCCAAAGAGAACGATGCCGAGGACAAGGGCCACCCAGCGGAGAGGCGCTCCTCCGGATCCCATTCTGTCGGGACCTGAGTCCTCACCCGATGAAGACGTGGAGGTGTGATCGCTAGGCGAGGCGTCCTTCGTATCAGTCATAATCCTCGAAAATGCAGTCGGCTAAAAAGGTTGAGCGGTTTACCAGCTATCGGAGCGCCTGCAGGATGGCGCGCGTGAGCCAATACCCGGGCTACGCCGAAGAGACCGCCGGTGAGCATTCGGCTAAGGGGCGTGTTGGGCCACAAGCCGAACCAGCCAAGCGCCCAGTCCACGACCATCGGCAGAGCGCTCACGGCGAAAATCTGGGGGGCCCACCACCGAAGAGCCGGATCGTGCCGGACGAGGGCCGCGAAAGCGACAGCGCCGAGCGGGAGGCCCATCAACAGGCCGTAAACGCGGTGACCGACCGCCAGCTGCACGCCCCAGAGGTGCGGTGACCGGGACGGCATCTGGTGACAGAACGGCTCAAAAACCCGCATGATGAGGGCCCGCCAGCTGGGGCCGAGAAACGGGGGAATCGAGGCCAAGAGAAGCGGCAGGAACGCCACACCGAGGGCCGTCGACCACTCTTTCCAAAAGACCTTCTTTTCCAGAGGACCCGTCATCGTTCAGAGAAATCAGTTCGCTTTTCGCATAAGTGGACCTACGAGCTGCGGCGGCGCCAGAACCGCAGGTCTTGAACGCGACGTCCCATCGCGACGACGAAGCCCCCGGTCAGGATGAGGACGCCGAGCCAAAACACGTTGATAAACGGCTTGACCGACGCTTGCACGACGACCCAGTCCTGCTTCGGAACCTCTGCACCCGTGATTTTGAGGTGGGCTTTGCCGCTGTCCACGTTCATTCCGTTGAAGCTCACAGCCAGCTTCCAGTCTTTAATCACGCTCTGCACGGACTTCTGCGACCGATCCTGCATCACGAGATAAATGGGGCGAATACGGCGCGTCTCCTCGGTCTGCAGGTTCGTCACCTCCATACGGGCGGCCACGGCGATCTTCGCGGAGTCAGACACGCGAGGAGAGGAGACCTGCGGATTAAACTCAGTAAATTCAAGGGCAAATGCCCCGTTTCCAATGGTCGTCGAGTCCCCTTCGGCCATCGTGAGCTGCCCGCCGGGAGGATTGCCTCCAGCTCCTTGCACCTCATCTTCGCTTTCAAGATCGGACTGCATCTCTCGGGGAGAGGCGGAGACAAAGAGGTCGGTAGCGAAAAATGTCTTGATCGCCGGGTCCTGAAACCACTGTTCGCCGCTCTTATAGGCCACTGGTTTCAACGTGAAGGTCTCTCCGCCTGGTGCTTTCACGTCTAACCGGTAGGCCGTTCGGCCGGCCTCCGTCCGCTCGGTGTCTTCATAGCGCATCCGGTAGCCGTCGACCGTACGCGGCTCTCCGTTCATGAGCACGAAATAGTCGCGCTTCTCCCCGTTGGATCCCCGCACCTGGAGCGGATCCTCCAACCCAGCGGACCCCACCACCCCGAGGAGCAGGATCGCGAAGCCCACGTGCGAAAGAGCCCCTCCGGCCATGCGCGGGTTGCCCCGAACGATGCGCCAGAGCACAGCCCCGTTGGCGTAGAGGGCAAAAAAGGCCATGAACGTCAGCAGAAGCAGAAGCAAGCTTTGTCCGTACACGCTCCAGGTGCCGCTCAGCCCGCTCAGGAGCCCGGCGTCGGCTGTTGGGGAAGAGGGGCTTCCGGCACCGGGACGAATCGTGCGGGCTACAAACGGCGCTGCGAGCAGGACGAGCGCCGTAGAGGTTGTCGCCAGCGCGAGGGGTACGCGAAGTGCGCGATTGATGCGCTCGACCGTCATCTTTTTCCACCGAAAGAGCTGCCCGAGTCCCGCCAGAAACGCGATGCCGATTGCCAGGGGCAAGGTCCACCGGTCGTAGAACTGGGCGGGGACGGCGGAGGGCTGGTCGCGGAAGATCTGCCCCAGGATCGGGGCGCTCGTGCCCACGATAATGACCGTGGCCGTCGCCGTAAGCAACACGACGCCGCAGAACATGAGAAACTCCCGTGAGAGGGCGAAGGACTCGTGCTCGGGCGTCGGCAGCTCGCGGTAACGCCAGGCGAAGAGGCCGAACCCCACCAGCGCGATCACGGCCATCCAGATAAGAAGCTGGTTGTACAAGCCAAGGTTTACAAACGAGTGGACCGACACGTCGCCCAGGATGCCGCTGCGGGTGAGGAAGCTCTCGTAGACGACAAACATGTAGGCCAGTACGCTCAGCAGGAGCGCCGCCTTGTGGCCGCGGCCGCTCTTTTTCTGAATGAGCATGGCGTGCAGCGCGGCAACTCCCACGATCCAAGGCACCAGCGAGGCGTTCTCGACGGGGTCCCACGCCCAGTAGCCCCCAAAGGAGAGCGTCTCGTAGGCCCAGTAGCCCCCCATGGCAATCGCCAGCCCCAAGACGGCAATGGCAAAGAGGGTCCAGGGGAGGGCACGGCGCACCCAGTCGGTGTAGCGCCGCTTCCAAAGGGCACTGACGGCGTAGGCAAACGGGACGGTCATGGCCGCAAACCCGAGAAAGAGGACGGGGGGATGGATGGCCATCCAGTAGTTCTTGAGGAGCTCATTGAGGCCCTGTCCATCGGGAGGCACGTACCCGGGATTCGACTGGAAGACAGGAGCCTCGGGAAAGGCCTCCGCGAGGCCCGAGAAGGGCGTGGTTCCGAGCTCGATGGGCCCGACCGGGAGCCCCACGATCATCGAGACGAGAAACGCCTGGCAGAGCCCGAACACCGTCATCAACGGGGCCTCGTACTCGCGGGAGGACCAGATGAGGAGCGCCCCGCCGACGAAGCTCGTGTACACGATCCACAGCAGGAACGATCCTTCCTGCCCCTCCCACAGCGCGGAGAACGTGTAGTACCAGCCCAGGTCGTTCGAGACGTGCTTGTAGACGTATGCGTACTGGTACTGCTTGGTAAAGAGCAGGTAGAGGAGAAGCCCAAACGCGGCGGTCGTCGTCAGCGTCACCACCCCCCAACCGACGCGCCCCAGCGCGTTCCACAACGGCTCCGTGTCGCTGCCCCGCGCCGCCGCGAAGTAGGCCGCCGCGGACAGCGCGCTGGCGGCAAAGGCGACAAAAAGCAGCAGTTGTCCGACCATACCGAGCATGACGTGAACGTTTTAGTTCGAGGTTTGAGCAGAGTCAGAAAGGGTTCTCTCGGCGGCGTGTACTCGCTTCAAGAACGAGTTGGACCCGACGTATCCGACGGTCCGGGATTGAGTAATTTCTTTTCCGCTTCCATCCAAAAACACCAGTGTTGGAACGCCGGCTACATTGAAGCGCTCGCGCAAAGCTTTGGCCTCCGGCGATCCGTAGCGCGTAAGGTCGGCCTTCAGCCGGACGAAATTACTCGTGGCCCCGATTACTTCATCGTCGGTAAAGGTCGTGCGGTCGAGTTCGATACAGGGGACGCACCAATCGGCAGAAAAGTAGAGAAGCGCCGGTCGACTCGCCTGCTGAGCCTGGGTTAGCGCATCGTCGGAATAGGGCTGCCACTCGATCGACGGCTCTTGCAAGATCTGGACGATAGCAATGCTGCCGACGAGGGCCGCCGCCCCGACGGCCCACTTGACGCGCCGGAACCAGCCTCCCGAGCGGCCGGAAGGCTCCAGGAAGCCGAGGTAAAGTCCCCCACCGGCGAGAGTTGCCGGGACGGCGTAGATTGCGTAATCGGGCACGACGGCCAGTCCCAGATAGAAGAGCGCCGCTCCGACCATGACGACGCCGAAGAGCTTCTTGACCCACATCATCCAGACTCCAGAGCTCGGCAGCCGGTTCAAGAGTCCGCCGAACGTTCCCAGGACCAAGTACGGCGCGCCCAGCCCGAGCCCCATCACCGTAAACGCTGAAAGGCCGAAAATCGGGTCGCCCTGCGACCCGACAAAGGCCAAGAGCGCCACGGTCGGCGGCCCGATACAGGGCGCAGCAAAGACACCCACGACCAGTCCGGAGAGGTATACTCCCGCGAGGCCCGACGTCTGCTGGGCCCCAGAGAGCCGCTCGCGCAGCCAAACCGGAGGCTGCAGTTCGTAGGCGCCGAACATACCGAGGGCCATCCCAAACAGCAGGGCACTGATTCCCCCGAGCACCCAGGGGCTCTGCAGGGCCGCCCCGAAGAGACCTCCCGTGACGGCGGCAATCGTGCCCAGGACGCTGTACATGGTGGCGATGCCGAGCACGTAGATGCTCGCCCGGCCAAAAGAGCGGGCCAGACGATCCTCCTTTTGGGTCCCAAACAACGAGACGGTCACCGACATCATGGGGTATACACAGGGCGTGAGGTTCAGGGCCAGGCCGATCACAAAGATGCCCAGATACGCCAGCAGCAGTCCTCGCTGGTCGAACATCGACGCGATCTGATTTGTGCTGGCTTGGTTTGTGCCGGCTTTCACCCCTGGTGTTGTAGCTCCTGGTGCACTCCCTGGAGTCGGTTGCGACGCCAACGAGTCACTGTCTTCCTCCGAGAAGAGCGCCTGATTTGTGGGCCTCCCTTCCGACGGATCAGCGGTGACCTCTATGGGAAGCGTCACTGGGAGCGTGGAGGGCGGCAGGCAGACCGAGTCGCTGCAAATCTGAATGCGCAGGCTCCCCTTCAGCACGCGGCGGCCCGGTTGGAGACCTGGCGAGATCCGAAGCGTCAGAAATATCGGTGTTCGACCGCTATAGACGGCCAGCTTCTGGTTCCCTGCAAAGGAAAAGCTGAACATTTCGGGCTCGGGGTACTCCGTCGTGTCGACCGTAACCCCCTCCGGAGTGTTCGTCGTCAGCGCCGTGCCGATCAAGTACTCCAGGGTCGGCTTGTGGGCGTTAGCGTGCCAACCCTCATCAATCTCGAGCACCACGGCCGCCCGCACCGTGTCGCCGGCGGGCACGGCGGTCCGGCTAAGCCGGGCATCCACCGAAACCCGCGCGGCGCTTCGCCCCTGCTGCTGGGCCAAGGCCCCAGTCGCGAAGGCCCCCAAAATTGCAATCAGGGCCAGACCCGTCATCCAGAGGCGGCCATTCAGTACCGGTCGGGCCAAAAACATGCTACTGCGCATCCTTCCTCGGGGACGGTTTGTCAGAAGAGACAGGGTTCACGAGGTAGGGGCGGACGGCCTCTACGAAGGTGGAGTAGTCCCCAGCACCGGACCAGAAGTCCCGGATTATCCCCTCCGGTCCGATCACGAAACTGTAAGGCCGGGACTGGCGGACTCGGTTATAGGGGGCAGGCCAAGACCGGTCTTGCGGCAGGTATCCACTGACCGTGTTGAGCTGAAGCGTCTCCCGCTCAAAGCGCCGGATGGTGGAGCGACGCTCGTCGGAGATCGTGACGACGACGAGACCCTGGGATCCATGGGTCTTCTGCAGACGGTTCAGCTGGGGAAGTTCATCTAAGCACGGAGGGCACCAGGTGGCCCACAGGTTCAGGAGCACGACCTGCCCTCGGTAGTCGCGGAGCGTCTTCGGCTCGCTGCTGTCGGCGAGCCGAAAACGAAGCCTGGGCGCCTCGGTGCCGGTTACCGCCGTGCTCTTCTCCTCCCCGTTCGAGGATCCAGCCAGCGTTAGCGCGGTAATTCCTCCTCCCATTAGCACGACAGACAGGGCGAGCGTAACCCCGATCCATTCGAGCACGCCTACCGGGCGAGGCGGAGAGTGGCGCCGCAAAATGAGGTAGAGCAGGCCGACGCCACTCCCCATAAGCAGGGCAACTCCAAAAAACATTACTGTGGAATTGAGTGGCATTGCGTGCAGTTTGCGCCTTGTTGTGGTGTCCCTGTCTTGTTTTGGCTCCGTCTCAGGTCCTCGGATTATCTCCTTGCTCCGAACCTGTCGCCGACCCGTTGAAACGGCGGACCAACCGTCCCCAGCGCCTCTCCTCGGGCCAGGGTCCGAAGCACCGGGCGAAGCTTCTCCTTCGTGAGAAGCCCGACCGATCGGAGCCGGACGCGCCCCTTGAGATCGACGATAAAGGAGGTCGGAATCACGGGGATCGGCCCGTACTTCCTAGCGGCCGTTCCGTCGTCGATCACGACCGGGTAGTTGACACCAAACTTTTCCGTGAAGGCGCGCACCTTCTCAGCTCCCCCCTTGTCCAGCGACACCCCCACGAAAAGAACGTAGTCCTTCATCGACTTCTGAAGGTCAACGAAGTCGGGGACTTCTTTGCGGCAGGGGGGGCACCAGGTCGCCCAGAAGTTAATGACCACCACCGTTCCGCGATGCTCGGACAGCCGAAACGTCTCCCCGTTGAGTCGCTTCAGGGCAAAGTCCGGGGCTTTCGGTGGATCGGGGATTCCCTGCACTCCCGTTCGGCCCGAAGAGTCAAAAACGCCAGTCCCGTCGAGACTTCCTCCGAGCCCCGTTCCCCCACCGAGGAAGAAAATCAGCGCCAATCCCCCGCCGATGCCCACGAGGAAGGCGCCGAGGTGCCACTTGGAGAAGGTGTTCATGCATGCCTCATCCCGGTTGATTCTGTTGCTGGTTGCGTGCCCACTTCGGGCCCCATTCCTTATCGACGGCGGCCTGAATCTTCGCGGGGTCGGTCACTCCCTTTTGTTTCATCTCGTAGGCAATCTTCGCCGTGCCCAGGCAGACAGCGCAGCGCGCGGCCATTTGGTCCTCAAAACAAGCGAGGTTGGAGCGGTGGATCCCGCGGTTTTCGCACTTGCACCAGCAGTAAAGCTTATTGAGCGTCGCGGGAATTTTGCGCGCGATCTGGTACGCGCGCTTCACCTCCGGTCGGGTAAACTGTCCGGGGGAGAGCACATCGGAAGAGTCAGAACGCCCGCTGGGCTGGAGGCGCAACCCGTCCCGGCGAAGACGACCGAGAATCGGGCTCTGGGAAGACGTCCGCTGGCGCTGCTGCGTCGTTGGGGCTTTTGCCGTCGGGCGTGTGTTTCCTTGCTCGAGCCGTCGGTACTGCGTGTACACAAACAGCACGAGGGCCGCCAGCCCGGCCCCGATTCCGAAGAAGATCAAATGGCGGGTGAGGCTGGGCATGAGTCGACAATAAAAGGCGCGTTATCGCTGATTGGGGATCATCAGTGATGCGAGTGCTCGGACATAGCCTCCTCGACGGTCGGTGACTCGTCGGCAAATCGGTCCGGCCCCCCTTCAAAGGTGCGCTTGCATCTCTTCGAGCAGAAGCGGTACGTGTTGCCGTCGTAGGTCGTGCTTGGGCTATCTTCGCCCGTGCGCATCCCGCACACGGGATCCCTATACCGACCCGGAGCCCCGAGGCCTCGCTGGTACACGTAGGTCAAAAATCCGGTCAGTCCGAATGCGATGAGGTTGAGGTAGAAGGTGTAGTCGAGCGCAAAGTAGGTCTGCTCGGTGGCCGTCTGGCCTCCCGCCAGGTCCGGAACGATCCCGAATGCATCGAAGAGAATTTCCATAACGAAGCCCGTAAACGCCATCGTCACGAAAAAGACCGCCAGGATGTACGCCATCACTTTCCAGCCGTAGTACTTCCGGTAGACGTTGAGAACCGGGATCGTGATGAGGTCGGCGTAGACGAAAGCGATGACGCCAGCGAAGCCGATTCCGCCGCCCCATAGCGCGACGGCGAAGGGGACGTTTCCCATACTGCCCACGAAGCTAATCACGGCGATCGCGGTCCCCATCAGGGCATTCTCTGCGGTCACCAGAAGGCTTTCTCCCTGAAGAAAAAGAGCGCTCCACACCCATTGTGGCACAAAAACGATGACGAACCCGGAGATGAGAAATCCCCCGACAACGTCCTTCCAAATCATCGACCACTCCTTTCGAAACTGATTGGCAATCTTGTACCAGCCGCCCCAAGAACGGAGGTCGTCCTGCCAGTCGCCGGTGCCCGCCGCCTGCTGGCGGTAGGTCTCCATGCAGCCCTCAGAACAAAACTTCAGGGTCTCTCCGTCCTCAGTCGTCAGAGCATACTCGTCTTTCCCCTCCATGCCGCAGGTGGGATCTTCGTCTACGCCCATCTCAGCATCTCGCGCGGCGAGGGCCTCCCGGACCTCCTCGAACAGATTTTTGGGAAGCGTGACGTGAACGAGAACGGCAGTTACCGCGATGAGGATGAGCCCACCGAGCAACTCGGCAGCGAGAAACTCCCACCCGAGCAGAATGACGATCATGAGGCCCAGCTCGACGATCAAGTTTGTCGAGGCGAACATGAAGGCCAGGAAATTGACTACATGGGCCCCCTTTTTGAAGAGCCCCTTCCCGATCGCTACGGCCCCAAAGCTGCACCCACTGCTGGCCGCGCCGAAGAGTGTGGCCTTGACCAGGCTCCCGACGCTGCCGTCGCCGAGGACCTGCGCCATGCGCTCCTTCGAGACATAGACCTGTACGAGGCTCGTAATCGTGAGCCCCATGATGATGGCCCAGGCGGCCGTCCAGAGAAAGCCAAACCCGATTCGAAGAGCTTCGAGAAGTCCGTCTATCATCATAAGCTGACGCGTCTTTTCGACAACGGTGCCTCCGCAACGTGCACGTGCGCCGGCAGTCCGAGCCTGTGACATCCAAGTTCCAACCGAGGGGTACGACGAGAATATCAGCGTCCGTTCTCCTCCACAATCACCACGCCTCGCATCCCAACCGGCGCATGAGGTGTGCACTCGTAGCGGTATTCTCCGGGCTCAGCGAAGGTATATGTGTACTCGGCGCCCTGCTCGCCGTGAAGGGATGTGCTAATCTCCGCGCTGACGAACGCGACATCATGGAGCCCTCCCCTGCCGGTCCACACCCACCGAATCGTCGTCCCCGGATCGACACGAACTGCCGCGGGGGCATACGTCAGTCCACTTCCCCCGCCAACCTCGACCACGACCTCCGACTCCCCGGTCCGGTCGTCGATCGTTTCAAAACCAGCGGTGCGTCCGAGCCACTGCTCCGTCTGGGCCTCGAGGTCCACATCGTCGGACCCACCGTCGTCGGTCGTCCCACCCGTCTGCCGAGAGGCTTCTCCGTGCATCATCGCGTGCATAGACCGGTGCATATTCGACATGGATTCCATCATCCCAGTGCAGCAAGCCGTCCCCCCCTCTCCTCTCTCATGCTGACCTGGGCTCATCGTGGCGCCACTCTCGACCATCTGACCTTCCATCATTCCCATGTGGTTTCCGACGTTCGAACCGCCGAGGGGGCCTGCATACCACGCTGTACCCGCCAAAAGAATTACGCCGACAACAAGTACTATTCGTATGTCTAGGAATCTCGATATTTGCGTATTCATGTGAATGGCTCCGTTTGTCGTGTAAATAAGTATCCAGGATGCCTTCGCGCGCAGTGTAACGTCAGCGCCAGATGCGGACGCCGAAGACGAAGGCCCCGCTGCTGGTGTCTCCCCCGGCAAGATCTGCGGTTTCGCCAAACGTCCAGCTGTGGTCGTAGCCCACGTACGGGGCGAACTTACGGTGGAACTCGTAGCGCAACCGAAAGCCGAGGCCGAGGTCGTTGACGCCCGTCCCGACGCCCCACTCCGGCACGTCCTGGAGGGCGGCGCTCGTCTCCAGTTCCGACTCCAGCTTCAATCGCTGCGTGAAGAGGACGTGGTAGCTCGCCGCAAACCCGGCCGAGACATCGCCTGCCTGGCTCACGTACAGGGTGGGCTCAACCTCAAATTGATAGGGCGCCAGCCCCTGCAGTCCCACCGCGAGGTGAGCGCGGGTCTTGCCGCCCGCGCCCCAGGTCCGGTCCACGCGCACGCCCGCCACCGCGTCGAAGAAGGGGCTGATGAGTCGGCCATAGAGGGCCTCGGCCTCCATCTCCCCTTCTCGGTGAAGGGTAGACTGCTCCCCATGGGCGCGAAGCCAGAGGCGATTGACATCACCACCGGCCCAGCCGGTGACCTCTCCCTCCACCGGCTGCTCGGCAGGCTGGGGGACGTATTCGAGCTTGTGGAAGAGCAAAAAGGCGCGCGGCTTGTCGTCCATGGTCTGGGCGTGGGCCGTTTCCGTCGGGACGCCGACCAGGAGTGTGGCTGCAATGAGAAATCCAAAGGTGTACTGAACGATACGCATCATCATGATTCTGTGGAATTCAAAGAATACGAGAGCTTCGCGCGAGATGGACAGGAGTGGGCAAACGGATATGGGTTCTGGCTCCACGTCGGCACGTGGCCTCATCGCGGATCCATTCCACAATCCAAACTCCCAACTCCATACTTGGAGTCAAGCCGGGAGGTCGTAGTAAAACTCCTCGTCGCTCTTGGGCGCCGGTTCGACGTAGAAGACCCGGGCCATGCCGGCGTCCATGTGGTAGAGGATGTGGCAGTGAAAGAACCACGGGCCCTTCTCGTGGCCGTCGATGAGGAGCGACACCCGCTCGGCGGGCTTCACGGTGATCGTGTCGAGGAGCGGCGCGCGCTCCCCGTGCCCGTTCTCCAGCTCCATGAACTGCCCGTGCAGGTGCATCGGGTGGTTCATCATGGTGTCGTTGACCATGGTGAGCCGCACGCGCTCATTGTGCCCGACGCGGATCGGATCGGCGTCGGAGAACTCCACGCCGTTGATGCCCCACATGAAGCGCTCCATGTTGCCGGTGAGGTGCAGCTCAATCTCACGGTCCGGCGCCCGGAACGTATCCTTCTCGTCTGCCGCCTTGAGCTGATCGTAGGTGAGCACACGCCACCCGTCGTTCCCCAGCCCGATGCCCGGCTCGTGCAGCCGCGACTGCGTCATCATCGGCAGGCCCGCCTCGGCGGGGCCGTGGGTGTCGTCCGGATCGTGCATGACGGGGGCGGGGAGCGTCCCGGGCGGGCGGAGGCCCTCGCCATTCCCGGACTCCATACCGCCGTTCATGTCTCCCGACATGTCGCCATGGTCCATGTTGCTATGGTCCATGCCGTCCATGTCCTGCATATTCCCGTGATCCATCCCGTCCATGCTCCCGTCGCCCATACCGCCCATGCCCATCGCGGCCATCGTGAGGGTGGGGCGCTCCCGCTGCTCGGGGACCGGTGCCTCCATGCCTTCGCGTGGGGCCAGCGTGCCGCGGGCGTAACTACTTCGATCGAGAGATTCAGCGAACACCGTATACGCACGGTCCTCCGTCGGCTCCACAATCACGTCGTACCGCTCGGCCGTCCCAATGCGGAACTCGTCGGTCGTCACCGGCTCCACGTTCTGCCCGCTCACCTGCACCACGTCCACCTCCAGGCCCGGCACGCGCACGTCGAAGATGGAGGCGGCGCTGGCGTTGATGACCCGCAGGCGGACCCGCTCGCCGGGATTGAACAGCCCGGTCCAGTTCGTCTCCGGCGCCTGGCCGTTCATGAGATAGGTGTAGGTCGGCGCCCGGACAGCCGACAGGTCGGTGGCACTCATCCGCATTCGGTCCCAGCTGAGGCGGTTCTTGAGCGTATCCCAAAACCCGTCGTCCGCCACGTCCGACCAAAACTCGCCGACCGTCTGCTGCTGGAAGTTGTAGTAGTGCTCCCCCTTCTTCAGATTTGCCAGGATCTGGTACGGGTCGTCGTGGGCCCAATCCGACAGCACGACGACGTGCTCGCGATCATACTCCTGGGGCTCCTTCTCAGCCGGATCAATGACGAGCGGCCCGTAGTGGCCCAGCTGCTCCTGCAGGCCAGAGTGGCTGTGATACCAGTAGGTGCCGTACTGGCGCACCTCAAAGGGTCCTGCCTCGAACGTCTCACCGGGCGCCACGCCCGGGTAGTTCACCTGGGGCACGCCGTCGAACTGGTTGGGCAGGAGAAGCCCGTGCCAGTGGATGGAGGTCTCTTCCTTCAGCTTGTTGTGGTAGCGGAGGACGACCTCCTCCCCCTCCTGCAGCCGAATGAGGGGCCCCGGCACGGTGCCGTTCATCGTGATTGCCGTTGCGCGATCACCGGCGACCTGAAAGGGCGTTTTTTCGATGGTGATGTCGTACTCGACGCGATTACCGACGCGCCGTGTGGGCTCCAGCGCGGTGAGCCCGCCCTGGGCCGCCGTTCCAGACGCGTGGGCCCAGCCGGGAAGGATCGTCTGCACGCCCGCCATGGCGGTCAGAGCCCCGGCGCTGCGCAAGAAGTCGCGGCGTGTGACGGGACCGGGGTCTATGTCTGGCAGAGGTGCGTCGGAGGCCGTTGAATTAGAGGTAGGATCGGTCGTACTCATCGTTGAGGGTCGCGTAGACTTGAGGGTTTGACGTAGAAGGGACACTTAGGTCCGCTCGAAGACTCGAGACTGGGAACGACGGACCCAGGGCACGTGGTGCAGTTCTCCAGAGACCACAGGCTCCTTTCGAAATAGGCTTCTTCAAGAGGTCCTTTCAAGAGGTCCTTCCGGGAAGAAGCGATTCCTCGAAAGAGGACTGCGCGGAGAGACTACACCGCCCCCCCTTCACTCAAGCCATACGCTGACGTGGAGGTGCAGACGACCAGCGCGCTTGGCGGCGGGCCGATCAAATCGAAGAGATGAAATAACTGTGCCTGTCACCGGAACCTCCGGCTCGACTTCAACACCGACGCTCCCTCCGCCCTGCACGTCGGGCGCCGAGGACATGCCGGTCAAGGCTTCCTGACTGGCGTGGTGCGAGAGACACGCCGCGGAGGTGGATCCGAGGTCACTCTCGCAAGGCAGGGCCGAGTCGGACGTGCCACACCGATCAGGTGCGGTCGTGCCGAGAGATCCGCACGCAGCGTGCGCCACGGGTGCCCCCCAGCCCAGTCCGAGGAACAGGGCCGTCAGGGCTGCCAGAAGCCGGTATGTGGGCGAGCGTGTCATGACAGACGTGTAGAAGTCGAAAACAGCATGGGTACTAATACGGGGTACGGGTACTTGTTTCTGAGCGCCCTTTAATTTTCTCCTATAAGGCCTCTGCCGTGAGGCGCCGAAGTTGAACCGTACCCGTCCCCTCCAGTCGCAACCCGACCATTCCAGGATCCGCCGCCTCACCGTGGGGGTGCGTCACGAGCTCACTGCCGAGATAGCCCCGGAAATGCGTCCCATCCCCAACGGCCCGAACCGTGACCCACCCGTTTTGGTCTACAGCGGCCTCATCCATGACAGTCTCTTCTCCCCCGGACACGCGCCCCTGCTGTACGGCCCGGTCACTTATGGCAAGAAAGTCGTAGTTCTCGGCGTCCTGGACGTGGTGAAGAAGCGACACGGTCCCGTCGAATTTCTCCTGATTCACCTCGGCGGTGACCTGCACGGCCCCGAGCGTGTCGGGCAGGGCGAACGCCACGGACTCCTGGGGCGTGAGCGCCAACGCAACACTTCCATCCTTAAGGGTGTCGAGGCGGGCCTCCACAGCACTGGGGCCTCCCTCCAGCCACCGCATCCGCCCGGTCCACGCCGTGTCGGACTGAGGCTGCCACTGCCACCCGCTCTCTCCCACGATGAGCCCGGGCTCAACGGACGCCTGTTCAGATTCAGGCATTTGCACACCGACCCCGTAGCGGTACACCATCTCGGCCCCGTGGTCACCTGTTTCGTAAAGCAGATACGATCCGCCGAGGGCAAGGAGGAAGAGCGCGGCATGCACGGCGATGCTTCCGCGCGTCCTCGACCAGAGATGCGTACCGAGACGCATCAGTGCATAAATACCAAAAAACCACATGGTCCACCAGCCGAGGTTCGAATGCTCGGTCAGAAGAGGCTGGGCCTCGGCAACAACTGACACGCTGTCGGCGGCCCAGGTGCCCGTAAAGTACGTAAGAACGGCACTCGCGCCGCCAGCTATGTAGAGCGCCACCGTGGCCGGACGGAGCCACTCCCATCTGCGTAGGACCAGAGAAAATATGTCGGCCCCGAGTGCCCCGACGATGAGGGCAATGGGAAAGTGCACGATCATTGGGTGGATGTTGGGCGCCCAGTCAGGAATCAGTTCCATGGATTGAGAAGGGGATTGAATAAGGAGGAAGACGAGGTGAAAACAGATTGGCGTCGGCCAGACCTCACGGTAACAAACGGGGAAGAGGTCAACGGGCTTTCGTCCGCCAGGACTTCCATACGGTAGGACCTCCTTAGTCAGCGCTTCCGGTAGCGGGAGACTTAGCCGCGGCGCAGTGGTCGATGGACCACCGGACCCTTCCTTTCTCACTCGATTCGCAGAAAGACCCGCGACCTCAAGGACTCCTACCCCGAACCTCGTCCCGGCTGCTTCTCGCGCGTCCAGGGTTACCGGTGGTCTTTGCGCTCGCCGTGGCTATGAGGGGCTAAGCTGGAGGGTGGTTGCTGATCAGGACGGCTGCCCTCCAGGTTCAGATTAGATCAGAAATCGCCTTGTCCAGAAACGTAGAGATATTGGCAATATGGATACCCCTTGCTCCCAATCTGGATGCGTTTCCCCAAGATGAGTGATGTATAGCGGGAGTAGCCGCTTCGCTTCCCTCCCAGTCGAGAATTGGCTATTCAACTCAGGAAGAGAAATGACAACCGTCGGCACGACCGCGGACGGAAGGCTGCAAGCCGGAGAGAGTCCGCTCGGGCAATGCTCCAGTGGAGTGGGCGAGGTCGATCGATTAGGGGAGAAATATGCTGCGCGGCGCAGGGCCGACCCAGACGCAAGCGCGGCCTCGGTATACTGCGGGCCTCCCGCGTTCGCCATTGAGGCACCTGGGTGGGACGGATGAGCATGAACTTCCCCCCATCCTGCGGCGAGAAGAAGGGCCGCGCTCAGGACTGTCAAAAGGAGATGTGTACGGAGCATATCACGCATTATTGGACAATCTGTCACCCTGTACTGTAGGCCCAACTGCCCAGAGCTCAGACTGGCTCGTCTCGTCAGCTTTGTTTGCCGTGGATATAAAAGTGCTGAGCTGGTCTTGGGTTCAATTCTTAGATCCTCTTCTTGAGTAAATCCATGAACTCGTCGTAGCTCTCTTGCCTAGCCTCCTTGTCGCCATTTTGGACCGTACTGGTCAGACAGGTCTCCAGATGGTTCCGAATGATTTTCCGCTCGACCGACTTGAGAGCCTGCTGCACCGAATGGATTTGGTCGAGA
>ERZ1034547.208-NODE-208-length-15566-cov-7.914512_pt1 | contig 15566 bp, 13 predicted proteins | sample MGYA00520642_ERZ1034547 | MGnify/ENA primary metagenome ERZ1034547 (study PRJEB33760, sample SAMEA4777713) | hypersaline lake metagenome | biome: hypersaline environment; feature: brines | place: Spain | collected 2012-08 | depth 0 m ... | reverse complement strand
TCAAACCCGGTATATCCGCGGTGTTACACCGACTGCGTCCCGCCGCAGTACCACCTCTCAAAAAACGGGTGTGACACTCCCGCTACGGTTGATTGCGTCAGCGCGACGCGGCGATCCGCTCTTCGTCCGATGCTGTCAGTCGCCGCGTCGCCGAAAACCGCCAGCGGCTGCGGAGGTCGAAGTCAGAGTCCAGCCACCGAGTCGGTCGCCCGCTCGCCGCAGGCGCGGCATATGTCACAAAAAGGAGATCGCAGATCCGCTCGAACACCCCCGGTGGTCCCGGGGTGTTCCGGCAGAACGGATTCAGCAGGTCACGTGTCGTAGGTATTTGTCGGTGAGCGCCGGGCCCGTTCTCGTTGAGAGGGGACCCGTGATATTCTCGTTTTCCCGTCTCTGACGGCGCGTCTCGACAGATCCGGGCTGCGAGCAAGCGCTCAGTGACGGTGCCAAAGCGGCGCTAGCGCGGGATGACACGCGTCCAGCCACAGACATACTGCGGCGGGGCAAACGGGTGTAACTCGGGCTGTCATCGGCCAGTTCTCCGTCTGGACGGCTGAAGCGACAGACACCATCTGTCCGTCTCGTTTCACACCGGGGGCGCCCTCGCCCACGGCGGAGCGTCCGGATCACCCACCGCTCGCCAGTGTCGCACCGGGTGGTGGTTCACAGCCCGCGTCTCATAACGGCGCCATCGCCTCACAACAGCACGAACAGCGCGATACCGATCAGCGCGAACACCGCGTAGATCCCCGCCATCACCTCGCGCTTCAGCGGGCTGCCGAGCGGCTCGGCGGTGAGCCGGCGGATCGGCGGGAGGATCGCGATTCCCCCGAGAAGCAGGGGCCACGACTCCGCGGCCGGAACCCGCGTGAGCGCGACGACGACCGTGCCGTACCCGACGACGTACGACCCCCGCCGCCAGAGCTGCTCGCGGTCGGAGAGCTCCTCCATGGACGGGAACGCGTCGCTCGCGCTCGACTCACCTCCCGCGGACCCGCCGCCGCCACCCCCGCCGATCTGCTCCGCCTGCCGCTGAACGTACTCGTCTAACTCCTCGGCCGCGTCCTCCGTCTGCGGGGCACCGCACTGAGCGCAGTACCGCGCCTCGTCGCCGACCGGAGCGTCACAGCGGGGACACGATGGCATGTTGGCGTGGATCGGGTGACGACCGGGCTTAATTCTTCGGACCGAGGACTCCGCTCGCGTCGGGCGATTCCCGCGTTTTCCACCCGTTTCCCTCGACTCTTGTTACACGCCCTGATAATCGGGTGCGTACGCTTTAGTCGGTGACCCGCCGAGTCGTCGTCAACAGACCGCGGGCCGCGAGCAGGCCCGCCCCCGTTGAACACGCCCTCATGACGATGGAACACGACGACGCCACCGACACCACCACGACGCGCTCGACGGCGACCGAAAGTGACCGCACGGTCAGTTCCGGCGACGAGGAGGGGGGCCGAGCGGCGCCGCTCGGGCTGTCGGCGTTCCAGGCGAGCGTGATCGGGCTCACGCTCCTCGTCGCGCTCGGCGGCGTCGTCGCGACCGTCCCGGCCGCAGCGGGCGTGTCGGCCGGCCCGTCCGCTCCGTCTCTCGACGCCGGCGCATCGGGGCCCGCAGCGATCGAGGCTTCCGGCGCCGGCTCCGACGACCGCCCCGAGGTCAGCGGCGGCTTCTCCCGGTCGACGTACACCGGCGTCGCGGGCGATCCGGTCGAGATCAGATACACCGCCGACAACTCGAACGGTGACGTGTACCTCCTCGTGGGCGGGAACCGACTCACTGACACGGGCCAGCCCGTCGGCTTCGTCGACGTCGTCAAGATCTCGGGCACCAGTGAGGTGACTATCAACACGCGGACGCTCGGCACCGACGCGAGCAACGTCAAGAGCTGCGGTCTCGAAGACACGACGTGCGACTTGGAGTTCGTCGACGAGCGCGGCGACACGGTCGCCGAGAACCTCAGCGCGCTCTCGAGTTCGACCGGCGCGGGCGGGCTCGCCCGGCCCTTGGTCCCGCATCGGTATCGGCTCGCGATCACCAACGGGACGTTCGTCGTGGACGACTCCGGCGTGGTGACGCCGACCGAGAGCGCGGACCAAGCGGACCTCGTGTTGGAGAAGCCGGAGTTCCGCGAAGACGTCGAGGTGTTCACCAGCATCGATCCGGACTACCTCGACGAGGACGCGGAGACCGAGTCGCTCAACGCGCTCCGAGACAACGGGCTCGAACGGACCGCGGTGACGAAGGGCAACCGGGTCGTCCTCGGGTTCGAAGCGACCGGCATCTGGGGGGCGCTGTCGCACTTCGCGGCGAAACGCGACGCGGGTCCAATCGAGGCGGGCGAACCGATCGACCACCGAGTGCTGGTCGACCTCTTGGAGGCCAATGAGGGTGTTTCGCTCCGGGTCAGAGAGACGAACCCGGAGATGAATGAACCACCGGCAAAGCTCGACCTGTCGCGGGCTGACTCGGACGATGTCTCACTCATCGTGGCGGACGCGACGGAACTAGAGACTCCCGATGCTCCCGGCCGATTCTATCTCGTATTAGACACGGGCGAGGCGACAGGCGCCGAGCCGGGCGACGAGTTCGCCGTCGAGTTCGCGCTGGAGGGCACCGAGGGCGAGCGGTACGCGTTCGCGGACGGCGCGGAGCCGCCGGCGGCGTTCAACGCCACTTCGGCGATCGACGACGGCGTCTCACAGCAGTTCCCCTACTGGGAGGCGTCGGACGGGACGGTGCGCGCCGAGGCGACGTTCACCGTGCGGGAGCGGTTCCTCCGGTACGACCACGTCACCGACGACGGGGAGCTCCTCGTCGAGGTCGAGGACGGACAGCTCACGGGAACGACCTCGCTGCTCCCGGTGCGCGAGATGTCCGCGACGTTCGTGAACGACGCCGGCGACGCCCCGTTCCGCACGGAGTCGCCGCTCGAGATCTCTGACGGGAACTTCACGGTCGACGTCGATCTCGACGAGGTTTCCCCCGGAACGCGCCTGAACTACGAGCTGTACGAGGGGTCCAGGCTGCGCGACAGCCGGACGGTCATCGTCGTCGCCGACGCCGACAACCCGGACGAGCTGGTGATCGAGGACGCGCCCGAGAACGTCACCGTCACCGAGGGCGAGAACCTGTCGTCGATCCGCGCCACGACGCGTAACACCGGCGGCATCACGGGCGAGGGCGAGCTCACCCTCTCGATCGACAACGGGAGCGCCGCGGGCTCGTGGGGTGTGCGCCTCGAGCCGGGCGAGTCCCGGACGTACGACTTCGCGTCCGCGACCCCCGACCTCGACCCAGGCACGTACCCCTTCACGCTTCGACTCGACGGCGACACTCACGGCGGCACCCTCGTCGTCGAGGCCGACCCGGCGACGACGACGATCGACGACGACGACCCGTCCGGCACCGACGGCGGCGAGGTGAGCGGCGACGAGGCGACCGACACCGACGGCAACAGCACGGCGTCCGAGGCGGACGGGCCGGAGACGGGCTCCGGGAACACGTCCGACACCGACGGGGGGACCGACGCCGGAGGGAACTCTGACGAGACGACGAACGACAGCGCACCTGCGAACGAGACGCCCGCCGACGGCGAGTCCGACAGCGTGGGGATGATCCCGCTTCCGTTCGGGACCCGCGAGGCGTTCGGCGGCACCGTCCTCGTCGGGGCCATCCACCTCCTCGGCCACTGGGTCTAACCGCCGCCACCGCTCGGCGGCGCGCCCCGCCGACTCGCGATTCTTCCGATCGTCCGCGACCGCGAGGCGAGCGCCCGCTTCGAGCGTTCGACCGTCGCACCGGCTCGCCGCTCCGTTCTCAGCGCTGAGAACCGCGGGCGAGCGATTAAGTGCTCGCTGTGCCCCCCTTCAGACAACAATGGCTACGCGGGTACTCATCGCCGACGACTCGGAGTTCATGCGGAACCTCCTCCGGGAGATCCTCGAGGGCGAGTTCGAGATCGTCGGGGAGGCGGAGAACGGCGTGGAAGCGGTCAACATGTACGAGGAGCACGGTCCGGACCTCGTGATGATGGACATCGTGATGCCGATCCGCGACGGGATCGAGGCGACGACGGAGATCCTCGAGGAGAACCCCGACGCGACGGTGATCATGTGTACCAGCGTCGGGCAGGAGGAGAAGATGAAGGCGGCCATCAAGGCCGGCGCGGAGGGGTACATCACGAAGCCGTTCCAGAAGCCGAACGTGCTCGACGCCATCGGCTCGGCGGTATAATGCGCGTCGACGTTCGCGCGCTGGGCGCCTGTAACCGCCTCGCGGAGCGGGGGGCGAAACAGGCCGCCGGCGCGCTCTCGGACCTGACCGGGACCGATCTGGCCGTGGAGGTGACGGGCGCGAGCGTCGCCAGCGGCGAGGACCTCGCGGAGTCGTTCGCGGGTCGGGAGTCGATCGGCGTGAGCGTCGGCCTCCGGGGCGGGCTGGACGGCGAGGCGGTCCTCGCGTTCGACGCCGTCAACGCCGACGCCCTGCTCTCGCTGCTCCCCGGCGGGCAGTCGATGGAGCGCAGCGCGGTGACGGAGGTCGGCAACATCGCGCTCGGCGGCTTCCTCGACGGGTGGGCGAACTACCTCGGCAAGGCGATCGACATGTCGCCGCCGCGCTACTTCGAGGCGGACGGCGCGGCGGTGCTGCCGGACGGCGCGCTCGCCGGCGACGGCGTCTTCCTCTTCGAGAGCCGCCTCGACGCGACGACGACCGACCTCGACTTCTCGATCTACATGCTGCCCGACTCCGGCCCCTTCCGCGACCTCATCGTCGGGAAGACCGCGCCCGCGGTGACGGCCGGCGGCGAGGCGGACGGCGGCACGACGAGCACGGCGGTCCCCTACGAGTCGCTGTCGACGTTCTCGTCGCTCGCGAAGCGGGGGTCGGCCAACGCCGCCGACAACATCTCCATGATGACCGGGCTGGAGACGAGCGTCGACGTGAGTCGGCTCCGGTTCGTGCCGCTCGCGGACGTGCCGGCGGAGGTCGGCACCGAGCCCCACGCGGGCACGGTGTTCGAACTACAGGGCGAGCCGAGCGGCTACCTCGCCATCCTCTTCGAGGAGTCCTCTGCGGCGGCCGTCGCCGACGCGATGCTCCCGATGGAGACGGACGAGCCGCTGGGCGAGATGGCCCAGAACGCCCTCTGCGAGCTCGGCAACGTGATGACGAGCGGGTTCATCGACGGGTGGGCGAACGTGCTCGGCACGACGATCTCCCACTCCCCGCCGGAGTTCGTCCACGACATCGGCGCGTCGACGATCAGTCCGCTCGTCGCGAAGCTCAGCCAGCGGCAGGACTACGGGTTCGTGATCGACACCGCGATACAGACGGAGGGGATCCAGGCGCGCTGCGACGTGTACGCGCTCCCCGACGAGCGCGAACTGGCCCGGGCGCTCGACCGACTCTCGGAGTCGTGACCCGCTCGCTCCCCGACGATCGACCGGACGATCCGGCGACGTCGACGGGGAGCGACGCGGTCGCCGACGCCGATCCCGCGACCGTCACCGGCGGGTCGGCCGCGGACGACCGCGGGCGCATCAAGGTCGGCGTGGGCGAACTCGCGGTCGCGACCGACGAGTCGACGCTGACGACCAGCGGGCTCGGCTCCTGCGTCGCGGTCGCGCTCGTCGACGAGCGGGCGGGCGTCCGCGGGCTCCTCCACGCCATGCTGCCCACGGGCGAGGGGCGGCCGACCGCCGCCTCGCGGCCCGCGAAGTACGTCGACACCGGCGTCGACACGCTGATCGGCGCGCTCGACGACGCCGGCGCGGACCCCCGCCGCCTGGAAGCGCGCGTCGCCGGCGGGGCCGAGATGCTCGACCTCACCGACGCGGTCGGCCCGCGGAACGTCGAACGGGTCGGCGAGGTGCTCGACAGCGTCGGCGTCCCGATCGTCGCCAGCGACGTCGGCGACACCGTGGGGCGGACGGTCAGGTTCGACCCGGACGGCCGGCTCGTCATCCGCGCCGCGGACGGCTTCGAACGGGCGATCTGACGCTCGATCGGTCGTTCGGGGGACGCTTCGCCGGCCGGCTCTCTCGTCCCGATTCGGACCACGGCCGATCTCCGTCCCGTGGCGTGTTTTCTCACGGTTGATATTTTGAGGGGTGAATTGAAGTGTGCTCTGCGGGTCGTACACGGTAATGGGCCTCGAACTACCGGTGTGGGGAGCTCCAACCGCCGCCTGGGCAGTCGCCACGCTGGGGCTCGTCGGTGCGAGCGTCCTCGACAGGTTCCTCGACGACGACGGATCCGACGACGACGGTTCCGGTGGCATGGACGGCGATAACGACCCCTTCGGCGGCGACATGGGCGGCGGCGGTGGCGGCGGAGGGATGGGCGGCGGCATGGGCGGCGACATGGGCGGCGGTGGCGGTGGCGGCGGTGACGGCTTCGACGACTTCGACGGCATGGACGAGTGGGACGACGAGTTCGACGACGGCGGCGGCGGTGGCGGCGGCGGCGCGGCCACCGACGAGCTCGAGAACCGGCTCGACGAGCTCGAGAACGAGGTCGCCTCGCTCTCCTCGACCGTCTCGACGGTCCGCTCTGAGAACGAAGAGATCTCGAACGCCGTCGACGACATCGAGGAAGACGTCCGCAACCTCCTCGACATCTACGAGATGGTCACCCGCGGCATCAACCCCTTCGTCGACGACTCCGGCGGCTTCGACAGCGTCGCCGGCGGCGGCGAGGGGTCGTTCGGCATCTTCGACGACGAGGACGGCGGCGAAGAGGAGGACCTCGACGAGGACGTTGCGAACGCCGACGCGGACGGCTTCTTCGACGACGACCTCCTCGACGAGGAGGAAGACGCGGAGGCGGACGAGTTCGAGGACGACGACGAGTTCGACGACATCGACGACGGCGGCTTCGACGACCTCGACGAGGACCTCGACGACGACGGGTTCGACGACCTCGACGACGACTTCGAGGAACTGGACGACGACAACACGGGCGACGCCGCGTCCGAGACCGAAACGGCGGACGACGGAGACGATATGAACGACGACGGAAAGAGCTTCAGCGAACTGAAAGAAGAGTACGACTCCGGGGAGGCCGACTGGGCCGAGGAGGGCGACGACGCCGCGGACGACGACCCGTTCGACGACGGGGACGACTCGTTCGACGACCCCGCAGACGAAACCGACTCCTTCGGCGAGGCCGACGACGGCTTCGGCGACGACGACCTCGACGGTGTCGGAGACGACGGCGTCGGGTTCGACGAACCCGCCGACTCCGAGCCGGCGGGCGCGGCCGATCCGGAGCCCACGGCCGATCCGGAGCCCGCGCCCGACCGGCAGCCCGGCGGCGACCCCGCCGAGGCGTCCGGCGGCTTCGAGTACGTCGGCCAGGACGACCTCTCGGGGAGCAGCGGCCGCGGCAAGCCGTACCTCACAGAACTCCCCGGCGACTACGTCGGCGACCTCCTCGTGATGGAGTGGCTGGAGTTCCTCGTCTCCGAGAGCGACGTCACCGACGCGGTGCGCGCCATCAACTACTACGAGCGGATCGAGTGGATCGGCCCCGACGCCGCCGCGCGGCTCCGGGACTTCCTCTCCGGGTTCGGCACGATCGACCGCAACCTCGTCGACCGGCCGGGCACCGACCGGCTCGTCCGCGAGCACCACACCCGCAGCCTGCGGTACGTGACCCAGCTCAACGGGACCAGCAGCCACACGGTCCTCCTCGACCGCTGGGACGACCTCGCCGGCGGCTCGATGGTCGGCGGCGGACCGGTCCGCGGTCGCCGCGGCGGGCGCGCGGAGACCGGCCGCAACGGCCGCAGCGGACGGAACGGGCGCAACGGTCGGTCGGAGCGCCCCGAGCCGAGCCGGAACGGCCACGACTCGTCGGGCCGGCGCGACGCGCCCGACGAGCGCGAGCGGCGGACGAACGGCGCGGACCACGAGGCGACGGAGCGCGGCAACGCGGCCCGCGGGACCGACGCGGACCGACGCGACGACCGGCGCGACCGGAACGGCTCGACGCGACCGATGAACGACCCGAATCCCCGTTCCGACCGCGCCGATCCGGCCGACGGAGGGTGGGGAGATGGGCGTTAGCGTCTCCGCGTCCACGGCCATCATCGTCGCGGGGCTGTTCTTCGCGTTCACGACGTTCTACCCCGTGGCCGCCAACGGGCTCGACCGCGTCTCCGACGCGCAGCACGGCATCAACGAGCGCGCGCTCGAACGGCAGAACACCGACTTCGTGGTGACGAACGCGACATACAACACCAGCACTAGCAACCTCACCGTCACCGCCGCGAACGAGGGGTCGATCGGGCTCGTCGCCGACGACGCGACGCTCGTCGTCGGCAACGAGTACGTCGACGTGGGCGGCCGGAACGCGACCACGACCGTCGACGGCGACGGCGACACCGCGCTCTGGCTCGGCGACGAGACGCTCACCGTGCGGGTCGCACAGGGCGACACGGCGACGACCATCGACAACGGGACGCGCGTCGTCCTCGTCGTCGAGTCCGGCGTCCGCGACGCCGCCACCGTGACCGAGGTGAGCGCGTAGATGGCCAGCGTCCCCGTCTCGCACCTCATCCTGTTCATCGCCAGCCTGGTCATCGCCGCCGGCGTCGTCGGCACGATCACCACGGGCGTCGACCGCGTGAGCGCGGCCGTCGACGACGCGGGCCTCGACGCGACGGAGCAGCTCCGGACCGACGTGACGATCATCTCGGACGCCAGCGCGGGGGTGTACAACGCGAGCGGCGACCGGAACGTGACGCTGTTGATAAAGAACACCGGCACCTATCGGCTCGCGCCCGACGGCTCCGACCTCGACGTCGTCTTCGACGGCGCGTACGTCCGGCCGGACGCGCTCTCCGGCACGCTGGTCTCAGCTGACGGCGCGAACGCGTGGAGCCGCGGCGACGTCCTGCGGCTCACGATCGACGTCAGCGAGATCGACGGCGTGAGCGGCGGCCTCGCCGACGGCGACCACCGGGTGTTCCTCTCGGTGAACGGCGACGAGGAGCTGTTCCAGTTCCGCGTGGAGGGGGGGAACTGAGATGCCTCACGACAACCTCCTCTCGCTCGGCCTCGGCGAGCGGGACCGACTCAACAAGGAGCTGGGCGGCGGCATCCCCCGCGGCAGCATCGTCCTCATGGAGGGCGACTACGGGGCCGGCAAGAGCGCCATCTCCCAGCGGTTCGCCTACGGGCTCGTCGAGGAGGGCGCGTCGGTGACGATGATGTCGACGGAGCTCACCGTCCGCGGGTTCATCGACCAGATGCACTCGCTGGAGTACGACATGGTGAAGCCGCTCCTCCAGGAGGAGCTGCTCTTCCTCCACGCCGACTTCGACTCCGGCGGCGCGTTCTCCGACGGCGACGGCGAGCGCAAGGAGCTGCTCAAGCGCCTGATGAACGCCGAGGCGATGTGGAACTCCGACGTCGTCTTCCTCGACACGTTCGACGCCATCTTCCGGAACGACCCCACCTTCGAGGCGCTCGTCCGGAAGAACGAGGAGCGGCAGGCCGCCCTGGAGATCATCTCCTTCTTCCGCGAGATCATCTCGCAGGGGAAGGTGGTGGTGCTCACGGTCGACCCCTCGGCGGTCGACGACGAGGCGATCGGGCCGTTCCGCTCCATCGCCGACGTGTTCCTCGAACTGGAGATGATCGAGGTCGGCAACGACATCCGCCGGCAGATCAACGTGAAGCGGTTCGCGGGCATGGGCGAACAGGTCGGCGACACGATCGGGTTCTCGGTGCGGTCCGGAACCGGAATCGTCATCGAGAGCCGGAGCGTCGCCTAACACATGACCCGCAGCCGCACAGTCGGTCCGCACGACCGGACCGCGACCAACCCAATACGGTGTGAGCGATGACCGAACACGGCACCGCACAACCGTCCGAAGAGCTCCGGAAGGCCGCCATGCGCCGGCCGCACCTCCGGGAGCACCTCCGCGAGTTCAAACAGATCACGGGGGAGTTCCCGCAGTTCATCGAGGAGCCGAAAGACGAGTACGAGTCCAACCGGCCGAACGTCATCTACCCGGTCGGCGGCCCCATCTACAGCCACATCTACGGCGACCTCGGGCAGGACACGAAGTACTACGCCATCGAGCCGGAGGTCACCGGGCCGCAGGCGGAGATACTCAACGAGGTGAAAAACCGGCTGCTCACCGTGAGCGGCCAGCACAGCGCGCCGGAGAACGAGGCCGAGTACGACGACCTCATCGAGGAGCTGTTAGAGGAGGTGACCCACGTCGACGACTCCTCCTCGGGGTGGCGGCGCAGCCTCTCGAAGATCACGAACATGGGGAAGCTGTCGGTCACCGAGGAGACGTACGAGAACATCCGGTACCGGCTCAACCGCGACATCGTCGGGCTCGGCCCGCTCGAACCGGTGATGCGCGACCCGGCCAACGAGGACATTCACGTCATCGGCCCCAAGGAGTGCCACGTCGACCACGGCACGTACGGCATGCTGGAGACGACCGTCGACTTCGGCACGCCCCAGGAGTTCGACAACTGGCTGCGCAACATGGGCGAGCGGATCGGCGACCCGCTCTCCGACTCGGACCCCATCGTCGACTCCACGCTGCCCGACGGGTCGCGTATCAACATCATCTACTCCGACGACGTGTCGCTGAAGGGCTCCTCGCTCACGATCCGGCAGGGCGAGGAGGTGCCGCTGTCGATCAACCAGATCACCAACTGGGGGACGCTCTCGCCGGAGCTGGCGGCGTACCTCTGGCTCTGCCTGGAGAACGAGCAGACGGTGTTCGTGGTCGGGGAGACGGCGTCCGGGAAGACGACGACGCTGAACGCGATCCTCTCGTACATCCCCGACGACTCGAAGATCTACACCGCGGAGGACACCGCGGAGGTCATCCCGCCGCACAACACCTGGCAGCAGCTGCTGACCCGGGAGGGCGGCGGCGAGGGCTCCTCCGACGTCGACATGTTCGACCTGGTCGCGGCCGCGCTGCGGTCGCGCCCCGACTACATCATCGTGGGCGAGGTCCGCGGCGCCGAGGGGCGCATGGCGTTCCAGGCGGCCCAGACCGGCCACCCCGTGATGCTGACGTTCCACGCGTCCGACATCGTCTCGATGATCCAGCGGTTCACCTCCGAGCCGATCAACGTCCCGGAGACGTTCATGGACAACGCCGACGTGGCGCTGTTCCAGAACCGCGTGAAACAGGGTGACCAAGTCCTGCGGCGCGTGACCAGCGTCCAGGAGATCGAGGGGTACTCCAAGGAGATGGAGGGGGTCGTCACCCGCGAGGTGTTCAGCTGGGACCCCGTGGAAGACGAGATCGTCTTCCAGGGGATGAACAACTCCTACGTGTTAGAAGAGCAGATCGCGACGCTGCTCGGCTACGCCGACACCCGCGACATCTACGACGACCTCGACTTCCGCGCGGAGCTGATCGAGCGGATGATCCAGGAGGGAATCCTCGGCTACCACGAGGTCAACGACGCGATCAACTCCTTCCAGCGCGACGGCGTCGAGGGGCTCCCCTTCGACATGCACCGGAACACGAGGTGACCGCGATGGGGGCGAGCACCGCATGACCGCGACCGAGGGGCGCTGACGATGGCCGTGAAACAGATGGGCGACGGGCTCGCGACGGCCGCCAAGCTGACCTCGGAGGTGATGGAGTCGTACGACCAGCTCGACATCTCCAAGCGGAAGTACGTCGGCCTGGTGCTCCTGCCGGCCCTGTTCGTGTTCCTCGGCAGCGTCGTCGGCCTGGTCGTGCTGCCGCTCCCCTTCGCCGCCCGGGTGCCGATCCCGATGTTCGGCGGGCTCGTGCTGTTCGCGGCCGTCATCTACCCGAAGATCTACCTCTCCAGCCTGGAGACGAAGATCGACAACCAGCTACACCTCGTGATGACCCACATGACGGTGCTGTCGACGACGAACATCGACCGGATGGAGGTGTTCCGGACGCTGGCGAAGGAGGAGGAGTACGGCGTCGCCGCCGAGGAGATCGGTCGCGTCGTCCACCTCGTCGACACGTGGAACCAGAGCCTCGACGACGCCTGTCGCCGCCGCGCACAGGAGGTCCCCTCCGACGCGATGGCCGACTTCTTCGACCGCCTCGGCTACACGATGGGCGCGGGGCAGTCGTTAGAGGAGTTCCTCGTCTCCGAGCAGGACGTGATGCTCGCGCAGTACGAGACCCGGTACGAGTCCGCGCTCTCGAACCTGGAGGTGATGAAGGACCTGTACATGTCGATGATCCTCTCGATGACGTTCGCCCTCGTCTTCGCCGTCGTCCTCCCGATCCTCACCGGCAACGACCCGACCGCGACGGTCGCGGCCGTCATCGTCCTCTTCGTCTTCGTCCAGCTCGGCTTCTACGCGATGATCCGCGCGACCTCGCCGTACGACCCCATCTGGTACCACCCCGACGAGCGGGCCCCCGGCGACCTCAAGTTGTGGGGGTCGCTGATCGGCGGCGGCGCGCTCTCGTTCCTCATCATCGGGATCACGGCCGCCGGGATGTTCGGGTACGGCCCCGGGCTCCCCGGCATCCTCTTTTTCATCGACGACGTGCGGCTGCCGCTGTACCTCGCGGTCCCCATCTCGCCGCTCATCATCACCGGGGTCGTCCTCCGGAGCGAGGAGCAGGCGATCACGGCCCGCGACGGCGAGTTCCCGTCGTTCGTGCGCGCGCTGGGGGCGACCGAGAGCGCGAAGCAGTCGACGACCACGGACGTGCTGACGACGCTGCGCGACAAGAACTTCGGCGAGCTATCGGAGTCGATCGAACGGCTCTACCGCCGGCTCAACATGCGGATCAGCACCGAGGGCGCGTGGCGGGCGTTCACGCGTGACACGCGCTCGTACCTCATCCAGAAGTTCTCCGAGATGTACCTCGTCGGCCGGCGGATGGGGGGCGACCCGAAGATGCTCGGCGAGCTGATCTCGCGGAACATGAACGCCGTCAACCAGCTCCGCGAGCAGCGCCGGCAGGCGGCGATGACGTTCATCGGGCTGCTGTACGGGATCACCGCGGCCGCGACGTTCGCCTTCTTCATCGGGCTGGAGATCGTCGCGATCCTGGCGGACCTGACCGCCGACTTCGGGCTCGAGGAGATGGACATCGGGCAGATCGTCTACCCCGGCGCCTACGACATCCCGCTCATCGAGTACCTCCTGCTCACCGTCGTGCTGTTCAACGCGGCGCTCTCCTCGCAGATGATCCGCCGGATCGACGGCGGCAACCCCGCGAACGGCTACATCCACTTCGTCCTCCTGACGTGGCTCGGCTCCGTGACCGCCATCGCGACGCGGACGCTCGTCAACGCGATCCTATCGATCTGACGGGATTCGTCGCCGTCGACGGGGACCCGCCACGACTCCCGTCGTACGGTCACTCCGCGAACAGCGTCGGCTCGGCGACCGCCTCGTCGGCCGCGTCGCGCCACGACCGCGACGGCGTCCACCCGAACAGTCGTTCCGCCTTCGCGACCGCGTACGCGCCGCGGTCGTCGCGCGCGGCGAACGCGCCCTCGTCGACCGCGCAGTCGTCCGGGATCTCGCCGTACGACTCGCGCAGGAGGTCGCGCAGGGGCCGGCCGAGCGCGTTGTCGGCCGCGACGCAGTTGACCGCCTCGTGGGTGCCCGGCTCGACGGCCGGACTCGCTCCGAGGAGGTCCGCGAGCGCGGCCGCGACGAGGTCCGCGACGTCGCGGGCGTCGACGTACGACCAGAAGTTGCCCGCGCCGGCGTCGAGGTCGGTCACGTACTCCTCCGCGCGACAGGCGTACGCGCCGGGGTACTGGATCCACGAGGGACGCACCGAGACCGCGGGGACACCGTGGCGGCGCGCGGCCGCGCCCGCCGCCGCCTCAGCGGTCACCTTCGAGAGCCCGTACGGGTCCTCGGGGCGGAGCGGGTGGGCCTCGGTGACCGGCAGCTCGTCCGGGAACGGCGTCGGTTCGGCGAAGAAGAAGCCGTACGCGCCGTCGCTGGAGGCCTGGACGACCGGCGCGTCCGCCCGGCCGGCCGCGTCGAGGACGTGTTTCGCCGCGAGCGCGTTCGTCTCGAACACCCGGCCTTCGGGGTGCGTGCCGGCGACCGGGATCGCCGCCCAGTGGACCACCGCGTCGGGGTCGACGGCGGCGACGACGTCGAGCGCCTGGTCGCGCTCGGCGAGGTCGGCCGCCCGGAACGAGACGTGCGGGGCGGGGTCGACGCCGAGCCCGGGGTGGTCGTAGTCGACGACGACGACCTCGTAGTCGCCGGCGAGGCGGTCGACGACCCAGCGCCCGGACGCGCCGCGGCCGCCGGTGACGAGGACTGTCTCCATGCGTCGGCGTCGCCGTCGCGGGGGAAAAACGCACCGTTGCGACGAAAATCGCACCGCCGCGGGCGGGTGGCTCCCCCCTCCGTCGTCCCCGGCTCCGGCAGGCTTTAACGCGCCGAGCGGTAACTTGGAGGCATGGACTGGAAGACAGACTGGGGACTCCGTGGACGGATGGGGTTCACGATGTTCCTGCTCTTTGCCCTCTACGTCGTGTTCATCGGCGTCCTGATCGAGGTGTTCAACGTCGGGATCATCTTCACGCTCGCGATGTTCGGCGCGTTCTCGCTCGCGCAGTACTTCTTCAGCGACAAGCTCGCGCTGCGGAGCATGGGCGCCCACGAGGTCGACCCCGACGAGTACCCGGACCTCCACCGCCGGGTGGAGCGACTGAGCCAGCAGGCCGACCTGCCGAAGCCGACGATCGCGGTCGCGAACACCCGCGTCCCGAACGCGTTCGCCACCGGCCGGAACAAGAAGAACGCCACCGTCGCGGTGACGACCGGGCTCCTCGACAGCCTCGACGCGGACGAGCTCGACGGCGTGCTCGCCCACGAGCTCGCCCACGTCAAGAACCGCGACGTGATGGTGATGACCATCGCGTCGTTCCTCTCGACCATCGCGTTCTTCATCGTGCGGTGGGGCTGGCTGCTCGGCGGCGACAACCGGCAGGGCGCGCCCGTCATCGTGGCGATCGTCGCGTCGCTTCTGGTGTGGGTGATCTCGTTCCTGCTCATCCGCGCGCTCTCGCGGTACCGCGAGTACTCGGCCGACCGCGGCGCGGCGCTCATCACCGGGAAGCCCGGCGCGCTCGCCTCGGCGCTGATGACCATCGACGGCCGGATGGACAGGGTTCCGGAGGAGGACCTCCGCGAGGAGGCGGAGATGAACGCGTTCTTCATCATCCCGATCAAGGCCGGCTTCGTCGGGAAGATCGCCTCCACGCACCCCTCGACGGAGAACCGCATCGAGCGCCTCCGCGAACTCGAAAAGGAGATGGAGACGGCCTGATACTGAGCCGAATCTGAACTTCCGGGCAGTCGGTTACGAACTGTTGAGAGCGGATCGGTGATGAACACCGCCGAAGCCCCAGCCGCGAGGGCGGCGCACGCTCGCTGCGCGCCTCGCTCGGTCGCTCGCGCTCCCTCGTTCGGTGCTTCCGTCGCCTGCGCCGCCCTCGCGGCTGCCCCTTCGAGTCCCTCCCGGCACAGCACCGCGGCCTCACGCCTCCCCAGCCTCGCGGTTCGCGCTCTCCGAGCGCTCACCGCTCCCT
>ERZ1034547.202-NODE-202-length-15774-cov-6.654558_pt1 | contig 15774 bp, 13 predicted proteins | sample MGYA00520642_ERZ1034547 | MGnify/ENA primary metagenome ERZ1034547 (study PRJEB33760, sample SAMEA4777713) | hypersaline lake metagenome | biome: hypersaline environment; feature: brines | place: Spain | collected 2012-08 | depth 0 m ... | reverse complement strand
AGCCCTATATAGTGTTTGAAAGACAATCCTTGCGTAGTGAATACACTATGTCGGAACTATTCCTGAACGAAAAGCCTGTAAGAACACTGATAGTTCTGCGCCAGAGCGCAGAGGACATGTATTGCAGCAAGATTTCGAAGAAAATCGACACTACCTACGCACACACCATCAAAATCCTTTCAAGGCTCGAGGACAGAGAACTAATACAGACAAAGAAAGAAGGCCGCAGAAAGTACATAAGACTCACCTCTACAGGAGAGACCCGTGCAGAAAAATTCCAGGAACTGCTCAACACCTTTGAGGAAGACATGATGGAAAAAGAAACCGAGGTGAACACAAAACTGGAAATGAACCTGTAAAACCACCTGGAAAAACCAGGCAACATATTTTTACTCATTTTATCACCAAAAATTTCTTTTAACGAGTTACTTCAGACGCCGATATTTTCACTCCAGCGCGGAAAAATATCAAAAGATGAGGAAATAATCTCCAGGACTCTTACAATATTCAGAAATATTTCAGGGAAAAAAAGAAAAGGGAAATAGAAGAGATTTTTCCGATTCCAGAGTTCTAGCCAAATAGGCTTCCAAGGAGATCTGATACAAATCCAGGCCTGTTACTGTTGTTACCAGGTACGTCTTCCGATCTCCCCTCACTTACGGCCTCTACCTCTACTTCAGAGTCGTTTACTTCTCTTTCAACTTCCACTTCGGTACTGTTCCCTTCTCTCTCAACTTCAACCTCTGTCTCATTCTGTGATTCCCTGTCGGAATCGTCGTCACTCATGGAGTTTTCCCTCTGGTTTTCACGTGCCTCTTCAGCTCTTTCACTTGCCTGTTCAGGAAGTTCAGGTTTCTCACGTTCACTCTGTAGCTCCTCTACCTTCATCTGAAGTTCCTTGACTGTTTCCTGCAGCTCCTGGATTCTTTCCCTTGCCTCTTCAAGGTTCTGAACCTGTTCATCCTCGGATTCATCCATCTCTGTCTCGTTTTCGAACTCAGTTTCAGAATCTTCTCTTTCAGACTCCTTCTCGTTTTCCGCCTCTCTTTCGTCAGAGTCAGTTTCATTTGACTCCTGAGAGTCTTCACGTTCCTCCGATTCTAACTCTTCATCCTCTTCCGAATCATTCTCGTCCTGATCGTCGCTATCCGGCCTATCAGGAGAGTCTCTGGTTAAATTGTCTGGCGCAGCATCAGTGTTTTGAGCTGCGGCCGGCGCTGCAACAACCATAAGCAGAACCGCTGTAAGAGCTAGAATCTTGCTGTTGGAAATTTTCATAGTAAAAGTCAATTGACTGCGGTCGTTTAAATTCTCTGATGCATTTGCGGCCACAACTAAACATTTCCAGTCCCGCAAACGAATAGGTTCTACCGCCTTGAAGCCAGAAAATCAAATACAGGTGTCGGGATAAAAGCCTTCAACCTTCTCAGAACAAACGCCTGGAAAGTAACAGTATACCTGCTTCTAGGCCTTGAAGACTCCACAGCTTTCACCAATGTCTTCGCTGCCGCCTCAGGTTCAGCACCATCATTTCCTGAATTCATTCTATCCCTGTAGGCCTGGCTGTAGCGAGAACCAGGTACGTACTGTTCCAGAGCTTCCTCTGCTCTCTTGTTGAAACCTGTCTTTATCGGACCAGGCTCAACAATGACGACATCTACTTCAGAGTCTCTTAACTCCATTCTCAGAGTGTCAGAAAATCCTTCTACTGCATGTTTAGAGGCAGAGTAAGCGCCCAGGAAAGGGATCGTGGCTTTACCCGCTATAGATGAAACATTGATAATTCTGCCGTCTCTCTCCCTGAGCATCGGAAGAGAAGTCTTCACGGCGTTCAGTGTCCCGAAAAAATTTGTGTCAAAGTGCTCCTGGAATTTATCCGCCGGCATATCCTCTACTGCGCCCTGTTCCTGGAAACCTGCGCAGTTCACAAGTACGTTGAAAATCTCCTTTCTTACAACTTCCTCAAGCCTTTCACTATCCGTGACGTCTCCCTCATAAGTTTCAACCGGTCCAGGCAAATTTTCCAGTGCCTCACCATCCCTGTCATAGGCTATCACCTTGTGACCTCTGTCAACAAGCATTTCGACCGTAGCCTTGCCTATACCGTTCGCAGCACCTGTAACAAAAACCCTCACACAGAAAATTATCTGACCCCACGGTTAAATCTCTATCCAACAAAAAACCAGAAATAAAGAGGATTCAAGAATTATTTTTCTGGTAGATGATGAGGTACTGACATCGTCTGAACCGGGATAACCGGGATGATGACAACAACACCCACTGATACCACAATTTTCCGCTTTCAGAAACAAACGAAAGAAAAAATTTAGAGAATGAAAGAAAAAGAGAGGAAAGTCAGAGGTCGTAAATTTCTCCAAACTTCCTCTGCACATACTCAATAAAGTAATCAGCTGTAGGCTTCTCACCTGTAACTTCTTCAACAAGACGCTCAGTCTTGAAAAGACATCCTTTCTGATGGATTTCCTCATTCAACCAGTCACGTAGAGGCTGAAGCTCACCAGAGGAAATTTTTGAATCCAGACCATCTATTTCCTCCTCTGCCTTCCTGAAGATCTGTGCAGAAAGCACACTGCCCAGAGAATAAGTCGGGAAGTATCCTATACTGCCCTGATACCAGTGAATATCCTGAAGAACTCCTTTCAGCTCTGCCTCAGCTTCTATACCAAGATAATCTCTGTATTTCTGATCCCAGGCCTCTGAGAGATCTTCCACCTCAAGATCTCCGTTTATAAGCGCTCTCTCCAGCTCAAACCGGATTATAATATGAAGATGGTAAGTTATCTCATCCGCATTTATCCTGATCAGATTCTCCGGATCAATCCTGTTAAGCGATCTGTAAGCCTCCTCAACAGAAACATCTTCAAACTGTTCACTAAATTCATCCTTCAGCTCAGGGAGAAGATACTCCAGAAAACTTCGGGACTTGAAAACATGATTCTCCCATAGACGACTCTGAGACTCATGAACAGAGAGATCACGTGAGCTACCCGCCGGAGTGCCGTATAGATCCTGTGGAAGTCCGAGCTCGTAAAGAGCATGACCGCATTCATGAACTGTAGCTCCTATACTCTCAGCAAGATTTTCCTCATCGAAACGCGTAGTAATCCTGCAGTCAAACTGGTTTCCAAGAGTGAATGGATGCTCCGATACGTCTAAACGTCCACGATCCCAGTCATAGCCCATCTGGTCTACTATCTTCCTGGAAATTCTCATCTGGCCGTCTTCTTCAAACTTTCCTCTGAAAGCACGCCCTTCTACGTCTTCAGCATCTTTTATCTGGTCAAGAAGATCTGTAAGCTCCTCTCTAAGCCTCTCCAGAATCTCCTCCATTGTCTCATATTTTATGTAAGGCTCATAATCCTTGAACAACACCTTATAAGGCTCCTCATCCGGGTTGATCGCATCAGCATACTTTCTCTTCAGTTCAACCAGCTCCTGAAGGTCTTCAGCAACTACCGAGAAATCATCTTTTTCCCTTGCTTTCTCCCACATATCAACCGTGGTAGACTCCTTCTGCGAAATTTTTTCCTCAATCTCCTCAGAAACTCTGGAAGCTCTCTCATGCTGTCTCTTGACTTCTCTTATATTTGCTCTTTCCTCCCGATCATGTATTTCAGGTTCAAGATCATCCAGAATATCTGCCAGTTCGTTTGAAGTAATTTTCTGGTGGTAAATTTTTGCCAACTCAGATTTCTGTCTTGAGCGAGCTGTAATCCCTTTTTCAGGCATCACAACATGTTGATCCCAGTGCAAAAGCTCCCTTACGTCTCCTATACTCTGGATAGTTTTGATTTTGTTTTCAAAAAGCTCATAGGTTTCTCCTGTCATTTTTCTACCTCCTCAGAAAGAAGTTATTGGTTGAAACTCAAAAAACTTCAGAAAAACCCTGTGCAGGAACAATTTTTTCCAACCGGTCGAAGATAAAAAGAAGGGAAAAATCAAATAACGGTATGGACTACCGGCTACTGCTCGTGGCAGCTGTAGTAACAGTCGCTGGTTGTACATTTAACTCCGCGAACACTGTTATAGGAAATAATACACAGGTTAGTTACGGCGAAAACGTGGAGTTTTCGAAGGCTAGAGCAGCGCAGGAGTCGCTTGCGGCCATCGGCTGGCAGGGAAACGCCTCCCTGAGGAAAGTAAACAGCACCTGGTACAGGATAGAAATGAACGCAACAGAAATACCTGAAAAAGGACGTAACATGCCCGGAGACTACAACCTGCAACTAACAATGTCAAGAATGCAGGCCGGAGAATTTTCACCACAGGACAGGATAATACTTGAAGTCAGAAATACCAGGGAAAACACCCTGAAGACATCAATCAGGAGATAAAAACTTTCCTGGAAACGTGACTTCTCCCACACCCTAACCACTTCACTAATTAAAAACTTCCCAGTCAAGAATTTCCTGTAAGCCATGCAGAGCATGGCTTCTGATGATCAAACTTTCAGAAGTTTGGTGGAGGTAGGTTAGCTGGTCTATACTCCGACCTTGTGGCGGTCGGGACGCGGGTTCAAATCCCGCCCTCCGCCCTATCTAATTTTAACTTGTAATTACGAATTTTTCCCGTGAATATAGATCTTGCTCTAATTGACATGGATGGAACAGTCTACTCGGGAGATAAACCTATTGATGGTGTTAATTCTGCGCTTGATTTTCTGCGTGAAAACAACGTGGAGACTTTTTTCCTGACTAATTACGCATGCAGAAAGAGGAGGAACTACAGCGAGAAACTGGAGAAGATGGGGCTGGAAATTTCAGAGAGCGAGATAGTGACTTCAGGCTGGCTTACAGCCAAGTACTTGACGCAGGAGTTTCCGGACTCGGAGGTTTTCGTACTCGGAGAGGACGGTCTCCGGCGGGAACTGATTGATGCAGGAGTTAATTTAGTTGAAAAGTGCGAGTCACCTGATGTTGTGGTTGTGTCCAATAAACATGATCTGGACTATGGAGACCTTAGAGAAATGCTTCAGGGAGTCGATAAGAACACAGAAATTCTTGGAACAAATCCTGATGAGACTATTCCCGGAGACGACGGTGAAATACCTGGCGCCGGCACGATAATCAGCGCTGTAGAATCAATGACAGAGAAAACGGCTGAAATAGTCGGCAAGCCGTCGAAAAATGCTGTTAAAACAGTGACTGAGATGAAAAACGTTGATCCGGAAGACTGCGTGATGATAGGAGACAGGTTGAACACAGATATCCTGATGGCGGAGGAAAACAACATGAAATCCGTCCTGGTTCTCTCAGGTGTAAGCGGTGAAGACACAGTAGAAAACTCGGATATCTCGCCAGACCATGTGCTTGATTCCATCGCAGAAATCGAAAAAGTACTCTAGAACCGTTTTTACATGGTTTCAAGGCAGTTACCTGATGTTGGAAAGGATACCAAAACAGGTAAAAGACAGAAAATGTATTACGATGTATTATGTCTGAGTTTGATGATGCGAAGAAAAACTTAAAGGACGCACTTGAGAAAATCGACGAGCAGGAATACTACAGAAGACTTGAGAACCCGGAGAGATTTCTGGAAGTGAATTTTTCAGTTGAAATAGATTCCGGCAAGAAGAAGAGTTTCACAGGCTACCGTTCCCAGCATAACACAGCCAGGGGACCAGGAAAAGGCGGAATCAGGTTCTCATCCGATGTAAACGAGGACGAGGTAAAGGCACTGAGCCTGTGGATGAGCCTGAAATGCGCAATCGCCGATATTCCGTTCGGAGGAGCTAAAGGAGGGGTAGTAGTCGATCCCGAGAACCTGAGTGAGTCCGAGGAGGAACGACTTTCCAGGAACTACATTGACGCTGTCGCAGACTTCATCGGCGTCGACAAGGACGTCCCGGCTCCCGACATGAACACTGGCGGCAAACACATGGCATGGATGATGGACGAATACTCAGAGGACAACCGGAAAGAAATTCCCGGAGTAATCACAGGAAAGCCTGTGGAGGCTTTTGGATCAAAAGGTAGGGCAGAAGCAACAGGCTACGGAGCCGCCTATGTCATCGAAAAAATAATCGAGGAGGAACAACTTGAACCCGGGAACCTCACAGCAGCCGTTCAGGGATTCGGTAACGCTGCCGCTCCAGCAGTCGAAAGACTTGAAGAGATAGGTGTGAATGTTGTTGCCGTCTCAGATCACATCTCTGCAGTACGCGATCCTGAAGGACTGGAATTCCAGGAACTTAAACAGGCTGAAGAACACGGCATAGTGAACAAGGACTCAGGAGAAACATTCGACAATCAGGAGATACTGGAGCTAGATGTCGACTTTTTGATCCCTGCTGCGATCGAAGGAGTAATTACCGTGGATAACGCAGAAGACATCTCAGCAGATTATATAGTCGAAATCGCTAACGGGCCAACGACGAGAGAAGCAGATGAACTCCTGGAAAAACAGGAAGTGACTGTAATCCCTGATGTACTGGCGAACTCCGGCGGCGTAACAGTCTCCTACTATGAATGGGTACAGAACCGGAGCGGCGACTACTGGGACCGCGAAAAAGTTCTAGACAAGCTCCGCGAGAACATTCAATCAGCCTACATGGATTTCAGGGAGCTCCGAGATGATGAAAACCTCTACGGCCGTGAAGCAGCGTACATGATCGGCGCCCGGAAAATCGTGGATACGATGAAATCCAGAGGAGAATAAGAGAAAACTTCTTGCTCCCCTATTTTTCTCTGTTTTTCCCCTATTTTGAGATTGATTTTTTACTGTGTGTATTTCTTGGACTCGTTCAGGCTCAAGTATCTGAAAGTTACCTGATCTTCAGTTTCAAGCGTGTACTGTCCAACGCCAACTTCAGGAGTCTCGTTGTTGACGAAGTAAAGCCAGTAATGCGTACTGTTGGACGAGAAACCATGTATCGAGTCGATGAAGTAACCCATCGAGCTCTCGGTGTAGGAAACATTATACGTGGAATTAACGGCATTCAGTACAGTTGTATCGTTTCCAACAGTAGCCTGACGAGTAAAATTTTCACCAGGCGCCTGAACAGAAATTTTTACCTCGACCGAACTCCCTGAATCCGTTTGTTCAAAACTCTGGGCCTGGATACCCAGCATCAAGGATAAGACCAATGCCAGACCGGCGAACACAAACCTCGAGTTCACCTCATCAGCGAATCCTCTCAAGGCTGTCATCGAAGCCATAAACCACACCTCCAAATCCAAGAGAACTTGCAATATGGATTAAAGCGAACGGAACAGCAGCACCAAGATAAGCCAGTGGAGAGCCAAAAGCCCAAGGTGTGTAGATTATAGATCCAAGATTAATTACAATTTCATAGCCTATCGTTCCTGCAATCACCGCCGAGAAGAATGAAAACTTGTTCCGGACGATTTTGGAAGTTGAAGCTCCGATTATCCCTGCTAAACCTACTCCAAGAACTTGGAAAACCGTCCATGGACCCTGACCTCCATATACCAGAAAGTTTGAAATGAAAAATCCTGCGGCACCGGTGTAAAGACCTTTTCTCCATCCAAGGTAGTATCCCGATGCTACGGCGAGCGGCGTAACTGTTTCGATACTTGGTGCGCCCTGTAGTGCTGTTCTTCCGGCGATTGCTATTACTGCTGCAGCAGTCGCAGCTTTCCAAGCCGTTTTTCTTGAAGTAGATGTTTCCTCCTCCGAAGATGTAAGATCTTCCGGTATAGAAGGTGTTTCAGGTGTTGCTGGTACTGCCGGCATATGTTTAGTTTTCTGTATACTGTATCTTTTAGCAGTTTTGGCTTTGCAGTGGCGCAAATGTTTAAGCTCCTGGCGAACGGATTTGTGTGTTATGAAGGTTTTGAAGCAAATCCAGGGGTTAAGAGATGAAGCTGCGGAATTGAATGAAAGACTGCGTTCGGTCAAATCCAGGGAGATAAAAGTTGAGAAAGGAGAGAAAAAGGAAAGTGAGGAGCTTGAACAGGTTTCTACAATCCTAAGCCAGGTAGAGGGCATGAACTGGCAATCGCAGGCTGAATCAATTAAAAGCGGTGAGCTTGAGGCGGTAAATGACCTGGAAAAAGCTGTTGGGAATCTTGAGAGAGTTTGCTCAGTACTCGGGAAAATCAGCGATGAGCTTTCCAGAGATTTTTCTGAAGAGGAAAATCTAATTGAAAGAGCTAGAAAAATATTCTTTGGAGTTGAAGAAGGAGAGTACACTATTTCAGGTCCTTCAGCACAGGATTTTGCTGATTCTCTCAACAAGATGACTGAAGAGCTGCGTTTAACTGAAAAAGAGGTTTCTGCAGCAGTTTCAGAGTCTGAAAAAGCAGTAAAAGAAGGTAAACGAATTATCGAAATTATTGAAGAACCTAGTTCAAGCTCATTACCGGAAATACTGAGTGAATCAGGTCTTGAAAGCCAGAGCTCCGAAGTACGTGAACTTCTTGAGAGAGCTGAGAGCTGTGTGAAGGACGCCGAAGACTCTAGAGAACAGTTTGAGGAAATTAGAGGCGCTGTTGAATCTGAGAAAGGTGTCGATAATTCTTCCGGCAGGAATTTCCTGAAGGCTGCTTCCACGGCTTCTGCCGCCATGATAATGGGTTTTTCCGGTTGTATAGGTGGAGGTGGAGGCATTGGAAAGTCTGAGGTTTCCTCTGGGCAGAACGCGGATCGGGAGAATCCCTGGGGTTCAGAGCAGGTTGTGGTTTCTTTAGACTCTGGTTACGAGTCGATAAAGAATTTTCCAGATCTGGTCCGTGATGCGGCCGGATTCTGGGAGCGGAACGATCAGAAGTACCTGGGTTTTCCGGTGAGTCTTGTTTTGAGGGAAAATTCCGGGGATGCTCATATCAGGATCAATGTTGGGGAAAATATCGAGAAATGCGGAGATGTTGAGAATGCCGGCTTTGTCGGTTGTACTAGTTTTGGAGATGATACTGCAGAGATTAGAATTGAGGCCGGTCACAGTCAAGAGCTGACCTTGAGAACTGTGAAACATGAGCTTGGTCACGCACTGGGGCTGTCTCACAGCGACAGCCCTCAGGGAATCATGTCTGCAGATCCTGAAGATCGGATAGAAAATTTTGAGGAAAAAGAGCAGATAATTTCACTTTTCAGGAAAGGGATGGAGCTGCATAACTCTGGTATCGATCTCTACCGTAGAGGATTAGAAAAATACGAGCAGAAAAACTTTGGAGAGGCTAAACCTGATTTCAGGGATGCGAGAGATAAGTTTGGTCAGTCAGTTGAAGAACTTGAGAGAGCTCTGGAGATTTCACAGGAGATAAGGCAGTCCGATGCTTCAAGAGTGATTGAACGAGGCCTCAGAAACTCAAAACACCTCCATGAAGCCAACAAGTACATGTTTCAGCATATTCAGGCATACCAGGATCGTAAGAAGCATGAGATGGAAAACTATTTCTCAAAGTATCAGGAAAATTTCAGGAAGGCTGAATCCGTTAATGCACCTTCTGGAAAGGATTTGCAGAAGGTCCTGGAACTCTAGAAGATGAAACGTTAGAGGCCTTTCACTCTGAAATCCAGAGGGGTAATCTCATACCTACTTTAGGTATTTAAAGTTTTGAGTGGTTGTTCTAGATTGCGGAGTACGTGTTTGTACTTCCGATTGTCCCCGTTTCAAAACCCTTTATAAGGTTTAACGGGAACTGTTTGATTACCCGCTCAGGAGACTGAATGGGTGATAGTCCGAGAGGACCAAGATGAGCGTCATATTTTTGATGTGATGTAGGAGAGACTCGATCATGTAGTAGTTTCTGCACTCACTTGATTGTGAGTGGAGAGCAGTGTACCAGTTACTCTTTGTGGGGTAACTGGCTTGAGAAGACCTCTTTAGAAAGGTCTTTGATTGCAACCTGTCCAACCCAACCTTTTGTGTTGGCAATTCTGGTTGATCCTGCCAGAGACTACCGCTATCGGAGTCCGATTTAGCCATGCTAGTCCACCGATTCGTTCGGGGCAGATAGCTGAGTAACACGTGGCTAACCTGCCCTGTGGACCGGGATAATCTCGCTAACGTGAGGCTAAGCCCGGATAGCAGAGATGTGCTGGAAAGCCGTCTCTGTTAAACGATCCGTCGCCACAGGATGGGGCCGCGGCTGATTAGGTTGTTGGTGAGGTAACGGCTCACCAAGCCGATAATCAGTAGCAGGGGTGAGAGCCCGAGCTGCCAGTCGGCATCTGAGACAAGATGCCGGACCCTACGGGGTGCAGCAGGCACGAAACCTTCACAATGCACGCAAGTGCGATGGGGGGACTCCGAGTGCGGTCTTCCAAAACGGAAGGCCGCTTTTCTGCACTGTAAGGAGGTGCCGGAACAAGGGGTGGGCAACACGGCTGCCAGCCGCCGCGGTAATAGCCGGACCCCAAGTGGTAGTCATTGTTATTGGGCTTAAAGTGTTCGTAGCCGGACCTGAAAGTCCGCTGTGAAATCCAAGCGCTCAACGTTTGGACATGCAGCGGATACTTCAGGTCTAGGAACCGGACGGCGTCGAGGCTATTCCCGGGGTAGGGGTGAAATCCTAAAATCCCGGGAAGAGCACCTGTGGCGGGAGCGCTCGACGAGTACGGATTCGACGGTGAGGAACGAAAGCCAGTGGAGCAAAGCGGATTAGATACCCGCGTAGTACTGGCTGTAAACATTGACCGTTTGATGTCGGACAACCTCCGAGGTTGTCCGGTGCCGAAGTGAAAACGTTAAACGGTCCGCCTGGGGAGTACGGTCGCAAGGCTGAAACTTAAAGGAATTGACGGGGGAACACCACAACCGGTGGAGGCTGCGGTTTAATTAGATCCAACGCAGAGCACTCTACCAGAGCCGACAGCAGAATGAAGGTCAGCTTGAAGAGCTTACCTGACGCGCTGAGAGGAGCTGCATGGCCGCCGTCAGCTCGTGCTGTGAAGTGTCCGGTTAAGTCCGGTAACGAGCGAGACCCACATCTCATGTTGCCATGGATCCGTTCGCGGATTCGGCACTCGTGAGAGACCGCTGGTGATAAACCAGGGGAAGGTGTGGGCCACGGTAGGTCAGTATGGCCCGAATGCTCTGGGATACACGCGGCCTACAATGGCCGGGACAAAGAGATGCGACTCCGAGATGGAGAAGCTAATCTCCTAAACCCGGTCGTAGTACGGATCGAGGCCTGCAACTCGGCCTCGTGAAGGCGAAATCGGTAGTAGTCGCTGATCATCATTCAGCGGCGAATAAGTCCCTGTTCCTTGTACACACTGCCTGTCAAGTCACCCGAGTCAGGTTCAGACGAGGACTCCGCTTTGCGGAGGACAAGTCTGAGCTTGGCAAGGGGGGCTAAGTCATAACAAGGTAGACGTTGGGGAACCAGCGTCTGGATCACCTCCAAACAAGCTAGTTTCCCGGGATTCAAATCCGGGAAACCCGCTTATCACATTTTCATTTCAACATGATCAATCTCTCCTACACATTTTCACTCATCTTCTACTTATTCTCCTATTCAATTGAGAAAACCTGTTCTTTGAAATCTATTCCAAACTTTCCTCAACTATGTAAATGCTTGTAGACCATCACAATGTTGTGGGAAGTCACGAAAGAGCCCGAATTCTTGAAGGAGGTCATTACAAAGATACTGATTACGAATCCGCTAAGATTCTGAGGATAAATGAATACAATGTACTTTTCAGGAGAACTGGAGGACAGCGACGTCCAAAATCCGTACAGGTTCTGGGGATTGTTGAAGATGATTCTCTGCTGGGAGATTTTGAACTGGAGTATATGACGTCAAACGGTAAATGGATTAACCCTGAGAACGGTCCTGTAGACGAAAGCGAGCCACAGATCTGGGAGTTCTCCGGGGAAAACGACTATGAGTACAGTGTTTCAGATTTCAGAGATAACAGAAAAATAGTAGAGAAACTTCTCTCGAAATTCTGTGAAGGTCCTGTAACTTTCTTCCACAGTTAAGTTTGAGGATGTGTTTAATCAGTTGGTTTAATAATTCAGGATTTGGAATACTTGTCTAGATGGACGAAAGCAGGATAATTGGTTTAATCTCCGGTAAAGGAGGTGTCGGGAAGACCAGTCTCTCAGTGAATCTGGGAGTGGCTCTGAGCGATTTCGGCTACGAAGTTACGGTAGTAGACGCTGATTTCTCGGCCTCTAACCTGGGTGTGTACCTAGGCCGGTATGATCATCCTGTCAAGATACAGGACGTTCTCGAAAAAGACGCTGAAGTAGACTCTGCTATCTTCAGGCATCCTACCGGTGTAAAGGCGATAACTTCTTCAAATGAGATAACAGATATGGAGCCTGATACATCCAAACTGGAAGAAATCCTGGACACAGCAGCACAGGACTCGGATTTTGTACTTGTCGACTTCCCTCCAGGCCTTGATACCACTGTAGCATCTATAATGGACGCATGCGATGAACTTGTGATCGTAACTATGCCTACACAGACAGCAGGAATAAACGCAGCGCAGATAACTGAAAAAGCGAAGCTGGATAGACATGCAATGCTTGGAAGCATCATAAACAAGGTGGAAAACAAGCCTGACCGTGAGCTAATCGATAGAGAAGTCGAGACAATGACCGAAACACATATTCTTGCAGAGATACCCTATGATCCCGAGATGAAAGAGGCGCTTTTCCACCACAAACCTCTTGTAGAATATGATCCTCTTTCAGAAGCAGCTATGGAGATAAAATCCCTGGCAGCAGATATAAGCGGCGCCGAATACAGAAAACCCAAATTCGCGGGCCTGAAGAGAAAACTAAACAACCTTACAGAGAAATTTACCTGAAAAACTTGTAGACGATAAACTTGGATAATTGAAAGAAAAATTTTCTTCTTGAACTAACTGGTTTTTAATCATTCATTTCCTGGAAAAGCTCCAGAGCTTCCTTCGTGTCAAATTCTTTTCCTGTCTCTTCATCAACGAATTTTTCATCCTCTTCTGATTCCTTTTGCCCTTCCTTTTCGTCACTCTCTTCCTGCTCCCCGTCTTTCTCCTGTGAAGTCTGATCTTCCTCAATATTTTCATCTTCCGCTTCCTCTGGCCCTCCAGAATCCTGCTCTTTCTCTCCTGTTTCCTGAGTTTCCTTGGTCTGAGGTGAAACATTCATTTTCCCTATCTGTGGGCGCCCCCGGTTTCCTCCTCTCCGGGAGTCTCCTCTTCTGCTACCTCTATCATCTTTCTTTTTCCGGACGGCTCCCGCCACGATCATCATTAGAACCATTATCAGACCCAGCGCCAGATTGATGTTGCTGGTGCTCTGTATGAAGTTTCCTGTAACCCTTGTGATCTGCTGACCCGGACCTGTGTTAGATGAGTCCGTGGTAGTGTTGGACTGGTTCTGACTGCTTTCAAAACCTGTAGTGTTCTCCTGCTCACTTTCCTGCTGCTGGGAATCCGTTAATGTATTTCTTGCTCTGATCTGTGCTGTAGTCGAATCCTCAAGGGTTTCACCCTGTGAAACAGCCTCAACTTTCAATCCTATCGATGGATAACTATCAGAGTACGCCTCCGGAATATCAAATCTTATTTCAGCTGTCTTCGACTCTCCAGCAGGAATTTCTCCCGAGACCTTGTTAACCCACGAGAAGAAGTCTGTTGATAGGCCATCCGCTACCAGCTCCTCTATCTGTAGCTCAGCCTGGCCAGTATTCTCTACCTGGAAACTCATAGTTTTCTCCTCGCCTTTCTGCATGGTGAAGGTTTCAGGAACGTCAAGCGAAACCTGTTTACTGGTGTAAACACTTAGGGGCTTCGAATACCTGACGGAGAACCCACTGTAAACCTGTGGATCAGCCGAGACAGACACAGAATAATTTCCGGTTTCCTCAGGCGCATCACCCTGCACGACAAACTTGCCGTTCACATTGGTCTCTCCAGAATAAGTTTCAGAGTCCTCAGGAGATTCAAGCGTCACCTCTACAGGAATTCCGCTGGAGACCAGATTTCCTTTCTGGGTTTCAACGAAACCTGTAAACTTGATGGAATCTCCTTTCGGAATCCTGGCATTCACAGGACCATCAATACTTACAGGATCACGCATCCTGATATCCGCACTTGTACCAAGCACATATGCATTCATCAGTATGTCCTGAGTCTGACCGTTGTCGTCAGGAGTAGTATAAGGTTCAAGCTCCGAAATATGCACGTCAGGCGGGCTGATACCCATATTAACGGAGAAACTATTTTCGTCAAGCCTCTCCCAGCTCCCGAGACATTCTTTTCCTTCAAAGTTCCAGAAACTGCATTCGTAAACCTGAAGATTCTCAGGGTTGATCCCGCTCGGATTGAACTTCACGTTTGCACTGTCAAAAGAGTTAATCGGGTAACCGAACTTCACAGCCATCATGTTGACAGAGTCAACCCCTGTAATATCCACACCCGGATCTGACCAGTAATCAAACTTTACGGCAGAACCTCCACGTCCAAGATCAGATTTTTCTCCAAGTTCCGGGCCGCTGACGACTACACTGCCGTCAGGACTGAGTTTACCTCTCTTGAAAAAGTCCAGAACCATGCTGTCAAACGAGTTCGAGTTAATCTCCCTAGAGTAAAATCCATCTTTCCCTGTCTTGATCCTGACGTTTCTATCCGGGCTCCTGAGCTTCATCAGGGTTTCTACTCCTGCTCCCTGAGTGCCGACAACTTTTCCAGAGAACATGGATTCCTTGTCCACGAGAACCTGATCGATTACAAATTCATCAGTAACGTTGTACTTCTCAGGGTTTCTTTCAAACTCGAGCAGGAATTTATACTGTCTGTCAGGTAGATTCTTCAACTCCTTTATGCTATCAAGTGTTACACGGTAGTTTCCAACCTGGCCGCTTGGCTCACTCCACTTCAACCATTGCTTGTCTTCTATTTTCTGGCTTACACCCTTCAGATCATCGTCTACGACTTCGTAACTCGTCCCATCCTTCACCATGACAGTCAGGACAAAGTTTTCATCATATAATATAGGCTGATCGCTGTCAGAAACTTTCTGCACATTCAACAGGTAACTATAGTCTCCATTCAGGACATTTTCAAAGCTCATTCTGCGCGAGGGATTTGATCCTCCAACGAGATCGGCTTTCCACTCGTGTATATCAGAGTTTACAGACCTGCTTAGGATAGTGTCCCCGTTCTCATCGAGAATTTTCAGCCTGTTGTCAGCCCTGAAATAATTCGATCCTACTTCCGGAGTCAAGGTAACTTTCACAGGATCGGATCCTGAGATCTCAACATCAGAGTTCTGCAGCGATAGAGTGCCTTCAAACCGGAAGTTCGTGGCATCACGGTTTGCAAAGAAACTTTCCTCCACCGCGCCACTCATGAAATCTACCTCCAGTTCCATAGGCCGTGAATTCTCTTCATATAGGCTTTCAGTTAGTTTGCCATCTACGAAACCTTTGCCTGACGTTTTTACTGTCAAACCCAGCTCTCTAAGCGTTACTTCTGCAGACGTATTCCTCCATTCCTCCACAGATCCATCAGAAGTCTTGTTCAGGCACTGTAAATTCAGATTATAGTTTCCAAGAGAGATTCCTGTAAAATCATTTTTCTGTAGAGAATTTTCACTATCCGAAAGCCGGATTGTATGGTTTTCTCCGCCTTCCGTCGAGTTCAGGTAGATTTTCCGGTTGAATCCTGTTGAACATTTTGCCTGAAATTGTTGACTGGAAGCACCATCATTCATCCAGATTCTGTTGTTGTCCGGAGCCTGTAGATTTATAGCCGCTGCGGGCGCTGTAAGAAGGACGGAAAGAGTGACTGCAAGTATCAGGAACCGGTTTCTCTTCAACGAAGGCATCTAGGCTGTATTTTTAGTTT
>ERZ1034547.200-NODE-200-length-15829-cov-4.374667_pt1 | contig 15829 bp, 4 predicted proteins | sample MGYA00520642_ERZ1034547 | MGnify/ENA primary metagenome ERZ1034547 (study PRJEB33760, sample SAMEA4777713) | hypersaline lake metagenome | biome: hypersaline environment; feature: brines | place: Spain | collected 2012-08 | depth 0 m ... | reverse complement strand
CGGCCGTCTGCCAGCGCACAACCGCCCCCGACTCGGTCTGCACCGCGTCAATCCCTGCCCAATCTACCGGCAGAGGCTGCGTGTCGCTCGCCAGAACGAATTCGCTAAACGAAGCGGTTGTCGCCACAATTTCGTCGTCGGTCGTGTCGCTGGGCGTACCGTTTTCGTCCACCGAGGTGGGCAACGCGTTGAACGCGCCCTTCCCAGGAGTGGGGCGGCTGTACGCAGCAACCTGCCCGGGGGCTTCAATGCCGGGAAAGTCGTCGACGGGGAAGCGCACCTCTGTGCCTGCCCCGGGCGTGATCCCTCCCATCGTAGCGATGACCGTTCGGTACTGGCTCACGTTGCCCTCCGGGATGCCCTCCACACTGTCGGGGGGACTCTCGAACCGCTGCACCTCGATGCGGCCCGTCTCCACAACTCCCTGCGGAACAATTTTTTGGCCGGTCGCTCCAAAATCGAACGTCTGGCCGTTTCCGGACGCGTCGACCAGGGCCAGTGCCTGAGCGATGGGCGCCTCTCCGTCCCGCTCCTGGACTGTGACCTCGAACGTGGTGCTGACGTCTTGAGCCCCGTCGCTAGCCGTGACCGTAATGGCGGCGGTGCCCGGGGCGCCGGGCTCCAGCGTCAACTGCGTGCTGTCGCCGCTGGCCGCCACCACCGAGGGGGCAGATGACGTGGCCGAGACGGTGAGCGGATCGCCCTCCGGATCGTTGAAGACGGTCTGGGCCACACCCGCGACTTGGAGAGGCGGTCCCGGAATCCGCAGCGTGTCGTTGGGCAGCGGAGCCGCCACCCCAGGAGGCTGATTGGGGGCAAACGTGAGCACGTCACCGCTGGGGCGGGCGGCAATCAGCCGAAGGGGCGGTCCCCCTTGATTGGCCGCCGGGTCGAGGAAGCCGCTGGCCAGGACCGTGGCCGCGGTGCCGCCCAGGCCCGAGAGATCCGCCTGAAAGGCGGCGACCGTGGAGTCCGCCTCGCTGGCGGTGAGGACCAGCCGCTTCTGCTCGGAAGCGACGGAGGTGTATTCCGTGGTGATGTCACCGTACGTGAGCTCCTGGACGAGCGTGGTGCCGTTCTTACCGATGTCCACCGTGGGGACGTCGGTCGCGCCGTGCACGGTCCGAAGGTCCACCTGCCCCGGTGGGGCGGTCGTGCGAGCGCCGTCCTCTACGAGCACCGAAAGCCCGATCGGTTCGCCATCCGGGTTGTCCGCGAAGCCCGACGGATTGAGCACACCGCTCGCCACCACCGTGTGTGTCTCGTTCGCGGCGAAGACGGCCGGCTGTGTGGCCACAATGTCCTCGGCGCCTGTTGCGTCCTTCGGGGCAATCCCAGCCGGGATTTCACTACCGGCCGGAACCGGAAGGAACGGAGTTGCGGACCGGAAGCCAAAATTGTCCACCACTTTCTCCTTCCCGAGGTACACGTCCACCGTGTCGGCGGTCGGATCTGCTGCGTTGTGGATGAGCTGCGCCTGTGCGTTGCCGCCGATCTGGTTCTCGTAGAGGGTGGCCGTTGCTACTGAGTCTGCGTCGCGGCCTGCGAGCACGAGATCCGGGGCCACGTGCCCCGCCGCGTGCCCCCAGGCAGCGGCGCTTCCCTCGACGGGCGCCAGGGCACCCTCCACCGGGGCAAACGTCCCTGTCCCATCGTTCTCGTAGACCATGGCTACCGGGCTGCCGGTGGTGTCGCGTCCCGTCAGAGCAAGGTCCGTGTCCCCGTCCAGGTCTATATCGGCGGGAGCGACGGCCCCGCCCGCAACGTCTTTCAGGGTGGTTTCAACCTCCGTAAACTCTCCTCCGCCGTCGTTCAGGTAGAGACGCGTCCGCTGGAGACTGTCGGCCTCGATGCCGGCTAGGATCAGATCCAGGCTGTCGTCGCCATTGACATCCGCCCAGGTGGCGGTGCGGCCCGCAACGTCTGTGAGGGAGGCATCCACCGGAGAAAAGGTGCCGCTCCCATCGTTTTCGTAGACGGCAGCGTACGGAACCGGATTCTCCAGGCTTCCCTGCCCGCCGGCCACGACCAGATCCGGGGCGCCATCCTGATCGATGTCCCCAAACTGAGAAGCGCCGAGGGCCACACCTTCCTCAATGCCAGCGTTGGTCTGCACGAACGAGCCGTTCCCCTCATTCTTGTAGATGCGAACGGATGGATTCGGGGCTTCACATATGGGCGGAGTCAGAATTGGTGGAAGATCTGGACACAGACTGCCGACCCCTCCAACATTCCCCGCGACGACGAGATCAAGATCGCCGTCGCCGTCCACATCGGCCCAGTCCACAGAGCCGACCGTCACCCCCTCAATGCCGGCGTTCAGCGGCGAGAAGTTTCCCGCTCCGTCGTTCTCATAGATTCGAGCCGAGTTCTCCGGCAGGTTTTCGGCGGAGAACCCGCTTTGATTTCCCGTGATTGCGAGATCAGGATCGCCGTCGCCATCGAAGTCTCCAAATGCTGCCGACCCGAGTGATACGCCCGTAAGTCCTGCGCTCATCGGCGAAAAGCTCCCGTCCCCTTCGTTCTCGTAGAGCGTGGCCGACGGCTGGGGATTGTCGGTACTGCCCGACTCGTTGCCTACGAGCAGCAGATCCTGGTCTCCATCGCCGTCCACATCCGCCCACGCCGCATCGCCCGCCGCAACCCCGGCGACCTCTGCGCTGAGGGGATCGAACTGAGCGTGTGCCAGAGAGACGACGCAGAAGCTTCCCGCCACAACTAGAACTGTGGCCAGAACAAGGCGATGGGGGGAGGACGCAGGCATTACGGTTCGGCGTTGAGACTGGGGAAGGAGAATCGTCTGGGCAATGAGAATCGAACGGTGCCGGGGAGTTGCCCTGCGGTTATCGCACGACGGTGAGGCGGCGGGTGCGCCGCTCGCCTCCGGCCCGCACCTGCAGCACGTACACCCCGCTGGACAGGTCCCCCGTCTCCACCACCAGCCGCTCGGCCTCCCCCGCCTGTGGGGTGCCCCGGTACACCGTCCGTACCCGCTGCCCGAGCATGTTGTACAGCACCGCCGTCACCTCCGCCTCCTCCCGCACCGCCACGCGCAGAGACGCCTGCCCGCGGGCCGGATTCGGCGACGGGGCGCTTACCGTCAGGGCCTCCTGCATCGACACCTCCAGCACCACCGGATCGCTCCGGTGGGTGCCTCCGTCAAGGTCCACCTGCTCGAGCCGAAACTGGTGCACGCCCGGGGCCAGGGCCCGCTGCACCGCAAATCGGTAGCGGCGGCCCTCCGTGCTGGTCCCTCCCGGGGCCTTGCTCTCCACAAACCCAAGGCGCGTCCACGGCCCGCCGCCCGGCCCGCTTTCCGGCCCGCGGTGCTGCACCCGAAACCCGGCGTTGCCCGCCTCCGCGGCCGTCTGCCAGCGCACAACCGCCCCCGACTCGGTCTGCACCGCGTCAATCCCCGCCCACTCTACCGGCAGGGCCGTAGACGGACGCACCGGAATCAGCTGGTAGGTGCCCTGGTTCTGCCCGAGCACGCCCTCGTACGTGAAGGGTCCCGTCGGGATAGGGGTGTCGATGAGATTCGTTTCCGCGTCGTCCTCTACACGGAAGGGAAAGGAGGTGCCGTTCGTCCCCTCGACGAAATAGGTGGTACCGGCCTCGAACGTACCGCCGGTCGTGTCCGGATTGGCAAACGTGAGGTTCTCGATTCGGAGAAGCTCGCTCTCATAGTCTTCCCCATCCGGCGCCTGCAGGTCCGACAGAGACACGTCTTGCGCCGGCGGCAGGCCTTCCTGGACCTGAATGCCGTAGTCTGTGAGGTCCTGATTGTTGATTCGCAAAAGCCCGTTGGACTCCGAGAGCGTGCCCGAGAGTCGGAGGCGTACGCCCTGGTCAATCTCCCCACTCGCAATGTCACCGCGGAAGGCGCTTGCGAGGCTGTTGTCGGAGGTCTGGCGAACCACAATCCCACTTGCCCCTGTCGGGCCGCTTTCGTCCTGAAGACGCACGTACGACCCGTAGGCGCGCGTGACAACGCCTTCGACGGTGACCGTGGCGCCGGGGCCGTTCTGGCGCGCCTGCTGGATGGTGAGGGGGAAGGTGACTACGTCTCCATTGGGGAGGGCGGCGATAAGCGCAAACCCAGGCCCTCCTTGATTGGCCGCCGGGTCGAGGAAGCCGCTGGCCAGGACCGTGGCCGCGGTGCCGCCCAGGCCCGAAAGATCTACCTGAAACGCCGCCACGGGCGCATCGGAATCGGCTGGGGTTATTGCCAACAGTTTCTCCTCGGCCTCGACCGAGAGGTAGTTCGTCGTCACGTCTCCGTAGGCGAGGTTGTCGAGCAGTGTGGTGCCTCCTTCGTCAATGTCTATCGTCGGCGCATCGGTCGCGCCGTGTACGGCCCGGAGCCCCACCTCACCCGCGGCTGCCGTAGAATCGGCTCCGCCCGCCGCAAAGAATTCGAACCCGATAGACGCCCCGTCCGGGTTCGGTGCGAAGTCGCCGGGAGTCAAAACCCCGTTTGCCACAACGGTGTGCGCTTCCCCCGCCGCGAGCGTCACCGTCTGTGAGGCGATGATGTCGCCTGGCCCGTTCGAGGGGCTCGGGGCCACTCCCACATCGATTCCCACGCCGGACGCGAGGCGATCAACGAACGGGGTGGCCTCGCGAAAGCTCAGGTTGTCGACGGCCAGGGTGCCGTCAAGATAGACGTCCACCGTTTGGGCTGCGGGGTCCGCCGCATTGTGGATGACTTGCGCCTCCGCAAGCTCCCCGACGCGCCCCTGGTCGATGCTTTCGATTTCGAGGTTGTTCCCATCCGCATCGACGAACACGCTCGTCGGAAACGCCCCTTCCGTGTTGCTCGGCACGAGAGAAAGAGGCGTCCCGGCCCCCTCGGCCAATTGCACATCGATCCGGAGGAACTCTCCGCTCCCTGTAACAGGGGAGTTGGCAATATTGGACACGCGCAGCGTGTCCTCACTAACGTTATTGATGAAATTATTTGTCCCGAAGCTCAGGTCGCGCCCGTCTCGTACGTCCTCAATTGTAAGGGCTGAGCTGTTGAAGACAAACTCCATTCCCGAGTACGAGTCGACCTCCGCCCCGTCCAGATCCACCTCAATGCTGAGGGTCACGGTTTGACCGGGATTCGGCTCAATTTCCGGAAGCGTCACACCAATCTCGGGCTGTGCCTGGGCCGCCCTGGGAAGGGCCCCCAGAGCAGCGAAGAACGCAAGCCCGAGCAATGTGGACAGAACAGTTAGGCGGCGAGCATTCATGGGACTGCAAGGATTGATTGGAGCTACAATGTGGGGAGCAAAAACCAAGGGGGTTTGAGGAGACAACGCTCCTCAAACCCCCTGTGGCTTCTACAAGTGCGTCTGGGTGGATGCGCTAAGCTGCATCGCAACCAGCGGTTACTTGACGACCGTCATCTTGCCGGTCTTGGTCTGGCGGCTGTCGCCCATCTCCACGCGGGCTCGGTAGAAGTAAGTGCCCGAGGAGAGGTCCGATCCGTCGATCCGGACCGTGCGGCCCGAACCGGCCGACATCTCGCCGTTGTAGGCCGTCTTCACCTTCCGGCCGAGGAGGTCGTAGACCTCAACGGTCACGTTTGCCTTGTTCGGCAGGTCCATCTTCAGGGTTGCGGCCTGCCGGAAGGGGTTCGGGTAGGCCCCCTCCAGGGCAAACTCTTCCGGAATGTTGACGAGTGCCTTTGTGGGCAGCTCCTTCGCGGAGCCTTCGTTGATGGCCACGTTGCCGCCCATCTCCACCGTCGCGTCGGTTTGCTTCCGCTTGAGCGTCAGGGTCGCAACCTTGCCGGTCTTGGACAGCGCCGAGACGCCGGCCATCGAGATCTTCAGGGTCCCGTCATCGGACACGTTGTGGACCGCGCGCCAGCTGTCCGGCAGCTGGGCCTCCATGTCCTTCACGGACACCTTGTCCGGGTCGAGCTCCGTGCTCACGTCGATGGAGCGGACGCCCTGGGCCGACTGGTTCAGGACCAGGGGCAGCTTCATCGTCGACTCGTCTTCGCCGACCGTCTGCTGCTTCGGTCGCGTGACCTCGCCCCAGGCAAGGGACGCGTCTGTCTCGCTCGAGGCAGCCGACGACTTGGACGCGAGGACGCTGTTTCCGGCCTCGCAGCCGTCTTCAACCGGGAAGCACGGGATGCCGCCCACCGTGCGCTGGAGGATCAGTGAGGCGTCAAAGGCCGACACGTTGCCGTCGCCCGATACGTCGCCCTGCGTCTCCTGCGCAGCGATGAAGTCGGTCTTGCCGACCACGAAGTCGAGCACGCTGCTCGCATCCGCGGTGTTGATGCTCAGGTTCAGGTCCGCATCCCCGTGGAGCGGGACGATCTCCATGACCTTGTCCGGCGCATTGACCGGCGGATTGCCTTCGTTGAAGGTCATCTCCTCCATGTCCATGTCCATCTGGCCAATCTTATTGCCAGCCTGGGCATTGACGCTCACGAGGACGCCTTCGCCCTCGATGTCGAAGAGACCAGCGCCGCTTCCGGATCCACCATCAGACTCGGACTCCGTCCCGGTGTCGGACGCCGCGATGGTCAGGGTCCCGTTCTCGTTGTCGATGTCCGACGCGAGCGTGAGGCCCTCGCTGAGCGTTCCTTCCGTGACGACCTCCTGAATCTGGAGGCTGTCGGCCGGGAAGTTCATCGTCATCTGGTAGGAGAAGACCTCCAGGTCGTTGAGGCTCTCGACGTTGAAGTCCATCGAGAACTCTTCGGTCGGGTTGTGATCGCCCTCCGTGTCCATCGTCATCGTCAGGTTCTCGATGACGTTAAGTGTGAACGGCAGCTCCGCAGTCTCCGCGAGCGGCGCGTTCGTCACGAAGCCAAGGCCCGACTGGTAGGTGTCCTCCTCAATGCCCGGCACGTTGGTATCGACGGACAGGTTGAGGGTGTCCGACTCGCTCGGCGCGATGGTGCCGGACGTCTTGTCGACGGCCAGCCACTCGCCACCGGCGAACACCTGCACGTCGTCAACGGCCCAGCCGTTGATGTTGAAGGAGTCCCCTTCGAAGGTCCAGGCCACGTGGAACTCGTCGGAGCCCACGTCCTCGTTGTCGATCGCGATCATCTCATCGATCGGGCCCACGTCCTGGGCCGGGAATTCCTTCACCGTGGTCCAGGTCTCACCGCCATCGCCGGTCGTCTCTAGACGGACCGTGAATTCGCCTTCGCTGAAGGCGTCGATGATGTGGGAGAACTGGACGAACACCTGTCCGAGGTCCTCGGTGTTGAGCTGGGGCGTGATCAGGCGCTGCGTACCCTCCGTAGAGGGGAACCAGTAGAAGCACGCCTGCTCCGGGTCGTCGAAGTAGAAGGTGCAATCCTCACCTACTGTCGACCAGTTTTCGCCGTCGTTCGCACCGGCGCGGAACCAGTCGCCCGGTGGGAATTCTTCCCCACCAAAGCCTTCCTCAAGGAGGAGTGACTGCGCAGGCGGGCTGGACGGCAGCACCGAGAGGTCGTACTCCAGCGGGTTTCCACCGGTGTTGGTGACCTCCACGGTCTCTTCCTGCGTCTGGCCGACGTAGGCCTGCTTCTCGAAGCTCGTCGGGTTGAGCGAGAGCGCGGGCGCCGGGATGCCTTCGCCGACGAGCGTAACCTCGCGGGCCGAGATCTCCTCACCCTCGATGGTCATCGTCGCGGTGAATTCACCGACGCTCTGCGGCGTGAAGGCCACGTCGAAGATCCGCGCATCGCCCGGCCCGAGCGTGAACTCGCTCTCTCCCTCGAAGGCAAAGTTTTCCGAGTCGATCGACACGTTGGTCACGTTCAGGTTGGCCGCGCCGTCGTTGCGGAGCGTCACCATCTGCGTGCTCGACGTGTCGTCCACGAAGAGGTCCTCGTACCCGAGCGAGTCCTTCGAGACGAAGGAGACCGGCGCAGCTTCCACCGAGAGATTGACCGGCAGCGACTCACTCGGCTCGCCCTGCAGGTCGTCGCCGACGATCGAGATCTGAGCGCTGTAGTCGCCCTCGATGATCTGGCTGGCGTCGTATTCCGCCTGCAGCTGAAGCGAGGCGCCGGCCGGGAGCGTGCCCTGCTCCAGGTTCGTGGCGAGCCACGGAATGCCCTGGCCCGGCGTGGCCATCCAGCCGAACTCGTCATTTCCGCCGTCCGGGAAGGAGCCGATCAGCGTCGTATTTCCAGTCTCCCGGTCGACCTGTCGGAGCGTGCCGTCACTGCATCCGAAGAAACCGCAGTTGTGAAGGGCAGCCATGAGCACCTGGCCCGTCTCGGCGTCGTAGGTCATGCTCTGGGCAAAGTTGGCGTCAATGCCCGTGGAGCCGACGACCTCCGACTCGGCCGTTTCGAGGTCGACGCTCAGAATCTCGTCGTTCGCGATCTCGTGGGCGTAGGCATTTCCTTCGCCGTCGATCGCGAGCGCCACAACGAGATCACCGCTCGCGTATTCTCCCACGAGGTCGAGCTCGGCGTCGTCCACGTCCAGTTCGTAGAGCCGGTTGGTGTTGCCTTCGCCGGCGGTCACGTACGTTGTGCCGTCGGTCGGGTCCGTCTCCATGTCCGACCAGGTCACGTCCGAACCCACCGGATCGAGTTCGCCGACGCTTTGTACCGACCCGTCTTCCAGGGTGTAGGTCTTCAGCGTGTTGTCGGTGTTGTCAATCCAGAACACCTGATCGTTGTTGGCGAAGGTGAAGTTTCCGGCGTAGGAGTCGACCCCTTCGTCGACTACAGTGAAGTCTCCCGGAAGCCCTGCGTCGAAGGCCACGATCTCCGGAGCGAGCACCTCGTTGCCGTAGACCGTCACGCCGGTCTCCTCCAGCACCTCGGGGCCGCTCATGAGGCGAGCCGCCGCAGAGCGGGCACCGCGGCTGGCGGACTGACCGTCGGTCTGTCCGGTGGGTGCCGGCTCAAGGGACGGTTCCACGTTCGGGTTCGACTGCGGCTCCATCTGCTGCATCTGGCGCCAGCGCTGGAGCTGCTCGTCGGAAAGCTTGGGCGTAATGTCCATGCTCTCCGACTCCAGGGACTCGATCAGGACCGAGAACGGCAGGCTTTCGCTGAACTCGTTCGTGACCGTGAACGTCTGGGTGGCCGTCGAGTCGCCCGTGGTCAGGTCAATCTCCTGAGAGAGCGAGTCCGGCTCGATCGAGACGAACGGCGTGCCCTGTCCCGAGAGGCCAATCTCCTGGTCGCCCGCGCTGCTCGCGAACGAGATCGCCCCACTGTAGGAGGTCGACTCCGTCGGCGAGAAGCGGACCGGAACGGCCATGCTCTCGCCCGGGTCGAGGACAAACGCGCTGCTGTCCGGCAGCGTGAACGCGTCGCCTTCAAGCTGGAGGGAGCCCACCTGAAGGATGTTGTTGTCGCTGTCGTTGAACACCGTGAGGGTGTCCGTCGCGGTCGTGCCCGTGAAGACACTGCCGAAGTCGAGCGGATCCTCCGAGACGGCGATGGCGGGATCTCCGTTCACGGTTAGCGTGACCGGGAGCTGCTCCGTCGGCGTGCCCGGATCGTTGCTCTGGATCTCGACGTCGGCGAAGTAGTCGAGGCCGCCCGTCAGGTCCAGCACGCCTTCTTCCTCGAAGGTGGTCTGGTACGAGAGGGTAATCTCATCGGGCTCACCTTCTGGCACTTCGCCTTCCGCCGGCTCGGCAGCCAGCCATTCGCCGGTTGCGCTGATCGGCGTCGCGATCCAGCCAAGCTGGTCGGTGCCACTGGGCGAATTCTCGCCGAGAACCCCGACCAACTCGGTGCTTCCTGTCTCGCGGTTCACCGTGCGCAGCTCCGGCTGGCTGTTGGCGTTGTTGAACGCCGCCATGAGCATCACCTGGTTCTGCGTGTCCCAGGTCAGGCCCTGCCCGAAGTTGGCGTCGAAGCCGATCGAGCCGACCTGCGTGGCTTCACCGGTCTGCTTGTCGATCTCGTAGAAGGCATCCGTCGAGACGCTGTAGCCGTACATCTGGCCCTGGCCGTCGACGGCGATGTCGATCATGAAGTCGACCCCGAAGGAGCCGATCTCCTCAACCGATGGCGCGTCCGGGTCCAGGGTGTAGAGCGTCGTTCCCGTGTTCACGTAAATCGTCCCGGAAGTCGGGTCGGTGGACATGCCGGCCCAGTCGCCCTGGCCAACATTTCCAATCTCGGTGAACTCACCGGTTTCGACATCTACCTGCCGAAGGACGCCGTCGATGTCGAGCTCGTAGACGAACGAGTCGTCATCGCGCGGGAAGTCGCCGGCGTTGGAGAACGCGTCGCTCGGGTAGGACGAGAGAATGTTCAGCGTCTCCGGCGTGCCCCCTTCGAAGGAGACGAAACTGGTCTCGCTCCCGAAGTTGACCCCGTAGTAGGAACTGCCTTCCAGATCGGCATTGAGCTTCTGCACGGGGGCGGTGTTTGCCACCGGCTCGCCGTTCTCGGGCGCCGGTCCCATCGTCGTCTCGTAGTTGCCCTCCGGAAAGTTGGCCTCAGAGGCGGGCGTCTGCGTCTCTCCAATCGGGTCGGAGATCTGCGTGCCGCCGAGCGCCGGGGCCAGCGTGTAGGTGAGCGTGTCCTTCCCGGCGTTGAGAATCGAGAACGAGTTCGTGCCGGTTTCGCCGACGGCGAGCGTCTGGTTCACCTCCTCCGGGTCCAGGGCGATGGCCGGGGCGTTCTCGGTCGTCGCCGACGGGACGTTGGAGAGGTCGGAAGTGTTGCCAAACGTGTCGGACGTCTTAACGGCGAAGAAGTACTCCGTATCGGGCGTCAGCCCGTCGATGACTGCCGTGTCCGTTTCACCGGGAGCGGGTGGCGTCGGCGGGTCTTCCACCTGCTGCGCGTCCTCGAAGTCCGAGTCATTTTCGATCGGATCGGTCGAGTACCGGATGTCGTAGACGGCCGGGTTGCCCTCCGGCACCGTCCACTCCAGATCCACGTGCGCGGCGGCCACGTCGGTCACCGACAGGTCGGTAACTGCGACGGGCGGCTGGCCGTCGTCTTCCTGCAGGGCCTGCGCCAGGTTCAGCCGGCCGGCGCCGATGTCGACAGACGCCCCGATATCGTCGGCCGCCTGCTCAAGCGTCGACTCCACCTGCTCGGGACTGCTGATGCCCGGGAATTCGGACACAACCAGCGCGGCGGCGCCCGACACGTGCGGGGCGGCCATGGAGGTGCCGCTCAGGTACTCGTAGTTGTCCTCGACGCTGCCCTGCCCAACGAGCCAGGTGCTCAGAACGCTGGAGCCGGGGGCGGCAATGTCGACCCACTCGCCGTAGTTGGAGAAGCCCGACACGTTGTCGTTCTGGTTGGTCGAAGCGACCGCGACGACCGGGTCGTAGGCTCCGGGGAAGTATTCGGCGTCCGAGCCGTCATTTCCGGCCGCGAACACAACCAGGCCGCCGTCCAACTGGTCGCCCCCTCCGTTGTCGATGAAGTAATCGATTGCGTCCTGCATCGACTGCGGGAAGACGCCGGGGCTGACGTATCCCCAGCTGTTCTGGGAGATGGCCGCCCCGTTGTCGGCGGCGTATACGTAGGAGTCTTCCTCCCCAATTGGGGTAGTGACCATGTACCGAACGCCGGTTCCACGACCGTTCTCGTATTCTCCGTTGCCGCCGGCCGTGCCCGCGACGCCGAAGTCGTTGTTCGTTGCCGCGGCCATGGTCCCCGTTACATGTGTCCCGTGACCGTTGAAGTCCTGAATGGCCTCGGGGTCGCCATCGAAGGCCTTGCCGTGCACGGTGCCGTCGCTCGGGTCGCCTCCGTACCAGATGTTTGGGAAGAGGTCGGGGTGGTCCAGCTCAATGCCCGAGTCGTGAACGCTCACGACCACGCTGGTGTCGCCGGTCTGCGTGACCCACCCGCCCTGGGCTTCAATGTTCTCAAACCCGTACTGGTCGTCGTAGAGGGGGTCGTCGGGCGGATTGATCAGGGGCTGCGGGTCGGCCGCCTGCTGCTGCGCAGAGGACGCCTGCGCGTTCGCGTCCGTCCCAATCAGGCGGGCGCGCGCCTTCCCCTCGGCCACCGTAACGGCCGAGACAGAACTGTACTGCTGCGCGACCGACTGCACCGACGCGTCGGTAGCAGCCATTCCGTCTTCGAGACGGATCTCGTACCACCGGTGAAGGCCGTACTCTCGGTGACGCTCCGCGTACTCGCCACCGACGTCGAACAGCGGCTCGATCGACGTGGCGTTGTACTCGGTGTTCAGGGCGTCAACCGACGAGATGCCGAGCAGTGCCGTACCGTTTCGCTTCACCGGCTGGGCGGCATCGGCCATGCTGGGCGACAGCTTGATCCGGAGCACATCATCGTGCCAGGTGCCTTCTCCGTCTTCCTGTACCGATGCTGTGGGCGGGCCGGCACCCTGCCCGAGCGCCGCCGTCGCGAAGAACGAAGCGCAAACAAATAGCGCCAGGGCGGTGCCCAAGACCGACACCCCCGAGCGCAATGCAGAACCAATTCTACGTATCATTGTATCCATTAGGCTTACAGGGTGACTGTGAGTGCCCCGCGTCGGCCGTCCCTGCCAAAAGACCAGCCCGGCGCGGGGCTTTGGTATGTCTTTGTGGAGTGTGTTTTCGCGGTCGGGATTCGGACGTGTGCGGCGTCCTCCTCCGTTCTGGGTAGGAACCGCCGGGTGCATCCTCTGCGGCTCCTTCTCTTCATATGGCAATCATATGTAGATGCCTTCTCTTCCTTGCGCCGAAATGGTATATAGGGGGATTTTTAATGTCAAGGGACTATGGAGGGGGTCCGCCCGGTTTCATCTCAAAGATTAGGCCCTGGGATTCCAAAAGCTTGCAACGCACGTACGCCACGCCACGCAGCCATCCTTCGGAGCACCGTAAGTTCAGATTTGCCAACTGCTTTCGGGCTCATTTCGGGCCGGCTGAGCCCCAGCTCTGTTCTCGAAAGACCCGCCCTCGGGCCGCTGCTCCGACCGGGCTGGGCGGAGGATCGCTGCACCTCGAATGGGAACGATCGAATGGAAACGGGTTGGATGGAGAGGGGCGCTCCCGGTCTCCGCACAGCCCCAAACGACCGGTCTCCGCACGGCCCCAGATGGAAGAAACAGCCGCGCTCGCCCACTGTGGACCATGGGCCAGACCGCTGAAGTTCCACTGGTAGAATTCCGGCCCTGCGTCCCTCCGCCGACACTGTGTCCCTCCGTCGACACTGCGCCCCTCCGCTGAGCCCCGGCACGCGCTCTGCACTCCGGAGACAGGCGCAATGGCCGACACGGACCGCGCGGCAACCGCCCCAACCGACCGCACACCGATGCGCTCTTCTGTGATGCGCCCTTTCCTCACGGCGCCATTTCTGCCCTGCGCGCTCGCCCCAGTCCTCTTTTTGGCCCTCGCTGTTTCGGCGTGCGGCGGGCCTGGGGCCGCGCAGGGAGCGTCTGCCTCGTCGTCCGGCGCCCCCGCCTCTCGCCCTTCCCCGGACACCACGCTCGCCCGGGTGGATCGCCTCGACGTGCCTTCTCAGCTCGCGACGACCGACACCCTGGCGGTCCGCTTCAGCGGAATTGTGGGCCCCAACGGCTGCTACTCGCTCACCACCGTCGACACGAGACGCACACCCCGTCAGGTTCTTCTCCGCCCTATCGTGCAGCCGCCTGCGCCCACCGATCAGGCGTGCACCATGGCGGTGGTTCCCCTCGACACCACCGTCCGGATTCCGCCCCCCTTTCCCGTCGGCCCACTCAGGCTCACCGTGCCCCAGAACGACCGTCCTCCTGTCACCGTCACCGTTGAGATTGTGGACGATTGAGGTCGTGGCCCCTCCATGGACTGCTCATCGGGAAGGCCGCCGCCGGACGGTCCCAGGGCGGGGAGCGGCCCCGCGTGCTCCAGAAGCGTCTCGTTGCTGCGGCCGCGCCTCGCCCCTCGCAGCGTCATGGGCGCGGGATGGGTGGGGAACGGGGTCAGTCGGAAGGGCGAGACGTGTTGCGGAGGGAGGACGGGCGGGCCACGTAGGTGCGCCCGAAGCGATCGGTGGCCTCTACGCGGATCCGAGTGGCCTCGGAACTGGCCGGTGCGTAGTAGAGGTGCCCGGTGGGCTGGGGTTCCACCCAGGTGTGTTTTTTCGGTTGATCCTCGCCCGCATGGCGCCGCCGGCTCAGAGGGTCGAGGCCCACCCGGCGGTCCATGCGGCCGGTGCGGATGCCGTCCTCGTACCAGACCACCGTCCACTCGTCCGTGGCGTCCCACACGTTGGCAACAAGCGCGTCGGGCGCCTCGGGGTCGGCCCCGATCGGGTAGAGGCGCATTTGGTGATCGGCGTCGCGGCCCGTGGCCTTGTAGCGCCAGTGGATGGAGGAGCCGTCCACCTCGTAGACGGCGTAGCCTTTGGGCGTGCCGTCGTAGCAGACGGGCCCGGTCCACCACGCCCCGCACACCGTGCCCACCACGTGCTCGTGCGGCCCGTCCGCGAAGCGGTGCTCGTTTTCGTGGACGTGCCCGCTCACGATGTGGGCGTCGTAGGGGTCGAGCAGCGCGTAGAGCGCCGCCCGGTTGCTAATCTGCCCGCGGACCGACGGGCTCGGCTCGCCGCGCCGCTCGTAGGTCGTGCTGAGGGGCGGGATGTGCGTGAACACGACCACAGGACGCCCGTCGTCGACGAGGGCGAGGTCCTGCTCCAGCCACGCGAGCTGAGTCGCGTCGAGGTGCCCGAAATAGTCGTCCGTCTCCCGCCCGAAGCCGTCGCTCCCGGGCCAGTACACGTCGTCGAGCACGACGTAGTGGACGGCCCCGCGGTCGAACGAGTAGTACTCGGGGCCGAAGTGGCGGCGGAAGGTGGCCGTGGAGCCGGGATCGGCGGGCGCATCGAAGTTGAGGTCGTGGTTCCCCACCACCTGCACGAACGGGAGCCCCATCTGCCGCACCGCCGCCTCGTAGCCGGAAAAGAGCGACAGATCGTCGAAGACGAGGTCGCCCCCGCCCACCCCGAAAACGGGCCGGTCGCCGAGCCCTTCCGCCGTCTCGCGGACATCGGGCACCGTCTCGTCCTGGAATTGCTGCACCTCCGCCTCGGTCTGGGTTTGCGGATCGGCGAGGAAGAGAAACGCGTGCTGCTCGTCGCTGCGGTCGAGTGGTGCGAGCCGGAACGACGCCTCTGCCGTGCCGCCCGTCGCGTTGAGCGGCCGGTAGAAGCGGGCCGTCCCGGTGTCGTGGGTGGGCACCCGGTACCCACTCGGCACCGAGAGGTACACGAAGGGCCGGCGGGCCGACGCCGCCAGTTCGTATCGGCCGTCGGCATTGGTCTGGGTGACGGTGACGCCGTCGGTCACGGGCACGCCCCCGAGTCCGCCGCCTGGGCCTGTCACGCGGCCGGTCACCGTTACCGCGGCACGGCGCGGGGGGCGAGGGGTTGCGGCAGACAGGCCGGGCAGGCTGAGGGCGGCGCCGGTGAGGCCGAGGGCTTTCAAGAAGTCGCGGCGAGTGGTGGGCATGGTGGGGCAATTACTTGTGAGACGTTTCGTTGAGGGAAGGCGGCTCTCCCCCTATCGTCGGGGCATTCTCCGAATCATGGGCGAAGGGGCGAGTGGGAGCGCGGGCGCATCGACGCCTCGCCGAAAGAATGGGAGCAGCCGCCGTGAAGAGGCGACTGCCGTAATGGCGATGGCGGGAATCAGGCGGTGGGGTGTGACGTAGCTACAAGATGCGGCTTCGCGACGGAGAAAGTCATTATTGCAACATTATCGTTATTAGGGGTATCGTCGTCACGCCTCCCGGACTGCACTGGGTTCTACGTCTTCCTTGGGGCGCTCACGGGCCCTACCAGGAACGCAGCGGGGGCGGTCCGGGTGTGTGCACATGGAATGTACACATACACTATCCGCACACGTCCGCACTTGAATGAGCGAGGAGTTTCTTAACCAGGACGTCCGCT
>ERZ1034547.197-NODE-197-length-15921-cov-8.123409_pt1 | contig 15921 bp, 16 predicted proteins | sample MGYA00520642_ERZ1034547 | MGnify/ENA primary metagenome ERZ1034547 (study PRJEB33760, sample SAMEA4777713) | hypersaline lake metagenome | biome: hypersaline environment; feature: brines | place: Spain | collected 2012-08 | depth 0 m ... | reverse complement strand
GCGGTGAAACCGGAGTCGTCCTCGGGTGGCGCGCGGCGCTGGCCACGAGACCGTCGGACGTTGGGACGGCCGTTCGTCCCGACGACGTAGCGACCCTCCCCGATCTCGACGACGCTCTCGTCGTCGGTGAAGTCGAGTTCGTCCGGATCGGCCGGCATCGCGTCCGCGTCGTTCGCCGACGGATCGTGGTCACTCATGGGTCGTGATAGCGCACGCCGTAAAATAGGTGTTGCGGGCGGCCGAGCCGCCGAGGTTGTGGTTACCGCGCTGTTCGAGGCTCGTTAGAGCCGGACCGCTTCGCCGTCCTCCTCGTAGAGGTCGGGCGAATCGAGCGAGATCGAGGTCGTCGCCGACGACGGCGAGACGATCTCGAGCGACGACGTGTCGCTCTCACCGAAGGGTTCGCTCGACGAACCGAACGGGCTCACGTCAGGGTTGAGAACGATCGTCAGCTGGGAGTCCCCGTCGAGCACCGCGTTGTCGCTGGAGACGAAGGAACCGTCATCCTTGACAGCGAACTCGCTGGCGCTAATATTATCTACGCCCGTAGGATTGACGAACACGAGGTTCTCCTGCCCATTCGGGCCGACCGCTTCGATAGTGGTTTCACTCAGATCGATCTGATCAGAACCGGCGGCACCGGCCACGCTGATTCGAATCTCATTGAGCGTACCGTTAGACGCGTTTCCGACAATGCCGACCTCACTCGTCACGTCAATCCGCTCAGAGACGAGGTCCGTACTCTCCTGTCCGGTCGCTTCTGCCTGTGACTGGAGGAACCCAGCCGTGTTGATCAGAACGCCGGCGGCGATCGCCGCCACCAGCACCATCGCGATGAACACGATGAGGGTTCCGATACCGACCTGACCACGGTCCTCGTTGTCAGTGATGAACTCGAACATTGTTACAGCCTCACCGAGTCCTGTTCGTCGGTTAGCGTCGTCGGGACGCGCAGTTCCGCCGTGGTCGTCGCTCCAGAGGGCGTCGTGAACGTGACACTCAGGCTGTCGCCGCCCTCAAGGAAGTTATCGTAACCCGTGTTGCCGAGCATGATACCGATGTCCGCGCGGTCGCTACTGGAGGTCAAGACAACATCGCCGCTGGAGCCGGTGAAGATGTTGATGTTCGACTCGGACCCACCGAGTTCGAAGGACTCCTGCCCGCCGGTCCCGACCAGCTCGACTGTCGTCTGGTTGAGGTCGATGTTACCCGCACCGGGTGACTGCGCGACCGTGAGGTTCAGTTCGTCGATCTTGCGCTCACCGCTATTGTCGGTCACGTTTCCGGACTGACTCACGATCTGGAGCCGGTCAGAGACCTGACTTGTACTCTCTTCGCCCGTTGCTTCCGCCTGCGTCTGGAGGAATCCGGCCGTGTTGATCAGAACGCCGGCGGCGATCGCCGCCACCAGCACCATCGCGATGAACACGATGAGGGTCCCGATCCCCACTTGACCGCGTTGTTCCTCGTCCGTGATTGCTTCGAACATTGTGTTTTGCGTCGGCCCCCGGCCTGCCCGGCGGGCGTTATCGTTGACGATGGGGATTTCCTACTTAAGATCACGTACCCGGTTATTCACATTGATAAACGACTCACGTCGTGCGGTTTTCGGGTTATTTTGAGTAATTTAATTACAGAATATATCAACGACTTCGTCGAGCGGATATCAGATCTGGATCTGGGACAGAGTACCGATACCGAGGGTCTGCGTCGCGAATTCGGTGTGCGCACGAGTGGCCATCCGATCGAGAACACAGTCATTCGATGGAGGCAGGAAGTCGCAGGGAGATAGCGAAGAGACCTAGCGCTCGCGGGCGGGCGAGACTGACCCGACCGACTCAGAACGAGTGTCAGCCTCAGAGCGGTCACCCTGATCGGTGGTCGCCATCAGCCGATCGAGCCGACGCTCGAACTCGGCGTCGCCGATCTCGCCCTCAACGTAGCGGTGCTTGAGCCGCTCGACCGGCGACGCGGTCGTCTCGGGGTCCGTGTCCGCCCGCGCCGCGCGATCCGCGGCGATCCGGTCGGCGAGGTAGCCGCCGAGCGCGCCGCTGCCGACGACGTACGCCGCGCCGACGAGCGTGAGTGCGAGGACGCCGACGGTCGCCGCGGGCGACACCGCGGCGGCGACCCAGACTGCGAAGAACGTCAGCGGCAGCGACAGCAGCGCGACCAGCGCGCCCGTCGCCGCGCCGATCCGCGGGCCGCGGGCGACCGCGGACTCGTCGGTCCAACTCGCCACGCCGGCCCCGACCGCGGGCGCGATCAAACCGACGACGGGCAGGACGCTCACGAGCACCGTGATCCCGGCGCCGACGCCGGCGCGCGCGACGAGGTCCGAGAGGCGCGCGACCGCCGAGCGGCCGCCGGGTGAGTCGGCGTGGCTCATCGGCGGCGGTCCGAATATGGTGGCGATAACGCAGGTCGGTACGTCCCGGGAGCGAGCCGCGAGCCCGGCGTTTCGCGCCCGTCTCGGCAGCGGTCTGACATAGTATGATCTACGAGACGCGAGCGCAAAAGCGCGTCGGGGGTGGGGGTGTGACGAGGACAGTCCGACGGCCCCGACTGAAGGTGAACGCTCCGCCTGAGGCCGTGCCGGCTCGCCGACTCAGCGCGAGCGCGTCGCGGCGTCAGTCGCCGCGGTCGCGCAGCCGCGACAGCTCCGACTCCGGGATCACGAACTCCTGCGTGCCGGGTTCGTAGACGGCGAGGCTCCCGGCGACGAGCGCCATCGACGCCGCGAGCAGGCCGCTGTTGACCAGAAGTAGGCCCTCGGCGTTGGCGAAGCCGGTCCAGAATGCGGCCGCGGGCGTCGCCACCGCCGCGACGACGACGAGCCCGAACCCGACCGCCAGGTACGCCATCGCCGTGCGGCCGGACGACCGGTACGCCGCGATCGCGAACGCGACGAGCGTCGCGCTCGCGCCGGCCACCACGGTGGTCGTCATCAGGTACAACCCCTCGATGAGCTCCATACTCTCCCTGTACGAACGGCGGTGATAAACTCACGGGAGCGGGTATCAGCGCCGATAACACGACGCGATCGCGCGGCGGCCGAAACGGAAGCGGGACGCACGCCGAACGCCGGACGGAGGGGATTCGTCGACGCGCACAATCACCGGTACGCTTATAAGCCATAAAAATCAATATCGATAACGTGAATGGTGGGGGACGATCTGATCACCGTACTCGGTAACAAATACAACACGGACATCCTGACGGCGACGGGCGACGCGAAGTCGGCGCAGGACCTCAGCGACCAGTTAGACGTCCCGATCGCCACGTGTTACCGCCGGATCAACGAACTAGAGGAGGCGGACCTCCTCGAGCTCCACGACCGGCCGCTCTCGGACGAGCACCGGCGCGTGAAGGTGTATCGCCGGAAGGTCGACGGGGTCGAGGTCGACTTCCGCGACGGGCTCACCGTCGAGGTCGAGGAGCGGTCGGCGGTGAAGAACCGCCTCGACGACGTCTGGCGCGACCTCTCGTCGCGCGAGTAGTCGGAGATCTCCGCGGCGTCAGAAGGACGGCTGGTCGTCGGAGCCGCCCATCATCGAGAAGCCGCCGGCGCGCTCGTGGACCGTGATCCCGCCCTGCCCGATCTCCATCGGGAAGATGTCGGTATCGATGTCCTGTTTCCGCATCTTCGCCACCCAGACGTACCGGTTGACGCCGGAGTCGGTCGGCGTCTGGATGAAGTAGATGTTCCCGTCGGTGAGGAAGTTCTCCAAGCCCACCTCGGTGTCGGGGAAGACGGCTCCCTGCTCGTTGATGAGCAGCGAGGTGAGCCCGTTCGCCTTGAGGATGTCCGAGAACTTCAGCAGGTAGGTGCGCTTCTCCTGTTCGGCGTCGAAGAAGAGCTGGAACATCGACAGCGAGTCGAGGACGAGGCGGTCGAAGTCCCCGTCCTCGACGGTGTCGAGCAGGCGGTCGACCGCGGTCGAGAAGTCGGTCTCGCGGAGCATCTCGCGTTTGTCCAGGATGACGATGTCACCGTCCTCGACCATCTCGTCGAACCCCTCGAAGCCGACGGACTCGGCGGCGCCGCGGATGTCGGCCTCGTCCTCCTCGAAGGAGACGTACACGCCGCGCTCGTCGTGTTCGGAGACGCCGTGATGGAGGTACTGGATGCCGAAGATACTCTTCCCGGTGCCCGGGTTTCCGGAGACGAGGACCGTCGACCGCTGGGTGATGCCGCCGGTGAGAATGGAGTCGAGCCCCTCGACCCCGGTGGAGACGAGTTCTGACATTCGTCTTCCTCTTAGCGGTCGGAGTATATAAAAGACGGTTCAGTACGTCGGGCGAACGGACGCCGACAGTTTTATCTCTCGACATACCCCCCGTTCGTGTATGCCCGGTGAAGCGTGTCCGGTCGCTCCCGGCGGTGGTCGACGGTGAGCGACCCGTCGATCCTCGTCGTGGAGGACGAGCCAGACATCGCGGCGCTGTACGCCGGCTTCCTCGAGGAGCGCTACACCGTCGACGTCGCCGAGACCGCCACCGAGGCGATCGACCGGGTCGACCCCGACCTCGACGTGGTGCTCCTCGACCGCCGACTCCCCGACGGGAGCGGCGACGACGTCCTCGAACACATCCGCGAGGCGGAGTACGACTGCCGCGTGGCGATGGTCACCGCGGTCGAGCCCGACTTCGACATCATCGACATGGGGTTCGACCTCTACCTCACCAAGCCGGTGAGCCGCTCGAAGCTGCTCGCCGCCATCGACACGCTCCTGACGCGCAGCGAGTACGACGACCTCGTCCAGGAGGCCGCCGCGCTCGCCAGCAAACGCGCCGTGTTGAGCTCGCAGAAGCCGGCCGCCCAGCGCGAAGGAAACGAGGCGTACGCCGAGCTCGTCGAGCGCTTAGAGGACTTGGACGCCGACATCGACGACCTCGGGGAGTCGCTGTCAACCGACGACTACCGCGCGATGTTCCGCGACCTCGGCGAGGCCTGAGCCGCCCACCGCTCTTTCCGCCGCTCGTTCGACACCGCCGAGCCGACCTGCTGCCGCTCTCATCGATGCGGAGCCCCGCTGACAGCGCAGGCTGCGACCGATCGCAGAATCCGCCGACGGCGTCCGGATCTCGAACGAAGTTTGAACGGATGCTGCCCCGACTCCGCACGGAATTTGTCCGGTAGTTGAAAAATCTATATCCCGGTTATCGCCCTCGTCGGGAACATGACGCAGCGAAACACGCGGCGGCGGTTCCTGGCGACGAGCGGCGGACTCGTGACGCTGGCGCTCGCCGGTTGCGCGGGCGACGGCGGAACGGGTGACGAGGGCGAGATGGACGGCGGGGATGAGATGAACGGCGACGACGAGACGGACGGCGGCGACGGGATGGACGGCGACAACGAGACGGGCGACGACGACGGAATGATGGAGTCCGCCACCGTCCGCGTCCGGATCGAGAACGTCGCGCCCGCCGACTTCTACTCGGCGGACGGGCCGACGAGCGGCGCGATCTGGATCACGCCCGGCGCGTACGCCGTCCACGAGGGCGAGAACCCCATCTACGAGCTCGGCGAGTCGGCCTCGATCGGCCTCGAAGCGCTCGCGGAGGCGGGCCCGCCGACCGGCTTCGAGGGGGAAGACGGGCTCGTCGACGAGCTCGACGCGGCGGCGGCCGTGGCCCACTCGGGGGCGTATACGCCGCCCGACACCGTCGCGGACCCGAACGATCCGACCGGCGAGGTCCCGGGGGCACCGCCGATCGCGCCCGGCGGCGCGTTCGAGTTCGAGGTCGACGTCTCGCCCGGCCACCGGCTCTCGTTCGCGTCGATGTTCGTTCCCTCGAACGACGTGTTCGTCTCGACGGACGAGGCGGGGATCGAGCTCTGGCCGGAAGACGGCGACCCGGTCGAGGGCGACGTCACCGACGCCGCGGCGCTGTTCGACGCGGGGACGGAGCCGAACGCGGAGCCGCCGGGAGCCGGCCCGGACCAAGCCCCCGCGCAGGACTCACCCGACCAGGGCGCCGACGAGGACGGCGTCGTGCGCCGGCTGAGCGAGGTCGACGACGGCCACGAGTACCCGGCGGTCGGGGACGTAGTTCAAGTGAGCGTAACCCCCAGGTGAAGTATGAGAAACGGTATCAACCGCCGAGACGCGCTCCTCGCGGGGGCGGCCGGCGCGGCCGCGGTCGCGGGGTCGTACCTCGCGACGGGGTGGACGCCCTCGTTCGTCGTGCGGCCGGTCGACCAGACCATCGTGAACCTGACCCCCGGGCCGGTCGTGACGTTCGCGATCGCGACGTTCGGCGACGCGGGCCACCTGATCCACATCGCCATGGCGGTCGCGACCGTCGTGGGGCTGTTCGGCGCGGTCGCGTTCGCGGGCCTCCGGCTCGCCGCGCGCACCGACCGCCGGGCGACCGCGGCGGCCGTCGCCGGCGGCGGGACGTGGCTCCTCGCGGCGGCGCTGACCGGCGTCTCAGTCGGCGCGCTCGGCGCGGCGCTCCCCGCGGCGGCGGTCACCGGGATCGGCTGGTTGCCCGCGTGGGCCGACCGATCGAGCGGCGGCTACGCGTCTCTGTCCCCGTCGGAGTCGGACCCGGACGACGCCGACGTGGCTGAGGAGGGGAGCCCCGAGGGAGCGAGTCGGCTCCCAGCGGGCTTCGACGCGGTGCGCCGCCGGACGCTCGGCGTCGTCGCGGGGGCGCTCGGGTTCGTCGTCGCGGCGGCCGGCGGCCGGCGACTGTTCGTCGGGGGCGACGACCCGCTCGCCGACGCACCGCGCTCCGAGGGCGCCGCCGCCCGGCTCCAGGAGCTCGACGCCGCCGGGCTGGCGTTCGAGAGCGACGACCTCCACGACATGGTGAGCCCGATCGGGGAGTTCTACAACGTCGACATCGCGGAGTTCGACCCGGAGGTCACCGCGGCCGAGTGGTCGCTGACGTTCACCGGCGAGACCGAGACCGACCGGACGGTCACCTTCGACGAGCTGATCGACCGGCCGGTCGAACACCGCGCGGTCACGCTGCGGTGCGTCGGCGAGGACCTGAACGGGCGGAAGCTGGACAACGCCGTCTGGACCGGAACGCCGATCCGGCCGCTCCTCGAATCCGTCGACCCGCAGGGCGAGTGCGACTGCGCGATGTTACGCGGCGAGGACGGCTACTACGTCCAGTTCCCGGTCGACGTGCTCGCCGAGGGGTTCCTCGCGTGGGGGATGAACGGGAAAGAACTCCCCTCCGGCCACGGGCACCCCGTCAGGGTGCTGATCCCGGGCCACTGGGGCGAGACGAACGTGAAGTGGCTCTCGGAGATCGAGCTCCTCAGCGTCGAGGACGACGGCTACTGGGAGGAGCGCGGCTGGGAGGGGACCGGCGAGGTGAAGACGGTCGCCAAGCTCTGGGACGAGGGGATCACCGAACTCGGCGACGGGCGAGTCGAACTGGCCGGCCACGCCTACGCCGGGACCCGCGGGATCGAGCGCGTCGAGGTGTCGACCGACGGCGGCGACTCGTGGACGGACGCCGCCCTCTCCGACGCGCTGCCCGACGGGGACGTCTGGCGGCAGTGGCGCCACGTCTTCGAGCCCGACGGGGAACACGAGGTCGTCGTCCGCGCCACCGACGGGACGGGGACCCTCCAGTCGGGCGAGGAGTCGGGCTCCGTCCCGAGCGGCGCGTCGGGGTGGGTCCGGCGGACGGTCGGCTGACGTGGCCGCCGCGCTCGGTGCGCTCGCCGGGACCGACCCGAGGCGAAACGAATTTTATCACATACCAGACACACCAGTACGTCAGATGGACAAAGCCCTGTGGTACCTGTTCGTCGCGAGCCGCGGTGGCGCCAACAGGGTCCGGATCGTCCGGCGGCTCCGCGACCGCCCGCGGAACGCGAACGAGCTCGCGGAGGCGCTGGACGTCGACTACAACACGATCACACACCACCTCGACATGCTGAAAGACCACGACGTCGTCGAGCCGAGCGACCACGACTACGGGAAGCTGTACTTCCTGACCGACCGCTTCGAGCGCCACGCGGAGACGTTCGAGGAGATCACCGCGGAGGTGGACGCGGAATGAACCCCGCGTCGCCGACCGGCGTCGCCGTGCTGATCGCGGTCGTCAACAGCGCCCTGCTGGCGGTTCTGGGTTCGGTCTGGCTCCGCAACTACCGCGAGTTCGGGTCGACGCTGCTGCTCGGGCTGGTCGGGTTCAGCGGCGTGCTCCTGGTCGAGAACCTCGTCTCGGTCGCCTTCTTCTTCGCGAGCATGCGGACGCTGTACGCGATGGACCCGCTCGTGGGGCGGGTGGTCCTCGCGATGAGCGTGCTGGAACTGCTCGCGGTGTCGCTACTGACCTACGCGACGGTCAGGTGATCGGGGCGGCGGTGAGTTGACGAGGCGACCGCGTCCCCGCGAGCGGGGAGCGCCGCGGCTCACGAGAGCTGGTCGCCGACGATCCGGTCGGCCGCGGCGAGGAACGCGTCGCGCTCGTCGATGGGGATCGTCGCGCCCGCGGCCACGTCGTGCCCCCCGCCGTCGCCGCCGACCGACCGGCTCGCCTCGCGCATCACCGCGGAGAGGTCGAGCCCCTGCCGGACGAGCGCGTGCGAGCCGCGCGAGGACACCTTCAGTTCCTCGGCGCTCTCCTCGGCGAAGGCGATCACCGGCTTCGATCGGTCGACTGCGGGGGAGCCCACCGCCATCCCCGCGACGATGCCGACGATGGTCTCGCGGATGCGCGACCCCGCGTCGAACCACTGGAGGTTGTCCTCGTGGGTGACGCCCTCCGTCTTGACCCACTGGAGCCCCTCGGAGAGGTTTTTGCGGTGCGTGCGGAGGAGTCGCCGGGCTTCCGCGAGCGCATCACCGCGGTCACCGAGACACACCGCGAGCCCGACGTCGCCGCGCTCGTAGCGCGCGGTGGCGTTGAGCAGCGTGGAGAACTCGCTGACGTCGCGCAGCTCGGTCCCCGGCTCCTCGTCGACGAGGGTGTAGGCGGTGCCGACGAGCGACTCGATCCGGTCGGCCGGGACGCCGGAGGCGACCGCGCGGCGCATCAGCGCGGAGGCGAGCCGCTGGCGCTCCTCGGCGTCGAGGTCGACCCAGCGCCGCCACTCGCCGTCGCGTTTCGCGTCGACGTCGACGTCCGCGAGGAAGGAGATGGCCCCCGCTTCGTCGTTGGTGATCCCCGGGATACGGACGTCGGAGGCGTACTCCAGGAACTTCGGGAGCGGGCGGGTCTGTCTGCCGTACAGGTCCAGATCGGTCCGCGCGTCGAGCACGCCCGCGTCGACGCCGTCGGCGACGATCGATTCGTTCGCGCCGACGAGGCCGTCCGTCGAGTCCTGCATGTCGCCGACCGCCCCGACGACGGCGAGCCCGGCGAGGTCGCGGTTGTCGCCGTCGGGGCCCTCCAGCGCGCGGGCGAGAAGGTAGCTCGCGCCGGCGCCAGACAGCTCGCTCGCGCCGTCGATCCCCTCCAGAAGGGGGTTGAGGTGGTAGCGCGTGTCGCTGTCGGCGGGCTGGTGGTGGTCCGCGATGACCGGGACGAAGTCGCCTCGGGCCTCGTGCTCGGCGATGACGTCGAGCTGGCCGGAGCCGAAGTCGGTGAAGCAGACGACGTCGAACTCGCGGGCGGCGATCCCGGCGATCGAGTCGGCGTCCAGCTGCTTCTCGAAGACGACCTCGTGGTCGATATCGGCCCGGGCGAACGCGGTGGACGCGATCGCGGCGCTCGTGATCCCGTCGGCGTCGATGTGGGAAGCGAGCAGCACCCGGTCGGCCTCGCGCAGGCGGTCGGCGCAGTCGGTCGCGCGGGCGGCGAGGTCGGGGACGGAAGCGGCGACTGCCATTACCACCGCATGGCGCCCGATCGGGCATAAACGCACGCTTCGGGCGGCGCGACCGCGAAGGGGGCATCAATTGCCGTAACTGACAGTTATAGACGTGCGTAGACGTATGAGCAACAAACATGACACGCGGGTTTTCGACCCGGAGCCTCCACGCCGGCGGCGGGCCCGACGCGGCCACCGGCGCCCGGGCCACGCCGATCCACCAGACGACGTCGTACGTCTTCGACGACGCGGACACGGCGGCAGAACTGTACGCGCTCCGGGCGGACGGCCACGTCTACTCGCGGCTCTCGAACCCGACGGTGAACGTCTTGGAAGAGCGGCTCGCCGACCTCGAGGGCGGGTCGGACGCGGTCGCGACCGGCTCGGGGATGGCCGCGTTCGACGCGATAACGACCGTCCTCGCGAGCGCGGGCGACAACGTCGTCGCCAGCTCGGAGATGTACGGCGGGACGGCCGCGTACCTCACCAGCGTCGCGGACCGCCGCGGGATCGAGACGCGGCTGGTCGAGACGCTCGAGTACGAGGCGTACGCCGACGCGATCGACGGCGACACCGCGTTCGTCCACGTCGAGACGATCGCGAACCCCTCGCTCGTCACGCCCGACTTCGAGCGGCTGGCCGCGATCGCCCACGAGCACGCGGTGCCGCTCGTCGTCGACAACACGTTCGCCACGCCGTACTGCTGTCGCCCGATCGAACACGGCGCCGATATCATTTGGGAGTCGACGACGAAGTGGATCACGGGCAGCGGCACCACCGTCGGCGGCGTCGTGATCGACGGCGGGCAGTTCCCGTGGGACCACCCCGACGCGGACTACGCGGAGCTCGACGGCGAGTCGCCCGCGTACCCGATCGACTTCGTCGAGCGGTTCGGCGACGCCGCGTTCGCCAACGTCGCCCGCCAGCGCGGCGTGCGACCGACCGGCGGCCAGCAGTCCCCCTTCGACGCGTGGCAGACGATCCAGGGGCTGAACACGCTCCCGCTGCGGATGGAGCGCCACTGCGAGAACGCGCGGCGGGTGGCCGAGTTCCTCCGGGACGACGACCGCGTCGACTGGGTGAGCTACCCCGGGTTCGCGGACCACGACAGCCACGACAACGCCGCCGAGTACCTCGACGGCTTCGGCGGGATGGTGACGTTCGGCGTCGACGGCGGCTACGAGGCCGCGAAGACCTTCTGCGAGTCGGTCGACCTGACGAGCTTCCTCGCGAACATCGGCGACGCGAAGACGCTCGTCATCCACCCGGCTTCGACGACCCACGCGCAGATGGACGCGGACGAGCAGCGGCTCGCGGGCGTCTACCCCGAGATGCTTCGGCTCTCCGTCGGCATCGAAGATCCCGACGACGTGATCGCCGACCTCGACGCCGGGCTGGCCGCGGGCGAGCGCGCCGCGGCGGGCCGGAGCGAGGAGGAGCGGGCCGCGGACGAGGGGGCGGACCGATGAGCGCCGTCCCGACCGACCACGGCGTCGCCTCGCTCGGGGAGTTCACCTTCGAGTGCGGGCAGTCGGTCCCCGACTTCGAGGTCGCCTACGAGACCCACGGCGAGTTCGACGGCGACAACGTCGTGCTCGTCTGCCACGCGCTCACCGGGAGCCAGAACGTCGCGCGCTCCCCCGAGCCGGAGCAGGACGCGGGGACCGCGGGGGCCGGGCAGGCGGGGCAGGCCCGCGCGTGGTGGGACGACGTCGTCGGCCCGGGGAAGGCGATCGACACGACGGAGTACTACGTCGTCTGCGCGAACGTCCCCGGCTCCTGTTACGGGACGACCGGCCCGGCCAGCGAGCGGCCCGCGGACCTCGACCTCCGCGAGGAGCCCGACCACGACCGGTGGGGGACCGCCTTCCCGCCGGTCCAGGTCGAGGACTGGGCGCGCGCGCAGCGCCGGCTGCTCGACCACCTCGGCGTGGGGCGGCTCCGGGCGGTCGTCGGCGGCAGCGTCGGGGGGATGAACGCCCTGGAGTGGGCGAAGCGCTACCCCGACGACGTCGATCGCGTGGTGGCCATCGCCACCGCCGGGCGCCTCGACGCGCAGTGCCTCGCGCTCGACGCGGTCGCGCGGCGGTCGATCCGCGCGGACGCGGACTGGAACGGCGGCGACTACTACGGCGAGGACCGGCCGGCCCCGACCGAGGGGCTCGCGATCGCCCGGCAGATCGGGCACATCATGTACCTCTCGAAGGCGTCGATGGAGCGCAAGTTCGGGCGGCGGTCGGCCGGCCGCGACTCGCTCACCCGCGAGGACGGCGACCTCGGGCTGCCGCCGGAGCCGACGGCCGGGTTCTTCCCGTACCGCGAGGTGGAGTCGTACCTCGACTACCAGGCGGAGGGGTTCGGCGACCGGTTCGACGCGAACAGCTACCTCTACCTGACGCGCGCGATGGACGAGTACGACCTCGCCGCCGGGCACGGCACCGACGCCGACGCCCTCGCAGCCTTCGAGGGCGAGACGCTGCTGATGAGCTTCACCGCCGACTGGCACTTCACCGTCGAGCAGTCGGCGTCGCTCGCCGACGCCTTCCGCGAGACCGCCGTGCCGGTCGCACACCACGTGGTCGACTCCGACCACGGCCACGACGCGTTCCTCGTCGAGCCGGAGCACGTCGGCCCGCCGGTCCGCGACTTCCTCGCCGACGGCGTCGACGGCCGCGCGGTCTCCGACGACGGCGACGACGGCGACGACCCGCGGCCCGACTCGGACCACGCGCCGGTCCACGCGAGCCTGTTCCGGGGATAGCCGGTTCGTTTTTGCCAGCCGGTTCTGCGGTGGCGCGTGCCGACGAGCGCCCGGGGGGCGCGAAGTCGCACGCGCGAGGGAGTCGGTGGTCCGAAGCGAAGTGGAGGACCACCGACGAGGCTGGGGAGGCGTGAGGTGCGGTTGCGGATCGAGGGAGGAAATCGAAGGGGCAGCCGCGAGGCGGTCGCAGGCGACGCGAGCACCGCAGGGAGAACGGAGTGAGCGACCGAGGAGCGCGGCGAGCGTGCGCCCGCCTCGCGGCTGGGGCTTCGGGAGCGGTCTCCGCGGGAGCAACGACGAAGGATAACCGAGCGATCGACGCGGAAATATCTCACTCTCTGAAGATTCACGATCAATCATGATAACGTTCATAGTTCCCGACCTCGTGGTGTGTGAGGTATGCCAGGCGGACACGCGCAGACCCTGCGACCGTTCATGTGGCGCGCGGAACGACTGTACCCGGACACCGAGATCGTCTCGCGGACCCACGAGGGGCGGACGCGGCACACGTACGCCGAGTACGCCGACCGCACCGCGCGGCTCGCGAACGCCTTGGACGACCACGGGATCGAGCGCGGCGACCGCGTCGCGACGTTCTGCTGGAACCACACGCGCCACTTCGAGACGTACTTCGGCGTCCCGAACACGGGCGCGCAGCTCCACACGATCAACCCGCTGCTGCCCGACGAGCACATCCGGTACATCGTCGACGACGCCGACGACGAGATCATCTTCGTCGACCCGTCGCTCGCCGAGAAGATCGCGGGTGCCGCGGAGGGAGCGGAAGAGTTCGAGGGCGTCGACTTCGTCGCGATGGGCTCCGAGGGGATCGACGCGCTCGACGCGCCCGCCTACGAGGAGTTCATCGCGGACCGCTCGACCGAGTACGACTGGCCCGACCTCGACGGCGACCAGCCCGCCGGCCTCTGTTACACCTCGGGCACGACGGGGAAGCCGAAGGGCGTCGAGTACACCCAGTCGATGCTGTGGAGCCACACGATGGCCTCCCAGACGCCGCAGGGGATCCCGATGGAGGACTCGGACGTCGTGATGCCCGTCGTCCCCATGTTCCACGTCAACGCGTGGGGGATGCCGTTCACCGCGGCCGCCGCGGGCGCGAAACACGTCTACCCCGGGCCGTCGCCGGACCCGAGCGACCTCGCGGCGCTGATCGAGGAGGAGGGTGTCACCATCTCCGCGGGCGTCCCGACGGTGTGGCTCGGCCTGCGCGAGTACATCGAGGGCGGCAACGAGGTCGACCTCTCGACGCTCGACACCGTGATCATCGGCGGGGCGGCCGCGCCGCAGGCGCTCATCGAGTGGTACGACGAGCGCGACGTCGAGGTGCTCCACGCGTGGGGGATGACGGAGCTGTCGCCGATCGGCACCGTCTCGCACCTCAAGAGCGACCTTCGCGAGGCCGACTACGACACGCAGGTGAACAAGCGGTCGAAGCAGGGCCTCGTCGCCCCCGGCCTGGAGTTCGAGGTCATCGACGAGAACGGGGAGGAGATCGCGTGGGACGGCGAGGAGTTCGGCGAACTCCGGATCCGCGGCCCCTGGGTGACGAAGGAGTACTTCAAGCGCCCGGAGGCCAACGAGGAGGAGTTCGTCGACGGCTGGCTGAAGACCGGCGACGTGGTCACCGTCGACGAGGACGGCTACATGCAGCTCGTCGACCGGACGAAGGACGTGATCAAGTCGGGCGGCGAGTGGATCTCCAGCGTCGAGCTGGAGAACGCGATCATGGCCTACGACGGCGTCAGCGAGGCGGCCGTGGTCGGCGTCCCCCACGAGCGCTGGCAGGAGCGCCCCGTGGCGTTCATCGTCGTCGCCGACGGCGTCGACCGCGACGAACTCGTTGAGCGGATCGAGACCGGGCTCCGCGAGGAGTACCCCAAGTGGTGGGTTCCGGACGCGGTGGAGTTCATCGACGAGGTGCCCAAGACCGCCACCGGGAAGTTCTCGAAGAAGGACCTCCGGGAGCAGTACGGCGACCAGTCGCTCGTCGAGGGGGCGGTCCCGGAAGACGACGCGCCGGAACAGGAGTAACGCCGGCGGGAGGGAAGCGCCGGGAGCGTCGCGGTCGCGGACCGCGCAGCGGTCAACCGCGGGGCGATTTCTTATTCGGCGCGGTCGCCGACGACCCACTTGTGCGAGTAGCTCTCGCCGCACGTACAGTGGGCGTACGCGTGGACCACGTCCCCCTCGGCGTAGAGGCCGCCGACCTCCTCGTTCTGCGCCTCGGCGAACGCGAAGATGAACTGGATGTCGTGGTCGTCGTCCGCGTCCGGGCCGTCCGCGAACGGACACGCGCCGTCGTCGAGCGAGCGCGCGATCTCGCCCTCCGCGCCCATCGCCGTCTTCGCGAACTCCATCGCGCCCATGCCAGTGCCGGCCTGGAACGCGGACCGGCCGGTCTCGCCGTCGAGGATCAACCGGACGCCGCCGTCGGTCTCGGTGCCGACCTCGCGCAGCCGCGAGTCGTCGTCGAGGTACGCGTCGCTCAGGTAGAAGACCACGTCGTCGAGCCGCTCGCCCGCGAGGAACTCGTCGAGGTTGCTCATGGCGGCCGGAGGCGCGTGAGGCGTAAAAGGCGTGCGTGTCGGGCCGAGCGGCGCCGGACCGTCTCGGGGCCGACCGCGAGGCGGCGATCCGCCGAACCGATGATAGATTGTGTAGAATCGGGGCAACTGTTAATACGTATCACGGAGATCCACCGCGTGATGAGTACGCAGAGCAGATCCGGCGACCGGCTCGTCGAGTGGGCACAGCTGGTCGACGAGGACGTTCCGGAGGAGCTCCGAGAGGACCGCCCCGGCGACAGATAACTTTCACCCCGCTTCGCGAAGGCTTTAGGCCGGCGGCGGCGAAGCACCGCCGATGGCGACCGAGGCCGCCGAGATCGACCGAGACCTGCTCGTCGACGGGTTCCTCCAGCGACGCCGCTACCAACTGGAACTCGCGGACGCCGCCGCCGACGAACACACCCTCGTCTGTCTCCCGACCGGCCTCGGCAAGACGACGGTCAGCCTGCTGGTCACCGCCGAGCGCCTCCACGGGGCGGGCGGCAAGGCGCTCTTCTTGGCCCCCACGAAACCCCTCGTCCAGCAGCACGCGGACTTCTACCGCGAGGCGCTACAGATTCCGGACGACGAGATTGTCGTCTTCACCGGCGACGTGAAGCCCGACGACCGCGCCGCGCTGTGGGACGACGCGCGCATCGTGATCGCGACCCCGCAGGTCGTCGAGAACGACCTCGTCGGCAACCGGATCTCGCTGCGTAACGTGACCCACCTCACCTTCGACGAGTGCCACCGCGCGACCGGCGACTACGCGTACGTCTACATCGCGGAGCGCTACCACGCCG
>ERZ1034547.195-NODE-195-length-16056-cov-41.715955_pt1 | contig 16056 bp, 14 predicted proteins | sample MGYA00520642_ERZ1034547 | MGnify/ENA primary metagenome ERZ1034547 (study PRJEB33760, sample SAMEA4777713) | hypersaline lake metagenome | biome: hypersaline environment; feature: brines | place: Spain | collected 2012-08 | depth 0 m ... | reverse complement strand
CTCACGAACCGCCAGCGGCTCGCCGTACGATCGCAGTATCGCTGCGCGCATACGGAACCGTTTCAACCGCGACGCAATAAAGCTGCCAGCGCCCGGCCGCTCGTCCCCGGCGGCTCACACGAAGTCGCTCAGCCCCGACTGGCCGTCGTCACCTGCGTCGTCGGGTGCTGCGGACCCGTCCTCGTTCGCGTTCGACTCGGGTCCGTCTGTCGTCGTCTCGTCGTCGGTCACCGTGGGCTCGTCTTCGTGTGGCACCGACCCGTCCTCACTCGAATCAGACTCGGTCGCCCGAACCGCGAACGCATCCCCCGCGTGGGCTTCCAGCTGCTCTTCGCGACGTTCCTGTGCGTCCTCGACGATAGATTCGACCTTGTTCGTCGACTCACCCGAGCCGGTGACGAACGCCACGCCAGCCGCGTCGAGGTCGTACGCGGCCGCCATCGCGACCGTCAGCTCCCGTGGCTTACAGTGGTGTGTCACCGTCTGGAGGAAGGGTAACACCTCACGACGGGCGGTCGCCGTGTCACAGCCGCTCGTCTCGGCTATCTGTTCGACGACCGCGTCGGCGGTCGCGTCGCTCGACGGCCAGAACTGTGGTCGTCCATAGCGGGTCCAGCCACCCTTTTGTCCGTCGCGGGCGGCGGCCACGCCGGCGGCCGCGTTGTCGGTGGCGTATCGCCAGTAGCTGTAGTTCTGCGTCGCGCGAACCCGCCCGAGCCAGCCGTCGGCGTTCGCGAGGAAGTCGTACGCCCGCGTCGCCTCTTCGGGGTCGTACACGTCGAGGAGGTTGTCTTCGATCCACTTCGTGAGGTCGTCAGGCGTCTCGTCGACCGCGTACGCGGACCGCAGCGTCTCTTCGGCCGACGACTCCTTCAGCGCGGCGTCGAGAAACGGGAAGATCCCCATCGACTTGTCGCGGTCGGCAGTCACGACGTGCTCGACGGCGACCGACGACCGGCCCTCACACGCGGCCTGGAGGTCGTTCACCGCGCCACGGAGGTCGCCGCGGTTCTGCTCGGCGATGTGCTGGAGCGCGTCCGACTCGAACTCGATTTCCTCCTTGCGACAAATGTCGCGGAGGACGGGAACGATAGAGCGGGCCGAGACGTCGCGGAACTCGATCTCCCGACACGCGTTTCTGAGCCCGCGCGACATCTCGTAGAACTCGTTGGCGATGAGGACGATCGGTTGTCCGGCAGACTCGACGAGCCGCGTGATCGCCGAGGCGCCGCCGCGGTCGTGTGTCCCGTGGATGTTGTCGGCCTCGTCGACGATCACAAGCTGTCTGGCGTCGGCGTCGGTCCCGTCGGCGCCGGCCCCACCCGCGCTGCCGGCGAGCGTCGCGTTGCGGGCCGCGCGCCCGGCGAAGCGCTCGATGACGTCCGCGGTGCGCTGATCGGAGGCGTTCAACTCGACTGTCTCCCACCCCATGTCTGCTGCGAGCGCGTGCGCCGAGCTCGTCTTGCCGACTCCCGGGCTGCCGTGAACGATAGCGGCCTCGCGGTGGTCGTCCCACGTGCGGGCCCACTCAGCGAACGCGTCGCGGGCCTTGTCGTTGCCGCGGACCTCCGAGAGCGTGCTCGGTCGGTACCGCTCGGTCCAGTCAGCCATTGTCTGGGTAACGAGTGAGTGTCGTTTATGAATTGCGGAGCGGCTCACCCGTCCCCGGCGATCGGCTCGGCCTGCAGCGCGTCTGCGACGGCCGGCGCGGCGGTGACGACGCTACACCCCCGCTCGACGGTGTCGGTACCGACGATCCGGTCGACGCCAGCAGCCCGAAGCCGCGTCGTCGCGTTCCCGACGAGGACGGGGTGGACGCACGCGGCGACGACCCGAGCCGCACCGCGTCGTCGCAACACCTCGACGGCCTCGCCCATCGTCGACCCGGTGGCGACGATGTCGTCGACGACGACGACGTCTCGGCCGTCGACGGCGGCGTCTGACGGGGACACTTCGACTGCCCCGGTCTCCCGGTCGCGGTGCTTCTCGAAGTGGTCGGTCTCGCCGTCGCCGTAGGCGTCGCGCACCTGCACGGCGATGTCGACCGCTCCCGCGTCCGGTGCGAGAAAGAGCGGGTCGGTGAGCGAGCCGAGTGGCGACGCGAGGACGGATGCGGCGTCGACGGTTTCGACCGGAACCGTGTAGAAGTCGGCGACCGCCGGCTCGTGGGGCGTGACGAGGACGACGCGGTCACACCCGGTGGAGATGGCTCGCGCCATCGCCCGCGCGGAGATCGGCTGTCCCTCCCGGAACGACGCGTCCTGTCTGGCGTACCCCATGTACGGAACGACCGTGGTCACGTGCTCGGCACCCGCCTCACGGACCGCGTCCTGGAGCTGGAGGAGTTCGACCCACGCCGCATCTGAGTCGGTCGTCGCGACGACGGTCGCCCGCGGTCCCTCGAACGACGGGACCGCGGCGAGCCGCTCGCCGTCGGGGAATCGGTCGTACGTCGCCGTCGCGAGCGGTCGGCTCGTCTCGTCGGCGAGGGCAGCCGCGAGCTGTTGGGAGCTCGACCCGGGTACGATCATGGGCGGTGGTTCCGGTGACGAGAATAAACCAGTTTCTGTACTCGGCCGTTCGCGAGCTGGCACGCGGACAGTCGTGACCCTCGACACCGCCACACACGCCCGCTGTGGGTGAGCGGATATTTACGCGCGCGGCGGGTACGCCCCGCTATGACTGACGCTGGAGACCGGATCGGGCTCGCCTGTCCGTCGTGCTCGCCGGAGGCAGAGACCGTCCACGAGGTGATACGCCCCGGTGGCCACGCGACCGTCCGGTGTACCGCGTGTGATCACACGCACAAAGCCGAGGTCGTTGAGCCGGAGACGACGGCCCTCACGATCGTCGTCTCACAGGACGGCGAGTCGTTCACCACGGAGATGGACGTCCCGACGGCGGGCGTCGTCGCGACGGGCGAGGAGTTCGTCGTCGACACGGCCGAGGCGCTCATGGAGGTGCGAATAACCGGGATCGAACTCGGGCCCGAACGACGGGTCGAGGAGGCACCGATCGACGACGTCGAGACGCTCTGGACCCGCGCGGTCGACAACGTCTCCGTCGACGTCACCCTCCACCCGAAGGACGGCGACGCCGACCAGACCCGATCGCTCCGGCTGACGGTTCCCGGCGACACCGAGTTCGAGGTGGGTGAGACCGTCGAGTTCGGCGACGAGGAGTTCTCGGTCGAAGGGTTACAGATCCGTGACGACGCCCCGGCGTACCGACACGAGAAGCTGGACCATCCGGGCGACCTCGCGTACGCGAAAGACCTCAAACGGCTGTACGCGCGCGACGAGACGCTGACCGCCTGGTCGGCGTGGTGACGGACGAGGTGAGACGCGTCGCTGTGGCGTCTCGTCACCGCCGTCGAAAAATCGGAACGGTCGGGGCGACCGCGCTCAGATAACGCGGTTCTGGAGGTAGTCGAGGTGTTTCGCGTTGTAGACGATCTTGACCTCGTCTGCGGCCGGGCTCCCGATGCAGGTGAGTCGAACGTTCTTGTCGTCGACCTCCTCGTCCGAGAGGATCTGCTGCATGTCCATTTCGATCTCGCCCTCCTTGACGATGGACGCACAGTTCGCACACGCGCCGGCGCGGCACGAGAACGGCCAGTCGTAGCCCTGTGCCTCTGCGGCTTCAAGGATGTACTCGCCCTGGTTGACCTCGAGGGTCCCGTAGTCCTCTGCGCTGAGGTCGGCTGCGGCTGCCTCCTCGAAGAGGTCGTCGTCGTCCATCGACCAGTCGTGGTCGTCGAGCACTTCGTAGTTGAGGTATTCTACCGTGGGCATCACTGGATCGTTCGTCCCCCACGTCATTAGGCTTTGCTGTTCGCCCCGTCAGTCGAAACGAATTTTCCTTCGTACGGGGGTGTGAGGAGGGGAAAATCTGGCGAATCCGGTCGACGCGTCCGCGTGTTATCAGCCCTGATACTTCGTGGCGAACACTCAAGCACCGGCGTCCCACATCGGCGGTCGATGAGCGAGGCGGTCGTGGCCGACTTCGTCGCCAGAGCGGTGACGCCAGAGACCGACGGCGAAGAGCCGGTGTCGGGGCGCGTCTTGTTGAGCCGCCGGCGACTCGTTATCGCCACCGGTGCGGCCAGGACGACGATTCCGCTCGGCTCGGTGTTCGACGTCGCGATCGGCACCGTCCCCGGTGACCTCCGAGCGTTCTTCAGCGACAGCGTGACCGTCGCGTACGAACGTGGCGACGCTCGCGCGACCGCCCTGATCGAGGGCGACCCCGAGGACCTCGACCGCTTCGTCACGCTCCTCTTCGCGACGCTCCTCGCCGAGGTAACGGTCACGGTCAGACACCCCGCCGCGATCGGCGGCCGCGTCGTCGACGGCACGGACCGCCCGGCGACGGTCTCGGTCGCGACCGGCTCGATCACGTTCGACGGTCGCGACCGATCGACGACGGTGGACCTCTCTGCGGTCGTCGACTACGACCGGACGACGCGGACCGTCGACGGCGTGCGCCGCCCGGCGATCGTGTTCCGGCACGTGCCCGAACGCCGAACCGTCACCTCGGTGGTCACCGTTCCGGAGCCTCGGCCGATGACGATCCTCGGTCGGTACCTCAGACGCGAGTACACGGCCGTCCTCGAGGACCTCGACGACGTTCGTCTCCCGCCGGAGGCGCTCGAGATCCTCGTTTCGATCCACGCGGCCGGTGGATCGGCACCGCTGTCTGCCATCGTCACCGGCGACGCGAGCCGGACGACGATGCTCCTCGACGAGCTCCGCGAGGACGGCCTCGTCGTCGACGGTGAGGCCGGGCCGACGCTCACCAGGTTGGGCACGATGGCCGTCACCAGCCGGCTCGAACGGGTCAACACGTAGCAGACGGCGACGCCAGACATTGAAACGCCCCCAGGGCGTCGGAGAGTCATGGACCAGATCTACGCACCCTGGCGCATCGAGTGGGTCGAACGCGACGCAGACCCGATCGACGGCTGCCCGTTCTGTGTGCTTCCCGAGCGCGCGGACGCCCGCGAGGCTCGCGTCGTCGCCCGCAGCGAGCACAACTACGTCCTGTTGAACAACGCGCCGTACAACCCCGGACACGCGATGGTGATCCCCGACGCGCACGTCGACGACTGGCCCGCACTCGACGACGCGACGATGCGGGACCACGCGCGGCTGAAGGCGGCGACGATCACGGCGACGCGACGCGAGATCGAACCGGAGGGGTTCAACACCGGGCTCAACCTGGGCGAGGGCGCCGGCGGCTCGATCGACCACCTCCACACCCACGTCGTCCCGCGGTGGCGCGGTGACACGAACTTCATGCCGGTGGTCGGTGACACGGCCGTGATCGTCGAGGCCGTCGACCGCACGTACGCGCACCTCCACGCGGGGTTCGCCGCCGGCGAGCACGTCGTCGACGCGGGCGACGTCGACGCCGGAGAGCCAGTTCGTCTCGCGTTCGAGTAGCCGGCGGACGCCCACGGCGGCATCCACGTCGGTCGGTTCCGACGTCGGTCGTCCCGGAGCCGAGCGCAGGGTTACTGGTCGCCGAGCTTCTCCTCGCCGACGGAGTCGTGTCCCTCGATGACCGCCGTGTCACCCATGTACGGCCGAAGCGGCTCGGGGACGGTGACGGTTCCGTCGGGGTTCTGGTAGTACTCGAGGATCGCGACGACGACCCGCGGCACCGCGAGCCCCGACCCGTTCAGCGTGTGGAGGTACTCGGCCGACTCGTGGTGTTCCTCACGGTACCGGATCCCGGCGCGCCGTGCCTGAAAGGCTCCGAAGTTCGACACCGAGGACACCTCCAGCCACCGGCCGCCGACGTCTGGGCCGTCGGCCATGTCGTCGGCGGGCGCCCACACCTCGAGGTCGTACTTTTTCGCCTGGGTGAACCCGAGGTCACCCGTACACATCTCGAGGACGCGGTAGGGAAGTTCGAGCCGTTGAAGCACCGCCTCGGCTTCCGAGACGAGCCCCTCGAAGCGCTCCTCGCTCGCGTCGGGACGCACGAAGTTCACCATCTCCACCTTGTTGAACTGGTGGACGCGCACGATCCCACGCGTCTCCGTGCCGTGTTCTCCCGCCTCCTGTCTGAAGTTCGGGGTGTACGCCTGGTACTTCAGCGGGAGGTCCTCGCCGAGGAGGATCTCGTCGCGGTGGAGGTTCGTGACGGGAACCTCGGCGGTCGGTAACAGCCAGAGGTCGTCGTCGTCGTACGACGCCGCGTTGTCGCCGCCGATGCGGTAGGCGTCCTCGGTGAACTTGGGGAACTGGCCGGTGCCACGCATCGACGCCGAGTTGACCGGGATCGGCGGGAACACGTCCTCGTATCCCTGCTCACGGTGGACGTCGAGCATGAACTGGATCAGCGCGTGTTCGAGCCGGGCGCCGTCGCCTTTCGCGACGTAGAAGCCGCCGCCGGCGACTTTCGCCCCGCGGTCGAAATCGAGTATCTCGAGCGCCTCGCCGAGGTCGTAGTGCGGGACGACAGACGCCGGCAGCTCACGGCGGTCCGCGAACCCCTCGCGGCGTACCTCCCGGTTCTCCGACTCGTCGGCGCCGACCGGGACCGAGTCGTCTGGGATCTGCGGGAGCCGCAGGAGGGCCGACTCGAGCGTCGACTCGAGCTCCTCGGCGCGCGCCTCTATCGCCTGTAGCTCGGATTTGAGCTCGCTCGAGCGCTCGATCGCCTCCTGTGCGGCCGCCTCCTCGCCGGCCTGTTTGAGCTCGCCGATCGTCGAAGAGACCTCGTTGCGCTCGTGACGGAGGTCGTCGCCCCGTTGTTTGAGCTCGCGCCACTCCGCGTCGACGTCGAGAATTTGCTCGAGGTCCACGTCGACGCCCTTGTTCGCGAGCGCCTCACGGACGGTCTCGGGATTCTCCCGGACGAACTGTCGGGACAGCATCTATCGGCCGTTCCGGCGGCCGGGTCAAAACCGTATCGGAGCGACGCGGCACGCCGGGATCGGCACGGTTTATACGCGACGCGCCGCGACCTCCCGCCGATGCTCATCACTGGCGCGACGTTGGCCGACGGGCGGGTCCGTGACGTCCGCATCAAGGACGGACGAATCGCCGCCGTCGAGACGGACCTCGACCCGGCCGGAGCCGACCGGGTCGTCGACGCCGAGGGGGCCCACCTCCTACCGGGCGCGATAGACGTCCACGTCCACTTCCGTCAGCCCGGCGGCGCACACAAGGAGACGTGGGCGACCGGGTCGAAGAGCGCGGCTGCCGGCGGAGTGACGACCGTGGTCGACCAGCCGAACACCGACCCCCCCACCATCGACGCAGAGGCGGTCACCGCGAAAGAACAGCTCGCAGCTGACTCACTCGTCGACTACGGAATCAATGGCGGCGTCACCCCAGAGTGGGATCCTGACGGACTGCTCAACGCCCCGATTCTCGCGCTTGGAGAGGTCTTCCTCGCCGACTCCACCGGCGAGATGGGAATCGACGCCGACCGGTTCGCGGCCGCGACGGCGGCGGCCGCCGAGCGCGACGTACCCGTGACGGTTCACGCCGAAGACGCAACACAGTTCGACGCGGCTGCACTCGACGGCGACCTCGGCGGCGTCGGCACGGCGGCGCGCGCGGACGCGTGGTCTGCGTACCGGACGGCCGAGGCGGAGGCGACGGCCGTCGAACACGCGCTCTCGGTCGCCGAAACTACCGGATCGCGGCTGCACGTCGCACACACCTCGACGCCGGCCGGCGTCGACGCGGTCGCCGAGGCGGTCGAAAGAGGGGTCGCGGCGACCTGCGAGGTGACGCCTCACCACCTCTTTTTGTCCCGAGCGGACGCTGACCGCCTCGGCACGTTCGGACGAATGAACCCACCACTTCGGACCGAGTCACGGCGCGCTGCGCTCTTCGACCGACTCCGTGGGGGCGACGTGGCGGTCGTCGCGACCGACCACGCGCCACACACGGTCGCCGAGAAGACGGCCGCGCTCGCCGACGCGCCGAGCGGCGTGCCCGGCGTCGAGACGATGCTCCCGTTGTTGTTGGCGGCGGTCCGCGACGAGACGCTCTCGCTCGAGCGGGTCCGTGACGTGACCGCGAGTAATCCGGCGTCGATCTTCGGACTCGAACAGAAGGGTCGCATCGTCGAGGGGGCCGACGCGGACCTCGTGCTCGTCGACCTCTCGACGTCGCGCGAGATCGAAGCCGGGGCACTACACGCGAAGTGCGGCTGGACCCCGTTCGAGGGGCGTGCGGGCGTCTTCCCCGAGCTGACGCTCGTTCGCGGCTCCGTTGCCTACGAGCGCGATCCCGTCACCGGCGCGGAGTCGTTCGGCGAGCCCATCGGCCAGAACGTTTGCGGTCGCTGAGCCGGTCGTCCGACCGCTCCTCGCGCCCCGACCGTCTCCACCGGCGGAACGCCTATGCCGCTCCTCGTCGTACGGAGGTCATACACTTATGCGTCGTGTTCACGTGGACCGAGACGAACGGCGAGCGACCGGTGTCTGGCGCGGACGGGTGACACGCAGCCGATGAGCGACCCGACGTCGGTCGACCCACCGTCCCCGCCCGTGGCACTCGACGAGCGTGACGCCCTCCCGATCGGCGAGGCGACGACGCTCGTCGATCGGCTCGTCGAGAGCGTCGAGTCGGTGATCGTCGGCAAGTCGCGTGCGGTCGAGCACGTCCTCGTTACGCTGTTCGCCCGTGGACACCTGCTCGTCGAAGACGTCCCTGGTGTCGGAAAGACGACGCTCGCGAAGACGGTCGCACGCTCTGTGGACGCCTCGTTCAAGCGGGTCCAGTTCACCCCGGACTTGCTGCCCGCAGACGTCACCGGGGTCAACGTGTTCGACCAGCAAACTGACGAGTTCGACTTCCGACCCGGGCCAGTGTTCGCGAACGTCGTGTTGGGCGACGAGATCAATCGTGCGCCGCCGAAGACGCAGTCGGCGCTGCTCGAGGCGATGGAAGAACGGCAGGTGACGACCGACGGCGACACGCGGCGACTGCCCGACCCCTTCTGTGTGATCGCGACCCAGAACGACGTCGAGCCGGGGCAAACCTACGAGCTCCCGGTGGCGGAGGTCGACCGGTTCACGAAGAAGATCCGACTCGGGTACCCCGACGTCGACGCGGAGGCGACGATCCTCGAACGGACCGTCGGCGACCACCCGGTCGACGCGGTCGAGCCGGTGGCGTCGCTCGAGGACGTACGGCGACTCACGGCGACCGCCGCCGCCGTCACGGTCCGAGAGCCGGTCCGGCGGTACGTGGCCAGACTCGCCGAGCACACCCGGGCCAACGCGGCGCTCGGGGTGAGCCCGCGCGGCAGTCTGGCGCTCGTCCGGACCGCACAGGTGCGCGCCGTCCTCGACGGTCGCGAGTACGTGATCCCCGACGACGTCCAGACCGAGGCGCCGACCGTGCTCGCCCATCGGATTCGGACGGAACGCGGCGCAGCGGACGGACGAGACGTCGTCGAGGACGCGCTCGACCGCGTCCCGGTGGAGTGAACCCGTGTTCGGCGTCTCGCTCACGCGGCGGGGACGGCTCGTCGCCGGGGTCTGCGTCGTCGCCTCGGTCGCAGCGGTCACCGCCGGCGGTCGGTCGCTCAACGCCGTCGTGGTTCCGGGGCTCGTCGCACTGGCGGCCGGGTTCGTCCAGCTCCGCGGGATCGACCCGCCGGGCGTGCGTCGAACCGGACTCACCGACGGCTTCGTTGGCGAAGCGCGGACGGTCACGGTCGAGTTCACGGGTGATCCCCCCGGCACCGACGTCGGCCGCCCGTACCTCGCGTCCGTGCGTGACCGACTCACGGAGGGACTCGTCGCGCTCGGCGGTGACGGCGAGCCCCGTGTCGGCCGCGAGGGCGGCAGCCAGGAGGCGACTCTCGACGCGAGGGCACGGACGACCGTCGGCGAGTCTCCCGCCAGCTACCACGTCCGCTACGACGAGCGGGGGATCCACCGAGTCGGTCCGACCCGACTCGAGGCGACCGACGTGTTCGGGCTCTACTGCCGGCAGTTCCACCTCACTCGTCGCGACACGGTCACGGTGTACCCGCCGGTTCACTCGGTTCCGGTGTGGTTTCGTCGACGGCTGTCCGGCGGCGAGGGACTCGACGCGAGTCGACAGCGAGAGGCGTTCGACCGGCTTCGCGAGTACGCCCGTGGAGACGCCCTGCGCGACGTCCACTGGCCGACCACGGCGAAGCGGAGCGAGCTCGTCGTGAAGTCGTTCGCCGCCGAGACCGACCGGCGACGTGTGTCGATCGCCGGCGAGACGCGACTCGCGGCCGACGACGACGCGGCCGACGCGCTCGCGAGTGCGGTCGCCAGTCTCGGGCTCGCGCTCCTCCGCGACGGCGTCGGCGTCGACGTCACGCTACCGGGCGACGACGTCGCCGCAGACCCCGGACCACGGGGGAGACGGGCGCTGCTCGAGGCGGCGGCGCGGGCCGGTCCGGGTGCCGTCGAGGACACGGACGCGGCAGCCGTCCGCCTCGTCGCCACCGGCGAGGACGTGCAGGTCCAGACCCCCGAGCACGCGCTCTCGTTCTCCGAACTCGCCGACGCGACGCTCGACCCCGAGACGGCAGTGCGTTCGAACGACGGCCGGAGGGCCACACAATGAACGATCGGTCGGCCGCATCGGGCACGGTGCCCGCCCCGACGAGCGGAGCCGGTCCGGACGAGGTCGAAGGCGTCGTCCCGGCGGGCCTCGCGTCGCCCGCGTCGGTCGGGGTCGCCGTCGTCCTCCTCGCGGTGGTCCGGGTGTTCGCCTCGATCACCGACGTCGTCGGTGGGACCGGTCGGCTCCTCGCGGTCGTCGCGGTCGCCGTCGGGGTGGGAGTCGGTCTCGCGCGACTCGTCGCGCCACGGACCGCCGTCCGCTTGACGGCGGCTCTCGCGGGTGCTGGCCTCCTGGGCTACTACGCGGCGATCCCCGGCAGTCAGGTGGCGCTCGAGTCGGTCCCGGCGATCGCGTTCGACGTCGTCTCGCTCCTGACCGGTCTCTCGGTGCTGCGGCTCGTACTCGTCGACGTGTGGGTCCTCGTGTTCGCGCCGGCGCCGGCGTTTCTCACGGCGTACCTCGCCGGGCGCGGCCGCCACGTCTCGGGGGCCGCCGTCGCCGGGGGGACGCTCGGCTTCTTCGTGCTCACCGGCGACGCCGGCGTCGCCGTGACGCTCGCCGGGGTCGTCGGCGTGGCGGTCGCCGCGGGGACGTCGACGCTGACGACGGCCGGCGGCCTCCGGAGCCACGGGCGGACGCTCGCGACGGTGCTCGCGGTCATGGTGCTCGCGAGCGCCACCGTCACGCTCGTCCCTGCCGGCACGGCCCAGCCGTGGGCGGTCGAGCGGGGGACGCCAGCGATAGAGTCGACGCTGGTCGAAGGCGACGAACTCACCGTCGTCGGCACGACCCGACTCTCACCGGCGGTTCGATTCACGATATCGAGTCCCGTAGAGCGGAACTGGCACACCGGGTCGTACGACACCTACACCGGCGACGGCTGGGTGCGGTCTGGAGAGACGGTCCCGCTGAACGGCTCGCTGGCCGGCCCGCCGGGAGCGTCGACGCGCGTCGAGTCGTCGGTCACGATAGAGACCGAGCGGGAGACGGTCCCTGCTCCGTGGCAGGCGGTGTCGGTCGAGGGGGCGCTCACGCAGACCGCCCAGGTCGACGAGCGGGGGACGATCCGTCCCGGGGTCTCGCTGCGTCCCGGTGAGACGGTGACGGTCCAGAGTGCGGTGATCGACCCGTCGCCCGCATCCCTCCGCGAAGCCGGTACCGACTACCCGGCGGCCATCGAGGAGCGGTACACCCAGCTTCCCGAGAGCACGCCCGACCGGGTCGGGACGCGTACGGCCGCGATCCTCGAGGAGGCGGGCGCAGAGACCCCGTACGACCAGGCGGTCGCACTAGAGGAGTACTTCGCCACGGAGTACGCCTACTCGTTGTCGGTGGACCAGCCGACCGGGGACGTCGCCGACGCGTTCCTCTTCGAGATGGACGCGGGGTACTGTACGTATTTCGCGACGACGATGGCCGTGATGTTGCGCTCACAGGGCGTGCCAGCGCGGCTCGCGACGGGGTATGACAGCGGCCAGGCGGTGAGCGACACCGAGTACGTCGTGCGCGGACAGGACGCCCACGCGTGGGTGATGGTGTACGTTCCCGAGCACGGCTGGGTCGAGTTCGACCCGACGCCGGCGGCCGGGCGCGACCGGGCCGAGCGCGTGCGTCTCGCCGAGGCTCGGGCAGACGGCGTCGACGACATCGACACCGCTCGCACCGAAGGCGGCATCGTCACGACCCGTGAGGAGGAGCCGGCCGATCGTCCAACGGCGGACGCGACCGCGCCGAACGAGACCGACGGGGCCACACCGAACGCCTCGACCGGCTCGACGGCCGAGTCGAACGGGACGAGTGGGCCGGCACCCGGCGAACAGAATCCCTTCCCGTCGGCGTTCGGGTCGAGCGCGACGCCGACCGACGGGTCGACCGGGTCGGCGGGGGGACCGTCGCTTCCTGCCCCCGAGACGGTCGGCTACTGGCTCGTGGTCGTCGTCGTGGTCGGGGCGAGCGCACGTCGCTTCGGAGTTACCGGCCGGGCGTACCACGCGATCCGGCTTCGGACGCTGGGGCGGTCGGGGACGCCACACGCCGACGCAGTCCGGGCGTTCGACGACCTCGAACGGCTCCTCGCTCGCCGGTATCGGGCACGACGTCCGGGTGAAACGCCGCGCGACTACCTCGACGCGCTTCGGTCCGTCGGCGTCGACGAGCGGGTACACGCGGTGGGTGAGGCGTACGAGCGCGCCGCGTACGCGGGGACGGTGAGCCGTCGAGAGGCGGCCGACGCCAGGCGAACCGTCCGACGGCTCGCACTCGAGTCGACGCCGGTCCTCGGTCGGCTCCTCGCACGCTCGTGAGCCGGTGACGGGGTCACGAGTCGGTCAGAGCCGGCGTCGTCTGGAAGCTCACGCAGACGAGCCCGGATCAGACCGTCGAAATCGGGCGTCTCGCGGGGTCCCGACACTATTTAATACGGTCACCCTGTACTCTCGGACTGTAATGTCGGAAGTCTGCTCGACGTGCGGGCTGCCCGAGGAACTCTGCGTCTGTGAAGACGTCGCGAAAGAGTCCCAGCAGATCAGCATCCGCATCGACGAGCGCAGGTACGGAAAGGAGGTAACGATAATCGAAGGGTTCGATCCGAAGGACGTGGACATGAGTTCACTCTCGTCGGACCTGAAGTCGAAGTTCGCCTGTGGTGGCACCGTCGAGGACGGCTCGATAGAACTCCAGGGGAACCACTCGGGTCGTGTGGAGGAGTTCCTCCGCGAGAAGGGATTCAACGTCGCGTGACCGTCACCTGAGCCCGCCGTCGAGCGATCTTCTGCAGTCTCGTGCCGCGAGCGGCCGCACCACGTCGTCGGCGAGTCGCCGCCGTCGTGTTCACACCAGCAGCGCCGCCCGTCCGACGACGAAGGCGATCGTCGCGAGGAACGTCCCGTACTTGAAGTGGGCGCGGCCGGCCGCGGGGTCGCCGAAGCTCTCGTACCACGCGTAGAGCATCGTCGCGTCGGCGAGCGCGACCACGACGAGGTAGGCGGCGCCGAAGGTGCCGAGGAGGTACGGCAGCGGGCTGACGACGACCGCCGCGCCAAGCGACGCGGCGCCCACCCACAACGCTCGACGCGAACCGATCGCGATCGGGAGCGTGGTGAGCCCCTCCTCGCGGTCCCCGGCGACGTCTTCGACGTCTTTGATTATCTCGCGGGTGAGCGTCGAGAGTGTTGCGAGCACGGCGAGGACGAGTGGGGCGTCGAGGCGGCCGACGGCGGCCCCACCGAAGAGGAACGTCGATCCGACGAGCGCCGAGACGAGCACGTTACCGAGCCCCGGCGTTCCCTTGAACACCGTCGTGTACGTGAGCAGGGCGACGAGGTTGACCGCGGCCAGTCCGAGCGCAGCCGGCGGCAGCGACGCCGCGAGTCCGACCGCGCTCACGAAGAGGGCCACAGAGAACGCGAGGGCACCACGGGGTGAGACCGCTCCGCGCGGGATCGGTCGGTCCGGGCGATTGATCGCGTCGATCTCGCGGTCGAAGTAGTCGTTCACTGCGTTGCCGGCGGCGACGGCGACGGCGGTCGTCGCGACCGCGAGTCCGGCGGCCACGAGTGCACCTCCCACGCCGGCGACGAACGCGCCGGTCGCGGTCAACACGCCGGCGGCGACGCAGTTCGCCGGACGGGTGAGTTCGAGTACCCCGCGGAGTGTGTCACCCACGCTGGTTCGGTCAACTAACGGGCGCGGCATAAACTGCGCGGGATCGCGGCGTCTCCGTCGCACGCCTGACGGCGGTTCGTCGTACGAACGTTTATGCCGTGAGCCGCGGTACGGCCCGCCATGGCCAAAGGCCTGGACGTCGGGACGATGAACATCATCTCGGGGCGACAAGAGGGGTCCGAGACCGTGTTCGTACAGCAACGCAACTCGTTCGTCGAGATCGAGTACAGCGACATGGCAGAACAGATGCTCGCGCGGAGCGACGTGCTCCACATTCGGAAAGACGACAAGGTGTACGTCGTCGGCGACGACGCGCTCAACTTCGCGAACATCTTCAACAAGGAGACGCGACGGCCGATGCAGCGCGGGATCCTCTCGAGTGACGAGTCTTCGGCGATCCCCATGATCAAACTCATCACGGAGCAGGTCGTCGGTCAGCCGAACCGGCCGAACGAGCGGCTGTTCTACTCGAGTCCGGCAGACCCGATCGACTCGCCGCTCACGACGCTGTATCACGAAAAGACGCTGGAGTCGATGCTCGGCGACATCGGCTACGACCCCGAGCCGATCAACGAGGGGATGGCAGTCATCTACTCCGAACTCGCCGACAACAACTTCACCGGCCTTGGAGTCAGCTTCGGTGCCGGGATGACGAACGTCTGTCTCGCGTACTACGCCGTGCCCGTGATGAAGTTCTCGATCGCCCGCGGTGGCGACTGGATCGACGAGCAGACCGCTCAGGCGACGGGAACGCCGGTCGACAAGGTGACGAGCATCAAAGAGGACGACTTCGAGCTTGACTTCCGTACCGACGTCGGCGGCGTCGAAGGCGCGCTCGCGATCTACTACGAGAACATGCTCGATTACGTGATCGAGAACCTCACCCGCGAGGTCGACGAAGAGGACATCGAAGAGGGCCTCGACGTCCCCGTCGTCGTCACGGGCGGCACCTCAAGCCCGAACGGGTTCGAAGACCTCTTTGCAGACCACCTCGCGGACGCGAACATCCCGTTCTCGATTAGCGGGGTTCGCTCGCCGGAGGAGCCGCTGTACAGTGTCGCCAGTGGCGCGCTGGTCGCCGCTCGCTCCGAAGAGGGCATGGAGAACGACACGGGCGCAGCCGAGCCGGAGCCCGCGCCCGAATCCGAGGACTGAACCGCGGACCGCTGCCGACGCTGCACGCACCGTCCTGACCCATCACGGTCTCCGAGACGCCAGCGGCCCGCCGATCAGTCTGCCGCCGACTCGCCGGTCGAGCGCTCCGTCGTGAGTCCCGCCTCGCGTTCTCGCTCGCGAAGGTAACACTTCGGGTCGGGAGCGAACGGGTCGTCGTGTTCGGCGAGCGCCCGGAGTCGTGAGCCCCCCCGGCAGATGTCCTGATACGCACACTCACGACACCGTCCTTGGAGGTGACGCTCACGCGCCCTGAGTGCGGACAGCAACGGGTTCGACTCGTCTTCCCAGATCGCCCCGAACGGACGATCACGGACGTTGCCGAGGGCGTACCCCTGCCAGAACTGCGTGAGGTGGACGTTTCCGACGGGGTCGACGTCGGCGACGCGCTCGCCGGTCGGGTCGCCGCCGTTGCGTTCGAGGTACTGTCGGACTGCGGCCGCCTGATCGGTGCCGATCTCTCGAGCGGCGTACTCGACGAGGTAGCCCGCGTCGGCGTAGTTCCCGACGAGCAGCGTCTCGATGGCCTCGCCTCGGTCGTGATACGCCCGGGTGAGGTCACACAGCTGCGTGACCGCTTCGCGGGTCGCCTCGGGCGAGAGGTCGGCGTCGGCGATGTCCGCGCCGCGGCCGCCGTAAT
>ERZ1034547.194-NODE-194-length-16066-cov-8.232028_pt1 | contig 16066 bp, 11 predicted proteins | sample MGYA00520642_ERZ1034547 | MGnify/ENA primary metagenome ERZ1034547 (study PRJEB33760, sample SAMEA4777713) | hypersaline lake metagenome | biome: hypersaline environment; feature: brines | place: Spain | collected 2012-08 | depth 0 m ... | reverse complement strand
CGAGGAGAGTCTGCGGAGCCGAAGTTTCCGATCGAGGACTTTACCGATCGGGAGCTGGCCGTCTTTCAGATGCTGGGCGAGGGCTGCAGCATTGAAGAAATCCAAGACCGATTGAACCTGGCCCGCAAGACCGTGGAAACCTATCGGCGGCGGGCGAAAGAGAAGCTTGGCTTCGAGTCGGTTTCCAAGCTATTGCAGTTTGCCGTGCAGTGGGCCTCGGCGCCGGGGTCGGGTCAACAGGGCGCTCCTACTCCCGTTGCGGGCGATGGGGAGGCCACACCGCAGGCGTAGCAGTCGGCCCCCAATGCATGCAAGGCAGCACAGGGTCGGGGCAGCACAGGGTCGGGGCAGCACAAGGCGTGGAAGGGGCACGGAGGGGGGCGGTGCGCTGCAGGACGCCGTCACGCCGCGCCACTTCTGCCGTGGCGGCTGCGCCGAAGCCGTGGGGAGGCTTTGGGCGCGGGCGGGTATCTACGAGGCAGGTTGTACGAGTCCCGCAGGCCCGGCTCGGGAGCGGTACGCCCCGGTGGGCTTCTTCGCAGACGCGCCCGGCGCCATGAGTCCCGACGCCCCCCGCCCCGCGACGCAGGTCTATGTGGCAGACCGCCACCCGGCCATTCACGAGGCACTTCGTCCCCGAATCCGACGGCATCCCGCGCTTCGGATGCAGGGGACGAGCACAGCCTCGGAGGAGGCCCGCGCGGCCATCGTGGAGCAGGCGCCCGACGTGGCTGTCCTCGCCCTTTCCCTTGGCGGAATCGATGGGCTCGCGCTAATTCAGCACCTTCAGGCCCATGCCGCGTCCGTACAGATCCTCATCTTCTCCCGGTACGACGAGCGCCTGTACGCCGAGCGCGCCCTGCAGGCCGGGGCCGCCGGGTACATCATGAAGACGGAGGCGCTCGGGGCCGTCGTGCGGGCGATTGTGCGAGTGGGGCGCGGCGAGGTGGCGCTGAGCCGCTCCATGGCCGCCCGTCTTCTGAGCCGACTGGTGCGAGAGGATGGGGGCAGCCCCTCGGCCGTTGCCGCCCTGACGGACCGGGAGGTGACGGTCTTCCGCAAAATCGGGGAGGGGCACAGCGTGCGCCAGATCGCTCGCCAGCTGGGGGTGCACCGAAAAACCATCGAGACGCACCGGCGCCGGGCAAAGAAAAAGCTGGGGCACAGCACCCTGGAGGCGCTGGTGCGGCACGCGGTGCAGTGGGTCCGGTGCGGGGCACAGGCGGCGGAGGCCTCCTCGGGGGGGCTCCATTGACACCCGGACTGGCCACACGTTGCGCCAAAGACGCACGGCCAATCTTCCAGGGGATGATACGCAAGCGCACAGGGATCCACACCATGGAACGCGAGGGTGCCTGCAGGGGCAGCGCGGCGTCGGTGCTTCTGAGGCGGGTGCTTCTGAGGCGACGCTTCCGAACGGAGACGCGGACGGGAGACGCGGACGGCCCCGCTGGGCAACGTTCTCACTACCGAGCTACAGCGATGGATGCCCCCGCGATATGGATGCCCCCGCGATGACGTCTCGATTTGATTTTGGAAGGGCCTGATTTTGGAAGGGCGCTGGACACACGCTCTGCTTTCTCGTCACATCTGCTCTCTCGTCACAACAGCAACGGCCAACGATGGCGCACCTGCAACGGCAAGATGAAGCAGACTCCGGAGACATTGTGCGGTCCTGGGACGCAGAAGCCGACGGATTCCCCGGAGGCGCCCCGCACGGCGGTGGGCAGAGCTTTCGGAAGCAGACGGAAGAGGTGCTGGACCTGCTGCGGCGCCGGAAATGGCTGATCTTGTGGACGTGTCTGGTGGTGCTGGGAGGCGCGGCGCTGTACACCTACACGCAGGTGCCGGTGTACAGTGCGGAGAGCCTCGTGCTGGTGGGGGAAAGCTCCCAGGCGGTGGGAATGCCGGGGGGGCAGGCCAGCAGCCCGTGGCCGAGTGCCGGGCACTCGCTGGAGAACGAACTCGTATTTTTGCGCAACTCTCAGTCCCTCAAAGACCGCGTAGCACAGCAGCTGGTGGCGCAGGAGGAGGCGCGCCGCGTCCTGAGGGCGCAGGGCACCTCTCCGGTGGGGCGCGTGTGGCAGCAGATGACTGCCTCCGTCGCCGAGTGGGCGGATCGCACCGGGCGCGCGACAGCCGCCCCACGCCCGGACTCTGACCCGGACTCTGATCCGGACTCTAATCCGGGGCGCGCCGCACCGTCTCCCGCCGCACTCGCCGCAGAACTCGGAGATCGGGTGGCGTTTACCCGGGTGGGCCCAAACACCAACGTGATCCGGGTCACGGCCCTGGACGAAAGCCCGGGGGTGGCCCGCCTTCTGTCAGACTTGTACACAGAGGCCTACGTCCAGCTCACGCAGGAATCGAGCCGCTCGCGGGTGCGGGCCTCCCGTCAGTTCTTGCAGAAGCGTTCTCGCGAGCTGGAGCAAGAGCTTGAGCAGATCGAGGGCCGCATCCAAGCCTATCAGCGTCGCGAAGACGCCATTAGTCTCGATCAGAGAGAGAGCGCGCTGACCGGACAAATCGCCGATACGGAGACGCAGCTGGAGCAGGCCCGCATTGAAATGAAGATGGAGCGGTCGTCGCTGCAGTCGCTCCGGAGCGAGATGGAGGCCATCCAGCCGGATCAGCTGTCGGAGCGAGTGGCCTCCACGGTAAAGCAAGAAATTGAAGCCCTGCAGACCAAGATTGCGGACCTGGAGCTGTCAAAGCAGCAGATTCAGCTGCAGGCCCCCACCATGACCCGCACAGACAGCGTACAGGCGGGCCAGATTGACCGCCGTATTGCGCAGCTGCGGGGCCGGATTGCGACCCTTTCCGACAAGTATGTGAGCCAGGTGATGGCGGGCGGACTGAGCCCGGAGCAGGAGGCCCAGCGGGTAGACGGGCTCAAGCGCCGAATTGCGGAGAAGCAGATCGCCATGTCGGGCCTGGCGTCTCGCATCAAGGTGCTCACAGCGCGCCTCGACGAGTACGAACAGAACCTCGACCAAATTCCGGAAAAGGCGATGGAACTGGCCCAGTTGCGGCGCGACCAGCGGTATGCGGAGCGCATGTACGGATTTGTGACGGAGCAGCTGCAGCAGGTGCGGGTGCAGGAAAAGTCGGAGCTCGGCTACGCGACGCGTGTGGCGGAGGCGACGACGCCTCAGGCCCCGGTTCGGCCCCAGCCCGGCCGCAACCTTTTGTTGGGGCTGGTGGTGGGGCTGCTGGGCGGGGGCGGGCTCGCCCTTGTGCGCGATCAGATGGACAATCGTCTCTACAAGCCGGATCAAATCCGCGCCCTTGGTGCCCGGCAGGTGGGCCTCATTCCCAACCTGGATCCTTTGATCGATGACGAACTGGACGGAAACGACGTGGTGGAGTGGGAAGGCCACACACTCTCCTCTAGCCTGGTGGGCATACTGCGGCCTCACGCCCCCGCCGCAGAGGCGTACCGCAAGGTGTGGGCGCAGCTGCGGCTGGGCCGGGCCGGAGGGGAGGGCACAGCCCTGCTGGTGACCAGTGCGGGCGGCGGGGCCGGAAAATCGACCACGGCCTCCAACCTCGCCATTGTAGCGGCGCAAGAGGGCCGCTCTACGCTTCTGGTGGACGCGGACCTGCGACGCGCCCGCCTCCACCAGCTGTTCGACGTGCCCCGACAGCCCGGCATCACGGAGGCGCTGCGAGACGACCTTTCGGAAGCGTCCCTGCAAACCCCGCTTCTCGACACCCTCTTCGTGCTCCCGGCCGGGCAAGAGGTGGAGACGCCCACCGAGGTACTACGTGCAGCCTCCTTCCGCGCGTTTCTGAACCAGGCCTGCGAGCACTTCGACCACGTCATTGTGGACTCCTCGCCCGTGCTGGCCACGGCGGACGGCCCGCTGCTGTCCGACCTCTGCGACTCGACGCTCTGTGTGGCCCGGGCGGGCGTCACCACCGATGCCGAGTTGGAGGAAAGCCTCGACGTGCTCCACAGCGTGAACGCGGAGGTGGCCGGCGTGGTGCTGAACGGCTTCGACATCTCCATGGCCTACGGCTACACCTCGCGCTACCGACAGTACGGCGCGTATGGGCCCTACGACCAGTACCGCTCGCTGCCGGACCCGTCCGCCACGGAGGGGTAGCGCCCCGGCCCAGCGCCCCGGCCCAGCGCTCCGGCCCATGCACAGGCCCAGCGTCCCGGCTCGGTGTCTCTCGGTGTCTCTCCTCTTCTCCTTTACGACCATTATGGGTGATGTGCGCTTCGTTTTTGCTACAGCAGTGATCATGAGCCTCCTGGGCGTGGGCTTCCCGGGCGTGGGGTTCCCGGGCGTGGGCTTCCTGGGCGCGGCCCCGGCCCATGCACAGGCCGCAGGCGATCGACAAACAGGGGGAACGGCCTACTACACCTTTGCGCGCCCGGGCCAGAACACCATCGAGGTGCTCGTGCTGGGCGGGCAGGCCGGCGTCTATCAGGTGGGGGAGAACATCAACCTGGGACAGCTCCTGGCGCTCTCGGGGAGTGGCGGCGGTGACGGGCGTTCGCGGGTCAAGGTGCTCTTGTTTCGCCGGCAGCAGGGCACCCGCACAAAGATCCTGGAAGAAGAAATTGACGACTTTGCCAGCCGTGCCGCCTATCCCGCCCTTCGCGACGGGGACGTGGTGCGCATCGAAACGCGAGAGCGACTGAATTGGCGCGATGTGCTGCAGGTGACGACGTCCGTCACTTCGCTGGCGGTGACACTGCTGACGGTGTTTGAGGTGGGGCGCTTCGATTAGGGCCGCGGGGGCGGAGACGTGTGAGAATCCGCGGGCCGGCACGCAGACCAGGCACGGGAAAAAGCTCACAGATCACGGCGCGCTGTTACGGGCTGTGACTGACGTGGCGGAGCTGTATCCGGCCCCTACGCTGCTTGTGAGACGGGCACCCGCATGGGGCCGCAGGGCTCGTTCGGGGCGCGCATCGACTTCCGAATGGTACACTCGTTAACGACGACACCTGGCATGCACACCGATACGACGGCGGAACCTCTTTCTCGAAATGGAGCCGCCGCGGCGCAGCGGTTGGCGGAACGGCTGCGCGGCGGCGAGGCGCGCATTGGCGTGGTGGGGCTTGGGTACGTGGGCCTGCCCCTTGCCGTGGAGTATGCCGACCGGGGCTTCACGACGGTGGGGGTGGATGTGGATGCGGACCGCGTGGCGCGCCTCAACGCGGGAGAGAATTGGAACGAGGACCTCGCGGACGAGACGGTGCGTCGGGTGGTGACGGAAGAAACGCTGACGGCGGAGACGGACGTGGGGCAGGCCGGGGCGGTGGACGTGTTCTTCGTCTGTGTGCCCACCCCACTCACGGCCCACAAAGAGCCGGACACGTCATACATCGAGGCTGCGGCTCAGTCCATCGCCGAGCACCTGCGCCCGGGCCAACTCATTGTGCTGAAAAGCACCACCTACCCCGGCACCACCGAAGAGGTGGTGCGCCCCCTCCTGGAGGCGGCTGCCGCCGACACCCACCTCGACCTCGGCCGCGACTACTTCCTCGCCTTCAGCCCCGAGCGCATCGACCCCGGCAACGCGGAATATACCACCGCCAATACGCCGCTCGTCGTCGGCGGCGTGACGGAGGCGGGCACACAGGTGGCGGCGCTGGCCCTGAAACAGATTGTCGACGCGGTGCACCCTGTCTCCACCCCCAAGGTGGCGGAGATGGAAAAACTGCTGGAAAACATCTTCCGCTCGGTCAACATCGCGCTCGTGAACGAGCTGGCCCAGCTGTGCGACCGCATGGGCGGGGTGTCGATGTGGGAGGTCATCGACGCCGCTGCCACAAAGCCGTTCGGGTTCATGCCGTTCTACCCCGGGCCGGGCCTCGGCGGGCACTGCATTCCCATCGACCCCCATTACCTCTCGTGGGTGGCCCGTCGGCACGACTTCGAGACGAGTTTCATCACCCTGTCGGCACAGGTGAACGAGCAGATGCCGTTTTACGTGACCACCGCGGTGGTGGAGGCAATCGCGAGCCGGCCCGTCCGGCTGCAAGAGGCCTCCGTGCTGGTGCTGGGAGCCGCGTTCAAGAAGAACGTCGACGATACGCGACACGCCCCCGCCCGGAGCGTGGTGCGCCTGCTTCGGGAAAAGGGCATCGAGCATCTTCAGTACGCCGACCCCCACGTCGACCGCCTGCGCGTAAAGACCGACCAGGGCTCTTTTGATGTTCCCCGCGTAGAGGTAACGCCGCAGACGCTTGCCGAGCAGGACGTGGCGGTGCTTGTGACGGACCACGAGGCGTTCCCCTACGCCACCATCCGCGAGCACGCGCCGATGGTGGTGGATGCGCGCAATGGATTTGAGGACGGTGCCACGGCCGAGAATGTGTGGCTGCTGGGGAATGGCGCTCCCGAGCCCGGCGCCTAACGCCTTCGAGCCCCGACGAAGGCTTTCGGGGCGCACCCCGCTCTTTGACGCAACGCACGGAGCCCATGATTGAGAAAATCAACAAGCTGCGGCCGCTGTTTAGCCGGATGGATAAACTTCAGTACGCCGGTCTACTCGTGATGATGGGCCTGGGCGCGGTGCTGGAGATGGTGGGAATCGGTGCCGTGCCTGCATTTATCTCGACGCTTGCTGCGCCGGAGAAGGTGCGCGCGTTCCCGGGGGTCGAGCCGGTGCTGCAGGTGCTCGGCATCACCACCAGCCGGGAGTTGGTGATCTGGGGCGCCGTGGCATTCATCCTGGTGTTTACGGTCCGGGCGGGCGTGGTGGTCTTGTTGCAGTACGTCCAGATTCGCCTCACCGAGCACCACCGCGTACGGCTGGCCCGCATGCTCTTTACGAAGTACATGAAGGCGCCGTACGAATTTCACCTTCAGCGAAATACCGCGGAGCTGCTCCGCAACGTGAACGCAGAAACCAAAAACATCATTTCGGGGGTCATCAACCCCATTTTGCAGCTCATCCTGAACGCAATGATGACGATCTGCATCGCAGGGTTGCTCCTGGCCACGACGCCCTGGGCGGCACTCGGGGCGCTGGTGGGGATTGGGGGGGGCGCCTGGGTGTTTTTGCGGACGGTGCAAGAAAAAATGGAGAGCTACGGCCAAAAGGCGCGGACAGAGCGAAAGCGGGCCATCCAGGCGGTCAACCAGGGGCTGGGGGCCTTCCGAGATGCACGGGTGATTGGGGTGGAGGGGGCGCTGATTGATGATTTTTACCAGAGCATCGCCCGCTTTGCGAAGCTGCAGCGGTACCAGGGCTTCATCAACTCCATCGGCACGCCCCTGCTGGAGTACATCGCGGTGGTAGGGTTGATGCTGCTGGTGCTGGCGCTGGTGCTGGTGGGCACGGGCCTGACGACGATGATTCCGCTGATGGGCCTCTTCGGGGCGGCGATTGTGCGGCTGCGCGGGACGATTGGGGCCATTACCAGCACGCTCAATACGCTCCAGTACAACATGGCCTCGGTCGATGCGGTCGTGGGCGACCTCCGGACGCTGCGTGCGCCGGAGCAGGCTTCGACGCCGCGCCTGCAGCCGCCCTCCCCGCGCACAGCCGTGCCGGAAGCCTCGGGCACGTCCATCTCGTTTGCCCAGTCGCTCCAGTTCGATGGGGTTACGTACCACTACCCGAATGCGTCGGAGGCGGCGCTTCGGGAGGTCGCCTTCGCCCTTGAGCCGGGGGAGTCGGTGGGGCTGGTAGGGGCTACGGGCTCCGGCAAAACGACGCTCGTCAATGTGCTGCTTGGGCTGCTGGAGCCGCAGGAGGGGCGCATCTTGGCCGATGGGGTGGACATCTACGAGAATGTGCGGGGGTGGCAAAACCACCTCGGCTACATCCCGCAGTCCATCTTCTTGCTGGACGATACCATTCGGCGGAATGTGGCCTTCGGCGAGCCCCGCGAGGCGATTGAGGATGAGAAGGTATGGCAGGCGCTGTATGCGGCCCAGGTCGGGGGGTTTGTGATGGAGGAGCTCTCGGAGGGGCTTGAGACAACGGTGGGCGAAAACGGGGTGCGCCTCTCGGGCGGGCAGCGCCAACGGGTGGGCCTGGCCCGAGCCATCTATCACAATCCCAGTGTGCTGGTCATGGATGAGGCCACCTCCGATCTCGACAATGAGACGGAGCACCGCGTGATGCGGGCGCTCAATGACCTGAAGACGGATCGCACCTTCGTGATGATTGCGCACCGCCTCCGCACGGTGCAGGACTGCGATCGCCTCTTTTTCATGAAGCAGGGCCGTATTGTGGCCCAGGGCACCTACGAGGAGCTCTGCGCCACGCGCAAGGACTTCCGGCAGATGGCCCAGGTGGCGTAGCGGCAGGGACGTCCCGAAAGGAGGCATCCCGAAAAGAGGCATCCCGAAAAGAGGCATCCCGAAAAGAGGCATCCCGAAAAGAGACGTCAGGCTTCACGACAAGGGGCGAGGCAGCGGCTGGGTGTGCAGCCGCGGTCCTCGTGTCGATCGACTGCCCCGCCATCAAGACCGCCCGCATGAATCGCATCTTGCTTGTACAGCACAGCAGCACGCCGGATGGATCTGCTCACAGCGGTCTGCTGCTTGCGGATGGGCTGCGTGAGGCGGGGTGGAGGGTGCACGTTGCCTTTGGGCACGAGGGGCCGATGAGGGACGCCTACGCTGCGGCGGGGCATCATCCGCACCTGGTTCCGCACAGCAACTGGCTCCGCCGGGCGCATACGCATCAGTTCGTGAAAGATGTGTGGCACGAGTGGGCCCGCGCCGAGGCGTACACACGACTCATCGACGAGGTGGCGCCTCGGGCGGTGTACGTAAACACGGCCGTGAGCCTGGCAGGGGCGCTTGCGGCCCACCGTGCGCACGTCCCATGCGTGTGGCACCTGCGGGAGATGTTTGCGGACATTGGGGGGGAGTTGAACGCCCCGCGCTGGGCCATGCCTCTTCTCCGGCAGGTCCTGTGTCACTGTGCCGATCGGCTCGTGACGAACTCGGCGGCTACGGCCCGAAATGTGCTGGCGGGGCGAGCCCCGGAGGCGCGGGTGGTGCCCAATGCGGTGGGAGAGCGGTTCTACGCCGAGGCGCGCACGCCCGCTGCTGCCCGGGCGGCGCTGGGGCTGTCGTCCGGAGGCGCGCTGATTGGCGTTCCCGGCACCCTCCGCTCGATGAAAGGGCACGCATTTTTCCTGGAGGCAGTGGCCCCGCTCCTGCACCGGACCGATGGGCTGCAGGTGGCGGTCACGGGGCGGGGCGTGCCCGCCGTGGCCCGTCGCGTAAAGGCGAAGGTCCGGGCCCTCGGCCTCCGCGATCGCGTTGTGTTCCTCGGGTGGGTCGACGACATGGCCGCATTTTACCGGGCCTGCGACCTCGTCTGCATCCCCTCCCGGGCAGAGCCTTTCGGGCGCACGGCCATCGAGGCCTTCGCGGTGGGCACCCCTGTGGTGGCAACGGCGGTGGGAGGGTTGCAAGAAATCATTACCGAAGGCGAAACGGGGCGTCTCGTGCCGTACGGCGACGAGGCGGCCCTTGCGACGGCCCTGCAAGCCCTCTTGTCTGCGCCGGAGCGGCGGCGCACCCTGAGCGTGCGGGCCCGCCGCGAGGCGGAAGAGAAGTACCACGCGAAGCGGTACAAGAAAACCCTCGTGGCACTTGTGCAGGCCCTCGTGGGCACACAGCCGGCGCCCGTCTCCACTTAACCACCCGTCTTGCTTCGGGCATAGGACGCGCTCTCGCACTCCGATGCAACCTCAACACAAGGACTCACCGATCGCGCATGAGCACAACGGTTCTTGTCGTCGCGTACCGGGGCGACCGATGGCTCCCCGCGTGCCTACGCACCCTGGCCGCGGCAAGCGAGGCACCCTTGCACCTGGTGCTTGTGGACAATGCCGAGAATACAGTCCTGGACGCCCTGGACCTCTCGGCGTTTGAGGCGGAGGTGCTCTCTACGCCCCGTCCCATGGGCTTTGCGGCGGCGAACAACTTTGCCCTGGTTGAGGCCTCGCGCCTGGGCGAGGCGGTGCTCTTCCTGAATCAGGACACCAAAAGTCCGCCGGGGTGGGTCGATACATGTCGGCGTACGCTTGCCTGCTCGCCCCATCTCGGGGCGCTCTCGCCGTTCATCCGCACGTATGCGGACGACGGGTGGGACCCGAGCTTTTGGGCCTGTCTGTCGGCGGCGCAACAAGCGCGGGTGGAGGCGGGCGGCATCGAGGAGGCGGTGCTGCCGGTGCCCAGCGCGCCCGCCCCGGCCCTTCTGGTACGGACGGTGGTGCTCCGGGCGACGGGCCCCTTCGACCCAGTGTACGGCAGCTACTACGAGGACTACGATCTATGCCGGCGCATCCGGGGGGCGGGGTACAGCGTGGGCGTATGTCCCGGCGCGCGGGTCCGGCATTTTTCGGGCGGGTCCACCGTGACGGAGGCACAGCAGCGACATCGCATGCGGCAGGTGCTCCGCAATCGCATCCTGTACCGCCTCCGCACGGCGGCGCGGCCCCGCTGGCAGGCGGCGCTGGGCTGGCTCCTGGCCGACTTTCCGCGTCGGCTGGCGCGGGGGCTCGTGGGCACGCCCTCGTCGCAGCCACCCGCAGTGACGCTGCAGGCCTACGGAGACCTCGTGCGGCTGGGGCGGCGCGTCGTCTCTGCTACGTACGATGGGGCGCAGTGGCGGGCCTACTTGGAGCGCCTCGGGTGGCCCCCTGCGTCGATCGGCGACCGGGCGCTTCCCAACGGGGCGCCCAGCGATTTTCCCTCCTCTTTCCCGGTGGCTTCGGCATGACAGTCTTGCACGTGAACGAGCACCTGGCCCACAAAGGCGGGGTGGAAACGTACCTTTTCGGGTTGTTGCCGCGGCTGCGCGAGCGGGGTGTGGAGCCGGTTGTGGCGTACGGCGATGGCGACTCGTCGCTGTATGCGCCCAGCCACCACGCCCCGGCGCTGGGCACGGTGGGCCTCTGGGCGGAGGCTCGGGCGCGGACGCAGATGGAGACGATTCTGCAGGCAGTGGCGCCGGATGTCATCCACATTCACAATGTGCAGAATGTGGGGGCGCTGCAGGCAAGCCTCGCCTACGGCCCCACCGTGCTCACCACGCACGATTATCGGTGGGTCTGCCCAGCGAACAACTTCTTCCATGCGCGGCCGCAGTCCGTGTGCGAGCGCACCTGCGGGCCGGGATGCTTTGCCACCACCCTCACGAAGCGATGCGTGACGCCGCGCCCCCAGTACGCTGCGGGATTTTACCGGCGGGCGCGGTGGGGCGTCGAGCACGCGGCAGACTTCGCGCGGGTTCTTGCGCCGAGCCGCGGCGCGCGTGCGAAGTACGAGCAGTCGGGCTTTCAGAAGGCCGACATGGACGTGCTGCCGTATTTCTGCGCGCCGGCCCCAGCCGCGGCGCCCCGTCCCCTTCCCGAGCCCCCCACCATCACGTACCTGGGGCGCATCGCGGCCAACAAGGGGCACGAGTACTTTGTGGAGGCGCTGGGCGCACTGCCCAACGGCGTGCAGGGGCGCATGGTGGGGGGCGTGACCGACGAGGCGGCGGCACAGCTCCGCGGCCTGGCGGCACGGTACGCGTGTGCCGACCGCCTGTCGCTGCACGGGTGGGCCTCCCAGGCAGAGATTATCACGGTCCTGGAGGGCACGTCGGTGCTGGTCTTTCCCTCGCTCTGGCCCGAGACCCTCGGCCTCGTGGGCCTCGAAGCGCTCAGCCAGGGCGTGCCGGTGGTGGCCTCGGAGGTGGGCGGCGTGCGCGAGTGGTGCCACGAAGGCGAGACGGGCTACGGGGTGCCGCCGGCGGACGGGCCCGCCATCGCGGAGCGCGTGGCCCATCTGCTGGGCGACGAGGATCGACTGCGTGCCTTTGGCGCGCGCGGGATTGAGTTGGTAGAAGAGCGATTCCGGCCCACCCAGCATGTTGACCGTCTCCTGCGCATCTACCGCCAGGTTCAGCCGTCCGTCCAGCCCGCGTCTTCCCATGCCTGATTCCGCACGCCCCCTCCGCGTGGGCGTCTATGTCTTTTTTCCCGGCGGGGGCATCGGGCGGTACACGCACCGCCTGATGACGGCCCTGGCTCGCCATGAGGCGGTAGCGGTCGAGGCGCTCTGCACCCCGGAGTATGCCTGGGCCTCGGCGGAGGCGTACGCCACGTGGCCGGGCCTGGCTCGCATATCGCACCGCATCCCCGCGCTGCGGCGCTGGCGCTTCTTGAAGGGGCAGTTCGTAAATCCCAAGCGTGCCCTCGAGCATGCCCGCACTGCGGGGCTCGATGTGCTGCACCTCGCCCACATCAATCACCTCTCGTTTCCGTACTGGCGGCGCCGGGCGGAGCGTGTGGGGGTGCCCGTAGTGGCCTCCGCGCACGACGTGACACGCGGAAAGCGCATCCTGAGCCGTATGTGGGAGACCCGACAACTGCGCGCGTTCTACCGATGGGCCGATGCGCTCTTTGTGCACTCTGCGCATCAGGTGCACGAGCTGGAGGCCTTTGCTGAAGTCGCGCCGGAGGCGGTGCACGTGGTGCCGCACGGGCCGTACACACACGGCACTGTGTCGGCCTCGAAGGCGGCCCTCCGCCGACAGTGGGACCTGCCCGCGGAGCGTCCGGTGGCGCTGATGTTTGGGAAGCTGAGAGATGGCAAAAACCTGGAGGGCCTGCTCCGGGCCCTGGCACGAACCGACGCGTCGCCGTACCTGGTGGTGGCGGGGGCGGAGGATGACCGCCACCGTGGCGCAGCGCACTATCGCCGCCTGGCGGACGATCTCGGCCTCGGCGCCTCTGTCCGCATCCGTCCCGGGCGCCTGGAGGACCCGGCCGTGGGCGAGCTGTTCGTTGCGGCCGACTGGGTGGCGCTCCCCTACAGCGCGTCTTTTACCTCGCAGAGCGGCGTACTCAACGTGGCGGCCCACTACGAACGTCCGGTGCTTGTGAGCTCGGCCCCGGTGCTGCACGAGACGGTGACCGCCTGCGACATTGGGGTGGCCTGCTCCGGCGATACGCCCGCGGCCCTGGCCCGCGGCATTGAGCGCCTCCACCGGCGCCTGGCTACGGGGCATCCCCACGCCTTTGCGGCCTATCGCGACCGCTTTAGCTGGCGCGAGAATGCCTCCCGGACCGTATCGGTCTACCGATCCCTGCTTGCCTGATGTCGCCTCGCCCCGGCCCGGAACTGACCCGCCTGGCGGTGCTGCACGCCCGGCTCTCGCCGCACATGGCGGCGTGCCTCCGCACGCTCCGCCGCCGCCACGACGTGGAACTGCTCGTGGTGCGCCTCCCGCCCGCCCCAACTGCCCCGTTTGAGGATCGGCACTTCGCCTGGATCGATCATCTCTACGACCGCTCTGCACTCCGCATTCCCGCCCTGCAGCGCCGCCTGGAGGCGTTCGCGCCGGACGCGGTGTTTATGTCGGGCTGGTTTGACGATGGGTATCTGCACGTGGCGCGCGTCCTGCGGCGCCGGGGGGTTGTCGTCGTCGCGGGGTCGGACCAGCAGTGGACGGGCTCGTGGCGCCAGCAGGGCGCCCGGCTCATTGCGCCCTGGTACCTCCACTCCGCGATTGATGTGCTGTGGGTGGCGGGGGAACGCCAGCGACAGTTTGCCCGCCGCCTTGGCTTTCGGGGGCGGCGGTGCTGGGACGGGGTGTACGGCTGCGCGTGGGACGCCTTTGCGGCGCAGCACACCGGCGCCCTGCCGAATGCGTTCCTCTTTGTGGGGCGCTACACGCCCCGAAAAGGCGTCGATCTGCTGGCCGAGGCCTACGCGACCTACCGGGCACAGGCCGACGATCCCTGGCCGCTGCTGTGCGCTGGGCGCGGGCCGCAAGACGCCCTGCTCGCCACCCAGCCCGGCATTGAAGACAAGGGCTTCGTGCAGCCTGATGCCCTGCCCGCACTCATGGGACAGGCCGGGGCGCTCGTCCTGCCCAGCCGCACGGAGCCGTGGGGCGTGGTGGTGACGGAGGCGGCGGCAGCGGGCCGTCCGCTCCTCTGCTCGGAGGCCTGCGGCGCTGCCGTGCACCTTCTGCGCGACCGCTACAACGGATACCTCCTGCACACGGGCGAGGCAGAGCACCTGGCCCGGCGCATGCGCACGCTGGCGGACCAACCGCCTGCTGCTCGTCTCCGCATGGGCGCACGCAGCCACGCCTTGTCTAAGCCTTATACGCCGGCCCGCTGGGCCGACACCCTCACCGATGGCATTTACGACTGGTATGCCTACCCCCGCTCGCCCGCCCGCCTCGCCCAATAGCCGCGGCATTTGGAACGGGCCGTATCTCCTCCGCAATTGGATGTACGTCTGGGCGCTTCTCGTCGCCCTGGCCTGGGCCACTCCGTGGTCGTTCGGCCTGGTGCTGTGTGGCGGGATTGCGCTCCACAGCCTCCGCAGCCCTCGGCGCTCGGTGGAGGCGCTCGGCATGCTGGCGGTCCTCCTTGTGCTCGGCAAAACGGACGCGGCCCTCGGGCGCTGGGTGGTGCTGGCGGCGGCCTGCGGGCGCATGCTCTGGGATGGGGCGTTCGCGGGCCGGGGCCTGCCGCGCCTGGGGCTTCTGCTGCTGGGGTTCTATGTCGTGCTGCTGCCCCTCTCGGCGGCCGCCAGCGCGTTTCCTCTCGTCTCCGGCCTCAAGCTGACGACCTTTACTCTCGGGGTGATGGTGACACTCGCGGGCTTCTACCGCACGCGCCACCTGGCCGACTACTGGCTCTCCTGGCTCTTTACGCTCGGAGTCTTTCTGCTGCTGGCCAGCCTCCCGCTGTACGTGCTGCCCGGCGGGTACGCGACCAACGGGGTCGGCTTTCAGGGGCTCCTCACCCATCCGCAGACGTTTGGGCCCGTCGTGGCGGCCCTCACGGCGCTCCTGGCGGGCCTCTACTTCTTTCGGCAGCGCACCTCGTGGCTGCTGCTCCTGTGCGTGGGGCTCGGTGTGGTGGGGATGTATCTCTCGCTGTCGCGCACGTCACTGCTCGCCTTTGCGCTGGCCGGGGCCCTGACGGCCATCCTCGGGCTTAGTCTCAAGCCGGCGTCCTGGGGCGTTGATCTCCGCCGCACCCTGGCGCAGGGCCCGGTGCTTCTTGGGGGGCTGGGGGTCCTCGCCCTCGGGGCGATGCAGTGGACCACCGTCCAGTCCGACCTGCACGCGTTCCTGGCCAAGGGCTCTTCGGAGGCCTCGTTGGTGCAGGCGTTCGAGGCATCGCGGGGCGATCTCATGGACGTCTCCCTGGCCAACTTCCAGCGCCACCCGCTTACGGGGATCGGCTTTGGGGCGCCCTCCGCCCCCGCACAGTTCGCCCACGACCTGCAGCGCGGCCCGTACGGCCTTCCCCTAAGTGCCTCGGTCGAGAAGGGCTTCATGCCCACGGCGGTGCTCGAAGAAACGGGCCTGCTGGGGGCACTGCTCACGCTGGTCCTGATTGCCGCCCTGGTGCGGCCCACCCTCTCCCACCCCGATCCCACGCTGTTCTGGGGGATGGCGACAGCCCTGTGTATCAACTTTGGCGAGATGGTGTTTTTCTCGGTGGGCGGCATGGGGTTTTTTCTCTGGTTTGTAATGGCGTTCTGCCACGTCGCGGCCCTCCGAAATGGGCGAGGGAGGGCCCCGGCCCAGCCCCCTCGCCCTCGCGCCGCTGCCCGCTCCGCCTCCGTCCCGCAGTAGCCCCATGCGCATCTTCATCAACGCGGCCTCGGCCCACATGGGCGGGGCCGTCACGTACCTGAAGCACCTTCTGGAGCGGCTGCCCCAACAGCTGCCCCAACAGCTGCCCCAACAGCCGCCCCGGCAGGAGGGCCGTGGGCGCGTTGTCGCCTATGCCCCGGCCGCTACCCTGCACCAAGTGCCGACGGGAGACCGCGTGGAGACGCGGCCCTACCCGTTTGCGCGTACGCAGGGGCTTGCGCGCCTCTACTTCGACCAGGTCGTCCTCCCCCTACAGGTGCAGCGCGAGGGCGGCGATGTTTTGTTCTCGGCGACGGGATTCGGGACGCTGTATAGTCCTGTGCCGCAGGTGCTGCTGGTGCGCAATATGAAATACTTCGACCCTCAGTACTACGAGACGCGGAAATCCCTCGGCCGTAGCATGCGGCGAACGCGGCTGCGACGCTGGCACAGCCTGCTTTCCATCTGGGCCGCCGAT
>ERZ1034547.192-NODE-192-length-16200-cov-3.559988_pt1 | contig 16200 bp, 11 predicted proteins | sample MGYA00520642_ERZ1034547 | MGnify/ENA primary metagenome ERZ1034547 (study PRJEB33760, sample SAMEA4777713) | hypersaline lake metagenome | biome: hypersaline environment; feature: brines | place: Spain | collected 2012-08 | depth 0 m ... | reverse complement strand
GGGGAGGGGGGCGACCTGCCAGTCGCCGTGGGCCTCCGGGTGCTCGTCTTTGGGGAGGTAGCCCGGCAGGTCACCGGCGTCGTAGGCGGCCTGGCGCGTGCGCCGATCGGCGAGTAGGTCCTCGCGCATCGGCTGCAACTCGCGGTGCAGGTCCGCAATCAGGCGGATCAGGTCGTCGGAGAAGACGCGGCGGGCCTGTTCGGTCCAGGCGTTCTCGTTGAGGGTGACGCCATGGCCGAGATCGGCCCACGTGAGCGTGCTGGGGGAAGACGTTGCGGGGCGAGGAGAAGGAGGCATGGGGAATCGGGGGGTAAGAAGAGGAAACGAGGTGCGGTGTGGCTTTTGGAACCGCTTCCAAAAACACAAGAGCTAAACGAGACGAGATTAACTGCAATTACATAGTATACGCGGCGAAAAGTGTTTTCAAGCGAAATTTCGCTGACAGTAGATTTATTTTCTCCGAGAATGTTTTCTTAACCATTACTTCACGAACTGGGGCGGAGCCGATCGATTCCAGCGGCGGGTTTTTCTCGCTGAAGAGTTTGCGCTCTCCCCTTTTGTCTCGCGACCCACGCCTTTCGCCCCCATGTCCGTGAGCAGTGACAACCTGCGGTTCATCCTCGGGCTTAAACTCCGCACCCTTCGCCGGGAGCGCGGGGACTCGTTGAAGGCCGTGGCCGAACGGTCGGGGTTGTCGGTGTCCTACCTCAGCGAGATCGAGAAGGGAAAGAAGTACCCGAAGCCCGACAAGCTGATCGACCTGGCCGACGCGCTGGAGGTGCCCTACGATGAGCTCGTAAGCCTGTCGGTGAAAGACGATCTCGGCCCGCTCAAGGACGTGTTCTCCTCCGCGTTCGTCGAAGAGTTTCCGTTTGAGGTGTTCGGTCTGGAGTCGCAGGACGTGTTCTCGCTGGTGTCCGACCAGCCGGCGCGGGCGGGGGCGCTCATTCGCACCTTCCTGGAGGTGGGGCGCAACTACGACATGCAGGTGGAGCACTTCCTGCTTGCGGCCCTGCGCTCCTATCAGCAGATGCACGGCAACTACTTTGAGGAGCTGGAAGAGGCGGCGAAGGCGTTTCGGGAGCGGCAGGGATGGACCGACGGGCAGCCGCCCTCCCACGAGACGCTGCGGGACCTGCTCGTGACCGAATACGGGTACGACGTGAACCTGGATGCGCTGGCCGATCATCCCGAGCTCAGCGAGTTTCGGTCGGTGTACGTGGACGGCGCGCGGCCGACGCTCGTTGTGAACAGCGACCTTCTGCCCATCCAGCAGGCGTTTCTCTTTGCCCGGGAGATCGGCCACTGTGAGCTCGGGGTGGACGAGCGGGCCCGCACCTCCTCCTGGCTCCGGATCGAGTCGTTCGATCAGCTCCTCAACAACTTCCGGGCCTCTTACTTCGCCGGCGCCATCATCATGGATCGGGCGGCGCTGCTGCGGGACCTGGAGGGGCTTTTTGCAGAGGAGGCCTGGGACCCGGCACGGGTGCAGGCGTGCATGGATCGCTACAACGCGACGCCCGAGATGCTGCTGTACCGCCTCACGGAGCTGGTCCCCAACCACTTCGACATCGACGACTTCTTTTTCCTCCGGTTCTACCACGAGCCGGGCACGTCGGATTTTCAGCTCAACAAGATTCTGAACATGTCGGACGTGCCGGTGCCCCACGGCGTGGGGCTCAGCGAGCACTACTGCCACCGGTGGCCGGCCATCACGCTGTTGCAGGAACTGGAGCGGGCGCAGGTCGAGGGGCCGCTTACGAAGCAGCCGTCGGAGGAGCCGCGCATCCGGGCCCAGCGGTCGTACTTTCTCAAGGAAGAGGCCGAGTACTTTGTGCTGTCGGTGGCCCGGCCCTTGGCGCTGCAGCCGGAGACGAACTCGTGCGTGTCCATCGGCTTCCTGATGAACGACGCGTTCAAGCGCCGCGTCTCGTGCTGGCGCGACGACGCCATTCCGCAGGTGGACGTGAACCTGACGTGCGAGCGGTGCCCGCTGCCCCGGGCGGACTGCACCGACCGGGTGGCGCCGCCAACGGTCTACGAGGAGGAGCAGGCCCAGCAGCGGAAGGTGGAGGCGGTGGAAGAGCTGCAGGCCGCGATTCGGGACAGTTGAAGGTCCAGGCCCCGTTTGGCGGACTGCCTGTGACGGACTGCCTTCTATGGTCCCCCGGCGAGAACCCGGTCGCTCCAGTCCCCGTGCAGAACGGGCTTGGCGTGCGGCCCCGGACAGCTCGCTGGCAATTCGCGGCGTCTGCGGGAAGGTTCTGGGGGCCAGGGCGCTCTCTCTTTCATTTCTCACCATCCGGACCCCACCCGATGAACACCGTTGCGGCACGACTCTCCGACGGCCCCACGCTGCTGGACGGCGGCCTGGGCCAAGAACTGCTCCACCGGGGCATGCCCGGCGCCGAGCCCTCGCTCTGGTCCGCCAACGCTCTTACCGAGGCCCCCGACCTGGTGCAGGAGGTGCACGAGGAGTTCTTGCGCGCGGGAGCGGACATCATCACCACCAATACCTACGCCACGCCCCCGGAGCGCCTTGCGGAGGCGGGCCTGGAAGGGCGGGGGGAGGAGCTCAACCACAAGGCCGGCCGCCTGGCCGAGCGCGCCCGGAAGACGGTCGGCCGAGACGCCCTCATTGCGGGGTCGTTGCCTCCCATTCGGGGAAGCTACCGGCCCGACTTGGTAGGGGAGGCCGACGAGATCGAGCCGCAGTACCGCGAGCAGGCCGGCTTTCTGGCCCCGCACGTCGATCTCTTCCTCTGCGAAACGATGTCGACCCCCGATGAGGCGCGTGCGGCGGCCAAGGGGGCCGCGTCGACCGGTCTTCCGGTGCTGGTGGCCTACACGATCGCCGACCCGTCGTCCCCGGAAGACGTGAAGCCGCGCCTGCGCAACGGCCAGCCCCTTGCGGAGGCGGTCGAGGCGCTGTCGGGCCTTCCGGTGGAGGGGCTCCTGCTGAACTGCTCGCACCCGGAAAGCATCTCGGCGGCTGTGCCGGTTCTTCGGGAACGGACCGACCGACTCGTCGGCGCCTACGCCAACGCTTTCACCCACATCCCGGAGGGCTTCGACGAGCGCGCCGATGCCCTGAACGCAGACGCCAGTCCCGATCCGCGTGAGGACCTCCCTCCCGAGGCCTACGGAGACCACGTCGAGAACTGGCTGGAGGCCGGGGCCGACATTGTGGGAGGGTGCTGCGAGGTGGGGCCCAGCCACATCGCCCACCTGCGCGCCATGGTTGACGGGGAGGCTGCAGTGGGAGGCCGTCGCTGAGGGCCCCGGCCGCTTCGCCGCCGGCCGCTGAGGGACGTTCCCGACGATCGATCCGGAGGCCTTCTGCGGCGCCCCAAGTTATCCTTGCGCCTCCATACCAGCTACAGATGAACAACAATCACTTCCGTAAAATCGAGCGCAAGGTGATGCTCGGTACCGCCCTTGGTATAATTGTACAGTTTGTACGGAGAAGCCTCGGTACTGGGATCTCGGCACTCTGAAAAGTCCTCGACAACTTGCCGGGCAGTCGTTTCAGGAATTCCTTCGAGCACGCGTTCGTGATATTTTTTCGCGTCGGATGCTGGTGTCTGAAGAAGAATGGAAAGAGACCGGGTAGATGTGTCGCTCGGTGGAGACTCTGCCATTGGTCCAACGGTTCTGCTCAAAGAGAAACCGGAAGATTTTTTGTAGCTTTGGGAAAAATTTCTATGCACTTCTGGATCGTATTTATTCCCAAAAAATAGTCCAGAAGATCAATATCGATTGCATATTTCATTATCGTAATATTCGATACAGGGCTTCCTGGTTCGCAGGAGCAGACAATGAGCGCATGTCCAATCCGCCAATCCGGCAAGCTGTGGTGCTGGGAACGCACGACGATCCCACTCAGCCCGGGCAGTTCTGCGCAGTTCCTCTCTCCTTTTCGAGTCTTGTCACGACTCCCGCCAAAAGTCTTGACGGGGACTCGTGGGCCGGAGGGACGGACAGGGGCTCTGCGGAGGCAAATTAGGCGCGGAACGACAGCGACTTCGCATTGAGGGCCCGAGTGGCTGCCGGTGACTCTGCCATTACCTCCAGGAGAGCCCGAGCCGAGCGCAACTGAGGCAGGGAGGCGTTCTGGTAGAAGGGGCGTTCGATGGTTTCGTCCCACTGGCCGCCCGTCGCCAGGTCGAAGGCAACGCGCTTGAAGCAGTGATCGTGGTGGAGCGGGTAGCGGTTGGTTGCGTTCGCCCGTCTGGGAAGAACCTCGCCGGCGAGGCGGTCGATGTCCTGGGCCACCGTCTTGCGCTCCCCCGGAGCGGGGCGAGAAAAGAGGGACGGGGATCTGTCGGATTGGCGCATCTCGGTGCGTCTTTCGGGGCTCGGTGCGTTTCGCGTGGCGTGGCTCACCTTCTGGCCCGGCGCATCTTGGCCTGGCTCATTGGGCACTCCCGCCTCGCAGAGATAGATCGGGCGGAAGATTTTTCTTTACGCACGAGCCCACCCTGGGTGTCCGGACGCGCGTCGGGGCCGGCGACGGCCGTGCCTACAACCGCACGGTCATGTCACGGTCGACGGTGACGAGGCAGGAGAGCCGCCCCACGCCCATCCCGCTGAGCGTGCGGTCCAGGGCCTGCGTGGGCGGGGGCGCTCCCGTTAAGATTTCGACCGTGCAAAGGCCGCAGTGACCGCGTCCCCCGCAGTTGGCGATATCGGTAACGGCATTGTGCGGAGAGTGGCCGTGACGGCGCAGGGCCTGTCGCAGCGAGATGCCCGATTCAGCTTCGAACTCGCGGCCGCCCCCCTCGGTCTGTACGGTAATCGTGTGCGTCGGGGACGCGGAATCGGCTCCGCTCGCATCGGGAATGTTCGCATCGGGGGGGCTCGTATCGGGTACGCTCATGAGACTGTGGTGGTGGGACTTTGGTAGAGAGACCAGTGTAGTGAGGAAGGCGAGCGAGAACCGGAATGCTGTCCGGAGGGCACTTGGCCAGAGGGGGCTCGCTCGCCACGGTCACAGCTGACGAAGGCCATCGAGCGTGGAGCGACGCGGGCAGGGCGTTCCTTTGGAAGCGGCAGTCTTCCGGAGCCGCACACATACCGTACGCCATAGCACCATTCGCATTTAGGGGACGGTCGCACTAGGAGACCGTCTCGTTGGGCGAGTCGGACAGCTGTTGCTGGACGCGGCGATAGAGCAGGGCGGCGGCGGTGCCCCACAGGGCCACGCCGAGGGGGGCAGCCCCCCACCACGGCAGGCCGGTGAGAATGTGCACGGCGTCGGCGACTCCCCCGGCCACAAACAAGAGCGCCACAGCGAAAATGATGGAGTCGCGGACGATAATCTGGTCGGGATCCATGAGCGTACGGATGACTAATCGAAAGCGGTTGAGAATGCGTCGGGCGATGTCGAGCGTCCCACAGGCCTTGCCTGTGATCTCCCACCGGGGGCATCTGCAGTCGCCCGGCGGAGAAAACTGTTCGCGGAAGAACCCGCGTTCTGCGAGAGGACAGTCTCCCGCCTACGGTTCATCCAGAGGACCTCTCTCGTCGGGGACGTCGTTCGGGCTTCGGGGAGCGTTGGGTCGCGGAGGCCGCACGGGCCGCCTGGAGCGAGCGCCGTGCCCGTGATAATGACGGCGATGGTGCCTGTAGCGAACGGAAGACCCGCGACGGGGAGGCCCGTGATGGACGGAGGAGTGGCCTGACCAGTGAGGGCCTGACCAAGGGGGGGCTAACCGGTGGTGGCCTGATCGGGAGCGGCCCAACCCACGGTGCGGGCCGACGCGCCCTCCGAGCATACTGTCGCACGGTGGGGGGCGGCCCAACGAGCCGCTGCGTCTGTTCGATGCACAGGGCCCGTTCGGAACGAAGTTGTGCAGGGAATACGTGCTATCTCCTACACTGACACGGACAGCACCGTAATCATTCCGGGAACGGTTGCGGACGGCACGAGCCGCAATTCGGTCTCCCTCAGTTATGTTGTCCCACAGATTTTCCGGCACGTGCGGGCCCATCCAAAGGGTTAATGTTTTGGCGCCAGTGTCAAGACGCAGGTAGGCCCCGGTGCGTCTCCCAGCATCGGTGGGTCCGCTCTGCCCGATGGCCGTCACCGTGCCGACCAGGGACGTGAATACAGGGCGCGCTCCAGCGATGCCGTCGGGGTCCGGTGCTCTGCGTTGCGCAAGGACCGGCAGGAGGGACGAAGCAAGGGGCATAAGCAGCAGAACGGCGACCCCGACTCTTCTGGCGGACTGTCCGGGACCTGACAAGACTCGAAGCATAAGGGCTCGAAGACGAGTCTGGGAGCCAACGAGGCAGAAAATTCTGAAGACAAGGCCCGCAAACTGGGATGAGTTTTTTGGAGAGACCCCGAGGAGAGTTCTCTGAAATAGTCAATAAAAGACCCTTTTATCATTTTTATTACGCTACTCGGTGGCGTGTCAAGAGGCCCTTTCCGTCCGGGTTGGACGAGCCCGCGCAAATTTCAGGGCGCGGGCGCACACATTACAGCACTGTGGATCTGACGAGCAAACCGTCGGAGATGCGTCCTTGTGTAAAGGGCAAATCGTATAGACACCGTGCCAATTCCGAGGCACGACGCCAGCATTCGTACGTCCAATGTTGGTCTTCAATGGTAGTCGTTTCCACATCAGCGTCTTCGTAGCTGCCTGCCTCTGCCCCCCTTCGGCAGCGGCAGAATCCTCTGCAATGGGCGGTCCGGCCTGGCGAGCGTCCCGGCGAATGCCGCACTCGGGCGCGCCTTCCGTGCCGTTGGCCCGCCTCCACGCAGGGTGTTCGCTCGTGCGTTTTTTCGCTCACACTTTCGCTCGTGCGCGCACCGCCATTCACGCGTCCACTCCCCTTGCCAGCATTCCTCCCGCCAGCATAGACGTGCACACCGACTTCGGCCCAACTCTCACCGGCTTCTGCGTACTTCTTCTCGCGCTTGCGGGCCTTGCCCCCGTGTCCGCTCAGGAAGGCGCATCGTTGAGCGGCTACGTGCGGGACGCCGAGACGGGGGAGACGCTGATTCAGGCGAGCGTCCTCGTCAAGGGCACCAGCCGCGGGGCAGCCACCAACAGTGAGGGCTACTACACGATCGAAGGCCTCCCCGCCGGGACGCACACGATTGTGTTCTCGTACATCGGCTACCAAAATCGTTCGGAGACGATCACGCTGTCGGCCGGGGAGACGCGCCGCCTTAACGTTGCGCTCCCGCCAGAAGGCATTGCGGGGGAGGAGGTGGTCGTCACGGGCGAGGCGACCGACGCGGAGCGGTCCCTGAGCATGGATCAGGTGGAAACGGCCTTGATCAAAGAGCTCCCCACTGCGTTTCAGCCCGATGTGTTTCGCACGCTCAAGCTCCTGCCCGGCGTCAAGACCGCGTCGGACTACTCCAGCAACCTATACATCCGCGGGGGGAGTCCGGGCCAAAATCTGATTCTGCTCGACGGGACGACGGTGTACAATCCGACCCACTTTTTTGGATTCTTTTCTACGTTCAACCCCGATGCCGTCAAGGACGTGCAGCTGTACAAGGGAGCCTACCCGGTCGGGTATGGCGGGCGGTTGGGAGGCGTTGTCGACATTCGCAGTAAGGACGGGAATCGCCGCGAAGTTGGGGGCGGGGTGAGCGTGGGACTGCTCGCCTCTCGCGCCTACATCGAAGGCCCGTACGGAGGGACCGGAGACTCGGCGAGCGGTTCGTACATGGTCGCCGTGCGGCGCTCGACCCTTGAGCCTGTGCTGGCGGGGCTGCGGAGCACGGACACGGACGGCATCCCCGATGCGTTCGCGTTCTACGACATAAATGCAAAACTGAACTACGACGCCGGCCCCGACGACAAGCTTTCTCTCGCCCTGTACGGAGGGCAGGATCGGCTCGATCTTCAGTTTCAGAATGCCGGCCGGTTCGACATCGACTACGGAAATCAGACCGTCAGTGCCGACTGGACCCACCTTTTTGGAAGCCAGGCCTTCTCGACCCTTCAGGTCACCGGTTCGCGCTACCGAAGCACGCCAACGGCCAACGTTGCCAACACCCAGTTTGAGCAGGAAAACGGCGTCGACGACGTATCGGTCAACGCGGATCTGGAGTACACGGCCAGTTCCGAGCACACCCTGAAGGGGGGCGTCCGGTGGAGCTGGCTCTCGTTCCAGCTGCGGGAGTCTTTCGACGGCTCCGTCAACTTCGATCAGGACCTTCGGAGTCAGCAGGCGGCCCTGTACCTGAAAGACACCTACGAGCCGACCGAGGATTGGACCCTGGAGGCAGGCCTCCGGGGCTCTTATTTCCAGAACGGGAGTTTTTGGCGGCTCTCGCCTCGCCTGTCGGTCGAGTATGCGCTCTCCCCCTCGGTGCGGCTACAGGCGGCCTACGGGCGCTACCACCAGTACCTGACGCTGGAGACGAGCCAGCTCTTTACGGGGTTCGACACGTGGCTGATGGCCGACCGAGGCGTGCCCCCGGCCTCCAGCGACCAGTTGGCGCTGGGGCTGACGACGGAGTTTGGGGACGGCTGGCGGGCGGAGATTGAGGGCTACGGCCGCACCATGCCCGGCCTGTTTCGGGAAGATCCGTTTTCGTCGGGCACGGCAGGCGTGCCGTACGCCGAGCGGTTCCAGAGTGGCGACGGGCGCGCCTACGGGTTGGAGGTGCTGCTGCGCCGAAAGGCCGGAGAGTTTACGGGCTTTCTTAGCTATACGCTGGGGCGCACCGAGCGCCGATTCCCAAACGTAAACGAGACGGCCGGAGGGGCGCAATACTACACGCCAAAGTACGACCGAACGCACGACCTGACGCTTGTGGCCAACTACCGCCTCACCGAGGGCTGGCGCCTTACCGGCACGTTCAGCTACAGCACAGGACAGCCGTACACCCGTCCGGAGCGACAGTTCAGCACTGTGGACAGTCCTTTCCAGTCCGCCACAGAAGAGCGAACGGTGCTCATCAGTCCGTTCAATAACGACCGGCTGCCCCCGTACCATCGCCTCGACGTAGGGGCCACTCGCAGTGGGGACGTCTTCGGCGTTGCCGACTACGAACTCAAGGTGCAGCTTATAAACGCGTATTCCCGGCGGAATATCTGGTTCTATCAGTACGAGCGCGAAGACGACGGGAGCCTGGACCGCACCGAGATTCCTCAAATTCCAGTTCCCATTCCCAACCTGTCGTTCACGCTCACCTTCTGAGCACGCTCACCGTCTGCCCCCATTCCCCGTTCGTCCCTGGCGTCCCGCGCGTCCTCCAGGCGCCGTCACCGACCTACGCACCCCAACCCCCCTGCTCCTTTCGCATGCGACGTCTTCTGTTCCTCGGCCTGACCGGCCTCGTCGTCCTGATCGGCTGCGACACAGCGGCCCTGGAGCCCGAGTCCCAAGTTGTCGTCGAAGCCTACCTGCAGGCCGGGGCGCCGCTGGATTCCGTGCGGGTGACGCGCACGGCGAAGGCGACTGCGGAGTACACCCCTAAGCGGACGGCCATCCAGGGGGCGGAGGTGAGCGTGCAGCGCCTGGACGAGGGCGGAGGCGTTTCGGACGTCATTCCGTACGCGGAAGCAGACAGCACGGACGGGCTCTACGCCCCGGAGACACCGACCCCTGTCGCGCCGCAGGCCACCTACCGGCTGCGGGTTGCCACGCCGGAGGGCACCGTTGTCACCGCTACAACCACCGTGCCGGCGCCCGTCGAGGCCGTGCGGACTGAAAACGACACCACAACCTACCCGGCCGAGGAAGATGACGATCCGCCCCAGTTCGAACTCACGATCCGCCCCGAACCGTCCGCCCTGGACCGGCAGAACGTGTACGTCCTGACCTCACGGTCTCTGCTCGACTTCCAGTCCATCCCGGCCAGCCCCCCCGACAGCGTTGCCGGGCGTCTCCTCACGCCCTTCTACCTCGACCGATACGACGCCGACAGTGATACCCTTGCATCGTTCCGCGTAAACTCGTCGGGCCTGCTCAACGAGGCGAACTTTACGCGCAACGACGACGGCACTGTTCGCATCACGCTCCCTTGGCTTGCCGTGGCGTTCTACGGGCCGAACGAGGTCCGCGCCAGCGTGGTGGACAACAACCTCTACGATTTTCTGCGGACGCAGTCGGCCCAGCGACGAAGCCTGGCTCCCGGCGAAATTCCAAACATCGAGGAAGACATCGAGAACGGAACTGGCATATTCGGCAGCTACGCCGAGGCCAGCGCCAAGACGTTCATCCGTCCGCCAAACATAGACGTCGGCGACGTCGAGGCCCGCGACACAGAGGCCGGCGCCCCCCTGTGGCCACGCCGCTAGCTTCGTTTTACGCGCCGGCGGGGCCGAATCGGGGATGCGGGGCCTGATGGACGGGCGGCGCGCCCCCGCACGAAGCTGCCTTCTCACTCTGTTTCCATTTTCTGGCTCCCGCTTCGATGTCGCTTCGCCTTCGCGCGTCACTGCGGCCCCTCTCGATTCTGGCCACGGTGGCGCTGCTGTCCGCGGCGGTCCTGCTGGGCGGCAGTACGTCTTCGGTTCCCGTTGACGCCGCTGTGGAGAAGGCCCATGCCGAACGGCTGAAAGGGCTGGCCAGCAGGTACGAGCACCGCCTCGCGGAGGGCCTGCGGAAGGGGCTGCCCGTCCGGGCAGATGGCTTTGCGTACGCCATTGACCTGGGCAACGTTATGAGCGCGGCCGTGGCCCTGGACAACCGCCCGTTGTTTGACCGAGCGTACGGCATGATCCGGGAGCACTTCCTCCGCACCGACACAAAGGATGCCCAAGCACGGCACACCGTCGTGTGGCGCTACGAGCCCCGCACCGCCCCCGATGCCTCGGGCGCGAAAGAGACGGGAGTTCTTGCCGACGCCCTCTGGGAGGCCTACGAGCGATGGGGGCATCCCCCGCACCGCGAGATGGCCAAAACGGTGCTCGATGCGTACCTCCGGCACGGATACTGGGAGACCGACCGGCGCTTTGTCGTCAAAAACTACTACAACTACGGCACGCAGGCGCTCTCCGAGAGCACGTGGGTGCTAAACCAGATGCCGCACGCTGTCCGCAAAATTGCCTGTGGGACCCGAGACTCCTCGCTTTTCCGCCACGCCAGAGGCATGGCCCAGTTCGCAACACGGGCGTACCTGAAAAAGGGCTTCTCGCGGGAGATGTACGACCGGGGAATCGAGACCGTCTTTGACGGGGCCGATGGGTACTACTCCCCCAACGGCCTCCTCAAGCTGCAATCGTCGCTGGAGATTGCTCGGTCGGTGCTCCCGTTCGACCCGACACCCGCACGGAAGATTGTGGAGTTTATCGGCGAAAGGGCCCCGGACGTGTATTCCTCCTACTACTACAACCCCCGTTCTGAGACGATTGCCCCACTGGCCGAGACCTCCGAGCAGGCCTACGCGCTGAGCGAGCGAGCGCTCGCGCTTTCGCTTGCGACCCGGGTTCGCGGTTCGCTCGGGGAAGACGGCCTGCGCGACTTTGTGAGTCGGGAAATCGTGCCGGTACTGAAAAAGCGCAGCGACAAAACCTTCAGCACGTTCTACTTCGAGGTTCCTCTCGTGCTGAAAGCAATTCAGCGCTACCTACAACCACAAGACCCCCCCGGCTCCGCCGGTGAGAGCGGGTGCGACGTGTGAGGAAGGCCGCCCCCCCGGCCGCCCGGGTGCGGGAAGACAGAGCGCTCGACAGTGCTGGTCACCACGGAGCCGGTCACCACGGAGCCGGTCACTACGGAGCCGGTCACTACGAGGCTCGTCACTGCGGGCCGGGGGAGGCGCGGAGCGGGCATCGTCTCCTGCCGGTGGAGGAGAAGCCGGCTCAAGCCCACCGGTTGTAGGGCGGTCTGAGAACGGCCTGTGCTATTGTGTAAGGCATGTGCGCACCACTGGAAGACTGCTTCCTCCGGGCGAAACCCCCCATCCCTCGCTCCAAACTCGATTTGGAGCCCATCTACCGACTGCAGAGGCCTCCCCGTCCAGTCGGGTGGGTCCCATACGAGCGAAGCGACTGATGCAATAAATCAAGTTTGGGACGACATCCAAGCTCATTTCTGACGTTTGGAGACGGGCACACATATCGTCGACACATAGCACAATCCGTTCTGAGAGGGCGCCGTGGGGCGCGACTATCCTTCCGAGCCTTCCGCTTCGGACCCGCAGCGCGCCTACAGGCCCATCTCGTCGCGGAACGTGCGCGAGCGGCGGTGGGAGAACTCCACGGTTTTCTCGTCTGGGAGGTGCGCCAGCAGCTTCCCGTTTGGGCGATGGCTCATGTCGTCGACCCATTCGAGGTTGAGAATGTGCTGGCGGCTGGCACGAAAAAACCGCTCCGGGGTGAGCCGTTCTTCGAGGGAGTTCAGCGAGCGGTGCACCAGCGGCTCTTCGGTGCCGAAGTACAGCCGCGTGTAGTTGCCCGCGGCCTCAAACAGGCGCACCTCGCCCAGGCGGACAAACCAGCAGCGGCGCCCGTCCTTCACAAACACCTGATCGTCGGCGGTGAGCGTGTCGGGCTCCTCGCCCTCGTCGGGGTCCGGCTGGGGCGCCGGGCCCATCGCCTCGTCCGACAGGGCGGCCTGCTCCTGAACGGTCTCCAGGGCCTCGACGAGGCGCTCTTCTTCGACCGGCTTGACGAGATAGTCCAACGCGTTGACCTCAAAGGCGCGGATCGCGTACTCGTCGTAGGCGGTCACGAAGACCACGTGCGGCACGTCGTCCAGGCGTTCGAGGAGGTCGAACCCGTTCGCGTCGGGCATCTGCACATCGAGCAAGAGCAGGTCCGGATCGAGGTCCTCGACGGCCGCCTCGGCTTCGGTGGCGTCGGCCGCCTCCCCGACCACACTGACCGGGTCGTGGGGCTCCAGCATGCGACGGAGTTCGCTGCGCACGAGGCGCTCGTCGTCGACAATGAGGGTGTCGAGCGTGGGCATTGCGGAGGGGATAGAGGTCTGCACGTGAGGGAACGGGGAGGAGGGAATTTTCGGGGCGAGAAGCAGCGATAGGATGCTCCGCTAGACGCTGCCGGCCCCGACGGGAACCCCGCCGCGAGGCATTGACGTGGAGGCTTGGCGTTCGTCTGGGCCCTCGGTGAGCCGATCCTCCAGGGCCGACGGGCGTGGAATCAGGGCGGTGGCCGTAACCGTCTCCGGCCCGCTCTGCTCCAGGGTCAGCGAGGCCTCCTCGCCGAACAACAGCCGCAGCCGCTCGCGGGCATTCTCCAGGCCGGTGCCGCGTCCGCGCTCCGCGCCGGCTGCCTCGCCGAGCTCGCCCGGATTGGCGACCTGGAGGCGAAGCGAAGACTCCTCGTCCTCGACGGACGCCTCGACCCGAATGGTGCCGCCCGCCCGGCGCTGCCCGATCCCGTGTTTGACGGCGTTCTCGACGAGGGTCTGCACCAGCATGTACGGGACCTGGCGCTGCAGAGCCGCCTCCCGCACGTCGAGGGCCCAGTCCAGGCGGTCCTCGAACCGCACCTTTTCGAGCTCCAGGTAGGTCCGGGTGGTCGAGAGTTCGTCCCGGAGCGGCACGGTCTTCTTGTCGCTCGCCTGCAGGGTCCGGCGCAGCAGGCGGGCCAGGCGCCCCACCATTTTCCGGGCACGCGCCGGCGCCTCGCTAATCAGGGAGCGCACGCTGGCGAGGCTGTTGAAGAAAAAGTGGGGGTTCAGCTGCAGCTTGAGGGCCTTCAGGCGGGCCGTTTCGGCCCGGGCCTGCAGCTTCCACCGGTCGATTTCGGCCTGTCGGTAGTTCCGGGCGGCGTGCACGCCGAAGTAGATGATCATCCACGCGCCCATCAAGACCGAGAAGCCGAACGCCGGGGGGATAATTTTGTCCAGGACCGCTCGCAGCCAGGGGACCCACGCGGCCGGCAGGTCCGCTGTGGATAGCGGGCCTGGCAGAAAGAGAATCAGGATGTGCGTGCTTCCCAGAAGCACGGCGGCGGCCCCGACCCGAGGGAGGAGCCGGCGGGGGGAGAGGGCGGCCCACTCCTTCCAGTTCGCGTAAATCCGAAACAGGTGAGTAAGCGTGATGCCGAGCCCGCTGACGATCCCTGCCCCAAGCAGCGTCTCCAGAAGCGCTCCCCAGCCGGCATTCTGCTCTATGATGTTCTGGAGGAGCACGCACACCGGGATAAGTCCCCAGCCCATGACCTGGCACACCCAGTAGCTCGGAGGGCCGACCAGCAGTCGGGTTGTGCTTTTGTCGTCGTCCTTCCCCTGCGCACTGCCCCTAATTCGTTCTCGCTGCGGGGCGGAGGGGCGATCCCTGGAGAACTCCGGCAAAGGCGAATCGGTGCTGGGTTGGGGCGCTCCGTTTGAGTGCCCTGCGCCTTGCGGCGGCTTCTCCGCAGTCGTAGGGACCTGTCGCACCGGGTCCGCTTCCTCGGTGTCGCCTGCACAAGTTCGCGAAGGGGGCGGAAGCTGAGCCGTTGCGGTCACTGTCTGCGGGCCGCTCTGCTCCAGGGTCAGCGACGCCTCGTCCCCGTGCAACAGCCGCAATCGCTTGCGGGCATTGTCCAGGCCCGTGCCGCTTCCCCGCGTAGATCCGGCGTCTTCCTCCAACCGGCCCGGGTTGGCGACGCGCAGGCGCAGCGCGCTTTCCGACGATCCGTGGGCATCGTCCTCCACACTCGCCTCCACCCGAATGGTGCCGCCGCCCCGGCGTTGCCCAACGCCGTGCTTCACGGCGTTCTCGGCAAGGGTTTGCACCAGCATAAAGGGGACTGAACGGTCCAGGATCGACTCCGGAGCGTCGATGGTCCAGTCCAGGCGGTCCTCGAACCGCACCTTTTCGAGCTGCAAGTAGGTCTGGGTCGTCGAAAGCTCCTCCCGGAGCGACACGGTTTCCTCGTCGCTTGCCTGCAGCGTCTTGCGGAGCAGGCGGGCCAGGCGCGCGACCATTTTCTTGGCCCGGCGGGGCGCCTCGCTAATCAGGGAGCGCACGCTCGCGAGGCTATTGAAGAAAAAGTGGGGGTTGAGTTGCAGCTTGAGGGCGTCGAGCCGAGCGGCCTCGGCGCGGGCCTGGAGCTTCCAGCGGTCGACCTCTGCCTGCCGGTAGCTCCACGCCGCGTGCACGCCGAGATAAATCGCCATCCAGGTCCCCACCACAAGCATGTCGCCAATCACGCCCCACGCCAGCGGAGGGTCTATGCGGGAGCGGGCGACTCTGCGCAGCGGGCCGAGGAGAACGGGCAGGATCTTGAGTCCGGTGAAGAGCGCGCCGACCACGACGGAGGCGGCCACGCCGCGGGGAACGAGGTGCTTCAGGGAGAGGCGCGTCCAATCGTGCCGCCGGGCATACGCCCGGAAGGCATGGGTAAGGCCGATGCCGAGGGCGACCCTCAGGGCCCACGTGAGGAGGGTCGTCTGGATCTCGCCGGGGGCCCAGTTTTCTGTGTGGACGCTCAACTGGAGGCCATGGAACAGCGACCATCCGGCGACCTGACACAGCCAGTAGGCGCGCGTGCGATCCATTGATCTTCAGAGCTCGGTTCGGGAAACCTGCGATCGGAAAGGGCACTGGGGCGTGGAAGGAGGCGGATGCTGGCCCCACGTCATGGATGCAGTCTACATAGATGCAATAGATGCAGTCTACGTAGATGCAGTCTACCAGGACGCGCGGAGAGACGGAAGCGATATTCCGTGAGCGCGAATATGGTTCGATGAGCGTGCGCTGCCGCTGTTGGATTCGAGGATGGGGGATCCCGAAATGGTCGTTCTCGAACGAGGACATGCCTCTCGCCCGCAAAATCCTCCTTCCGCGCACAGGCACGGCCGGGCCTGCACGTCGTCTGTGCGTTTCGCGGAGGGATCTCCCCGCTGCGCAGGCGCCCATCTGAGTCGCAGAAAACGGAACGAGCGCCGATGCCCACCGGCTGCTTCGGCCAGCGCCTGCGTCCTCGTTACGCCCGACCAGCGACGTGAACGCTCACAAACAGCATCTTACGCCCATCGAACGGGGCAAACTCCCCCTTCCGTCCCCCAATACAACCCCGCGCAACGATGGACACCGGGGCCTGCGCCGGAGACGCTGTGCTCTCGACGACAGGCCCTTCTGTGCATTCCGCTCACACAAAACAACTCTGTGCCGTCATGTTCTCGGTCGCTTCCGTCTCGCGATCTCGGTCCTCCCCCTCTCGGTTCTCCACCGCCACGACGCTGCTCGCCGCCGTCTTTCTGCTGGCGGGGGGCGCCCCGCTGACCGCTCCGACTGCCGTGGGCCAGGACAAGTTTGCCCCCCAGACC
>ERZ1034547.190-NODE-190-length-16230-cov-4.263988_pt1 | contig 16230 bp, 13 predicted proteins | sample MGYA00520642_ERZ1034547 | MGnify/ENA primary metagenome ERZ1034547 (study PRJEB33760, sample SAMEA4777713) | hypersaline lake metagenome | biome: hypersaline environment; feature: brines | place: Spain | collected 2012-08 | depth 0 m ... | reverse complement strand
GGCGGGAATGGAAACGGACGACTCGTTCCGGCACCACCGCCGAATGGCCTTGGTATCGGACCGGTCTGGGTCCTGTACCTCCTCCAGAACCGCCGAGGGAATCCACACCTCATCGTACAAGGTCCCGAGCAGCTCCAGTCGTCCCGTCTTGGCCAACACAAGGAGCGGACTTGTATCACAGGTAACGATCACGACTGCGCACGGCGGCGGGCCTCCTCAATTTCACGCTCCAGTTCTTCGGGATCGTAGTTCCACACAGAAATGCGATAGGAGCCGAGCCGGTCGAGAAAATCGACGCGGTCCATCTCCGCCAGGTCTGCGGCGCGTCCCGACGTGATGCGTCCCAGCTCGTACAGCTTGGCGGCCACCAGAAACCGCATCTCACGTTCAAACTCATCCGGGGTCTGCCCCGCTGAGGCCGGAATCTCCTCCGGGTATGGAATCCGCAGTTCGCGAGTACTCATGCTGGACCGCCTCCTCGTGAAGGACGTGTGACGGATGAGGGCGTACGTCCCTCCCGAGGTGTCGTTTCCGTTCCTACTGATCCATGCACGGGTCGGTAACCAACATTCTCTGTATGGGCAGGACCGTGTTGGGATATCAGCGGAGATCGTCTTTGCTGATCTGTGTAGGATTATGGGATTAAACGCCGTACGATCTTGCTCTCTTCGTCCGTTGGCGATTCTTTCCGAGAGAGGTGTGCATTTTTGGCTTAGATCCAAAAATGCACTTAAAAAGATCAAGGCTGCGAAGAAGTGGCCTGATGCTCTTCTGCGCTCCACTGAAATTTCTCAAACTTCCCCGACGGCGGTCGGGGGCAGACATGAGAAATTTCGGTCGTTCCACTCCGCAGAGCATCCGGGCGGCCACTTCTTCAAGGCCGGAATAGAGCTCTGCCGCTCCTCGGAGGCAAACTCCGAGAAAGATGAGTCCGGCGATTAATCTTAAAAGGTCACAGAGATCGGCGGAATCCATTCACGTATCAGCAAACACCGATGCTTCCCTATTCCTCAACGCGACCCAAGGCCGGCCTCTCCTACTCTCACGCCCTCTGCTCTCCACGCCCACACGCCCACGCCCTCCACCCCCACGCCCAATCACACCTCCAGCACCGGCCGGTCGGCGTAGTAGTCCGTGACCCAGTCGGCAAACGTCTGCAGGCCCTCCTCGATCGGCGTCTCCGGCTGCCAGTCCAGAAGCGCCTTCGCCTTCGAAATGTCCGCGTAGGTGCGCGCCACGTCCCCCGGCTGCGTGGGGAGCTGCTCAATCTCCGGGGTGATGTCCATGGCCTCCGCGACTCCGGAAATGAGGTCTTTGAGCTTAGTCGTCTCCGAGCCGCCGAGGTTGATGATTTCGTATTCCGGGTCATCCAGATTCTTCGCGCGACGGAGGCTCTTCACAATCCCATCCACGATGTCGCCGACGAACGTGTAGTCGCGGCGCGAGGTGCCATCCCCATACATCGTGATGGGCTGGTCCGTGAGGAGCTGCCGGGCAAACTTGTGGATCGCCAGGTCCGGCCGCTGGCGCGGGCCGTAGACGGTGAAAAAGCGCAGGCAGTGGACCGTCATCTCGTAGAGGTGGTGGAACGTGTGCGCGAGCAGCTCGCCGGAGCGTTTCGTGGCGGCGTACGGGGAGATGGGATGGGGAACGGGATCGTCTTCCGAAAACGGGACGGTGGCGGCGTTGCCGTACACCGAGGAGGAGGAGCCGTAGATGAACGTATCGATGCCCAGTTCCTGGGCCACCTCCAGCATCGACTGCGTGCCGCCGACGTTGGCCCGCTCGTAGGCGGAGGGGGCCTCGATGGAGGGACGCACGCCCGCCTTGGCTGCCAGGTGCACAATGGCGTCGACCCGACGGCCATGCAGGGCCTGTAAGATCGAGTCGGTGTCGCAGACACTCGTCTCGATAAGGGTAAAGAGCTGAGCCGGAAAATCGTTGATGCCCTCTTCTTTGATGGCCCGCGGGTAGAAAGGGTCGAAGTTGTCAATGGCCGTAACCCGGTGCCGACGATCCAACAACCGCCGGCAGAGATGGCTGCCGATGAAGCCTGCGCCGCCGGTGACGAGGATGTGCATGGGTGTGCGGGGTCCTGTGCAGGGAGAAGCTCGGCCGGAACGGTGCGCGCTGGACACCCGGGGGCTGCCCGGGAAGGAGGTGCACCAGTGCAACCTATATGTAACCCGGCATTCTGACGAGGATGGTACTCCGTTGGCTTCTTTCCCCTACTCGGACGGGCGCACCCCTGCCTGAGGGTCTTTCGGATCAGCCCCAGAATGCGCGTGGACTTTCCGTGGCGGTGCGAACGCCCTGTGAGGACACACGACGGACGGATGTGTGTCTCCCCTCTCGCGCCCTTGCCCGTCCCGCGCTTTTGACAGCAAAGACCATTGGCTCTTGACAGCAAAGACCATTGATGGCAAAGACCATCCGGGGCACCGGGCGCCTGCCTGTAGCGGCGGGTACTACACGACGTGCCGGTACAGGTCCATCCAGTCCTGAATGGCGCGCTTTGCCTCGAACTTCTGGACGGCCTTCTCGCGGCTTCGCCGCCCCATTGCGCGCCGCTCCTGGTCGTTCTCGACGAGTTGGCGAATCGCATCTGCGAGGCAATCCGGACGCTCTGTTGGAATCAGCACCCCGTTTTCTCCGGGCTCGGCGACCCGCCGGCAGGCGGCCAAGTCTGTCGTCACGAGCGGGAGCCCCGCCGACGCCGCCTCGACCAGGAACCGGGGCAGCCCCTCATTGTAGCGCGTAGGAAGCGCCGCGATGTCGACACGGCGCAGGAGGGAGGGCATGTTGGAGCAGTACCCCAACCACCGGATTCCTTCTTCCTGATCCCATGCCCGCAACTGTTTTTCGGGCACGTACCCCGGCGTCTCCGTATCAGGCTCTCCGGCAATCCAGAACTCTACAGGACTGCCCTCTGCCCGCAGTTGCCGGGCCGCGTCTACAAACTCCTCCACCCCTTTGTCCCAGAGCAACCGAGCGGCCATCAGCACGCGCACGGGGTCAGAGGAGCGGCCGTCTTCGGCAGACGCCACAAACGTATCGGTATCCACGAACTCACTCACAATGACCTGCGTCCGGTCGGGCTGGACAATCCCAAGATCAACGAAGGTGTCTCGATCGTCCCAGTTGGAAAACGTGGTGTATACATGCGGCCCGTACATGGCCCACCGCATGACCGGAAGCACGCCTGCCCGAAGCACACGAGCCTTCCAGTGGTCCGAAAATAAAAACCCGACTCCCATAAACGAATTCACTGCGTGCGGCGTCGGGGGCCCTCCCCCACGCAGTCGGTTGAGCCGAAGAGCAACCGTTCCGTAAAGGTTTGGCTTGATGGTGTCGTGGTGCACGAAGTCTGGAGCCAGGCGATCGTAGATGCCAGCAAGCTGCACCAGACTCCGGAGCTCCCGGAGAGGATTGAGGCTCTTCCGGCGGAGGTCCCACTCGACCCACACAAACCCCTCCCTCTGAATCGTCTCGACATGCTCCCCGCGGGGGCATACCACCCCTACCTCCACCCCGCGCCGACGTAACGAGTGTGCCAGGGACCGGCGAAAATTGTAGAACACCCAATCCCAGTTTGACACGAAAAGAATACTCGACATCGGAGGCGAAGAGTTCGCCATTGAAAGCACAGCTAGCTGTTTGTGTACGTTCTACTCTCTCAGTACTCGGAAACCACGGCCGCCCTGCTCCTCTTCCCAACGAGCAGGGTCTCCTTTCCCATGCTCAGCGCGAGGTGCTAGTACCGATTTATCAGCACCATCAGTCGGAACAGCACAGTGTCGATGAACTCGTTGCGACGCACATCGGCAGTGAACGCGTACGACAGGCGGTGCAGCAGGCTCTTCTTTGACTGGATCATGTGTTTTACGAGTTCGCGTTCGTCGTCGTCTAGCCGATCCCCGAAAGTTCGTGCGAGACGGCGCGCCTGGTCGCTCGGGCGAAAGATGTCGTCTTTCCAGTTACGGGTCAAAAACCGCCGGAGGCGCCGCAGAAACCGTCCCAGTCGACTTGCCGTGTCTCCGACGACATTCGAACTGTGCTGCCGGTAGCAAATCGTGGGAACGGGATCGTGAATTACGCGCCCGAGCGCCGACACCACAGCGTACACCCACCAGTCGTGCATCAGCGCCTCTTCGGGCAGGTTCTGCACCACGAGACGACGCGCTGGCGCATTGAAGACAGACGTGCACCCGACGCACTGATTCTGGACGAGGGCGTTTTGAAAGCCGATCACCTTCACCTCGGGCGAGCCCCCGAGACGGTTGAGGTCCTCATCGACGAACTCCAACCGGCTAAAATACAAGAGCGGCTCTTCGTCGAACCGCCGCTCTTCCTCTAACATCGCAACCGCCCGTGAGAGTTTACTGGGCTTCCAGACGTCATCTTGATCGCTGAAGGCATAGTAGTCAACGTTGTCGGCAAGCTCGAGGAGACGAAAGAAGCTCTGAACGACACCGAGATTTTCTCCTGCGACGACCCTTACGTCTTCGTGCGCGTCCTCATATTCACGCAGTACCGACACGGTACCGTCGCTAGATCCGTCATCTCGCACGAGAAGATGCACATGGGGATGGTCCTGCGCAAGGATGCTCTCGATCTGTTCGCGAAGATAGTCGGTCCCATTGTAGGTGGACATCAGGACCTGAACGGTAGCAGCCATATGCGTTGTGTATTTCAATTCAGCGTTAAGGACCGCCATCCTTCTGGGGGTGTCACGCTCCATCCCCGTCACGCTCCATCCCCGTCACGCTCCATCCCCGTCACGATCTTGACAGACGGCCACACTCTCCCGCTGGCATCCCTCGGGGCGCATCCATCAGACGACTTCACACCAGACGACGACTCCGTTTGCAGCCCGGCTCTCAATGGTATCAACCATGCTTCGACGTACAAACTACTTGTCTTATTGATCAACTTCTGGTGATCTCCATGACTCCGCTCGCTCGTCTTCGCCGCGTCCTGCGCGTATGGAAAGGCGAATGTCTTCAGGACCCTGTCTTTTTCCTTCACATTCCCAAGTGCGGGGGCTCATCTGTGACTCAGGCCCTCGAAGAATCGCTTGGGCTTCGAAAATGGCTCACGGGAAAGTATCACTATCTCAAAGCCGCCCCCTCCCGGAAAGCCGCCGACGACATGGGGCTGAGCCTGATGGACTACCGCAACCACATTTTGTCTTACCACATGAACGACGAGACGATGATGTACGTGGGTGGGCATTTTGGTTTCAGTCGTCGCCTCTACGACCAGCACTCCGACCGCTGGACATACATCACGATTCTTCGCGACCCTGTAAAGAAGTGGTTCTCACAGTACTTCTACAACCGCTACAAGGAAGACAACCACTTTTCCATTGAGGGCGGCATCGAGGCATTTGCCCACTCCGAAACTGGGCGCCATCTTGGCTCCGACTTCGTCCACAAGCTCACCGACGGCATTCCCGCCGACGAGTGCGACTCGGATGCCGCCATTCAACAGGCACGTGCCAACGTCGACCGGTTTGACGTAGTGGGGGTTATCGAGGAGGTTGATGCCTTCATTGCCGACTGTAGGGACCTCTTCGGCTTCGAGCTCAACATTCCGCACGTCAACAAGAGCCCGGTAGAGGTCCAGAGACGGGAGACAATGATAACCGACGAAATCCGGGCTCGTGTCGAATCCTACTGCGAACCTGACCGGCGTGTGTACAACTATGTTCTGGATCAATGCGTCCAGGGCCACCGGTGAGCCTGCCGGCCGCGGAGTGCCCGTTCTTACCGTCCTCCCTCCGGCCTGGACGTGTTGCGCAGCGCTTTGATGCGCTCGTACTCTCGGACCGCTTCGGGATACGCGTCGAGTTGCTGAACTGCCCGCCGGGCTCGTTCTTTTGCGGCCGATCGGTCGTCGTTGGGAAGCGGGATATCGCGTGGGTTGAACAAGGAGCTCCCCTGCCGCGACCACTGATCGTTCATCCGCTGCCGCACTCGCTCGGCCAGCGTTTCGGCAGGGCGGACGTCAAACTGCAGAGGTGAGCGCGCGGCGACGCGACGCACAACCCGCCCTGCCCGCGACGTGACGTCCGAAAAGCTTGCCAGCAGCACCTGCTGCCCCCCTCGTCTCCGGATGCCCCGATAAAAGCGGACGTAACGTCGGGTTGCTTCCAACGGGCTCTTGTCAAACCGTGAAAGGTAAGAGGGAATGGCGTCTTGCGGGGCCCGAAACACCACGAGCGTCGGCACCTCGTGGCGGAGTGCCCGGCGGACGTTCGCCACGCTGTGTGTATGGTGCGCAATGTTCAGTTCCCGGGTCGCACACTCTTTGAATACAAAGTACAGAAAGCTATTCGCGCATGCCGGGTATCCTTCAAGGCATAGATCTGTCCCTGCATCGCAGAACGACTGCGGATGAATAATGCCGAGCGCGGCCTCCACGGATCGTAAGAATGGGTAGAGCAGAGGCCGCTCCGTTAGCCACAGGCGCGCGCATGCCCAGGCGGACCTTGGGGTCATAAGACGACGGTCAGAGAATGGATGAAGTACCGAGACGCCTGACGATGTGCTCGTTCGTGCGGGAGAAGAGATGTCCAACAGGAACCCCGCACGCTTGGGCGCCTGTGCGCCGTGTACCCAACAACGACATTGTAGCTCCCGCGGGCTTCGAGGCCAGAATCGCGAAGCGACCCCACGTGCCCTCCGAGATTGGAGCCGAGCACGAGGACACGGCCGTACACTTGGCGGAGGACGCTTTTCACGGCCCTCTTCTCGTCTTGGGAATGTGGTCGAACAGCAAGGTTGTGTTCATACCAACCAGTTTGTCCACGACGCAAACATACAAAGCCGTTTCTCTCTTTGTCTCGCCCTCCATCCAACACGCTCCGGCGCCAACACGCTCCGGCACCAACCCGCTCCGGCACCAACCCGCTCCGGCACCAACCCGCTCCGGCACGCTCCAGTCTATAGCTCCGGCGCGCTGGCCTCTGCGTAGTAATAGCACGTCGCGAGCAACATCATAAAGAGTGGCGTGATGAGGAGGGGATTCGTTCCCGCAGCAACGAAGATACTCACGGTCGCGTATCCTACCCCGTTGTCAATTCGCGACCGTCGGCGAATGAGGCGGAGCGCGACGTACGCAACACACAGCGAGAACGCAATGAACCAGAGGAGTCCGAACTGCCGAATCGTGTCGATGTGAGCCAGTTCAATGTTGTAGGTCACCTCCCCCTTGCCCGCACTGTAAAACGCCGTCCCGACCCCCTGTCCCCATAGCAGATAGGTGGGGTTCTCGCCCATCAGATCAACAAAGGATGCCAGCTGGCCAATCCGAATCTGCGACGTCTCGGCCTCTCCGGTCACCGTCTCAATAAAGTAGTTGGCGTACGCCACCGTCACCTCCACGTCCACCACGTAGAGGGCCGTGGCGACCAGTCCCGCCACCATTCCCACGGCTCCCGCCTGCACGCGGAGCGATCCGTGCGTGAGAACAAACCAGACGGTAAACAACCCACAGAGCAGAATTCCTGACTTCGAAACCGAAAGGGTCAGGGCGACAAACAAAACGGCGCTGTACACAAACCGCTCTCGATAGAGGTAGTAGACGAACGCAGGTACGTAGAAAAGCGTCGCCTTGAAGTAAATTGAGTACCAGACGATTGGGCCAATTGCCCGCCTTCCGAACTTCCCCTGTATGTCGTCGAGGGTTTTCAAGTAGTCGAAGGTCGCAGCCAACGGTGGGAACTCCGGGGCCAGAAACAAGCCTATGATGAGCCCGATCGTGAGGGCGGCCAGCCCCAGAGCGGTACGGAAAAACACCTGCAGGGCCAGCCGGCTGCCCCCTCGGGACAGAAGAAGGTAGTAGATAATGCCGACGAAGAACGGGGTGACCCGCGTTGTCGCTACGGACAGGTCTCCCCCCGACACGATGCCGTTCGCAAGGGCCCAGGCTGGCCCGATTCCGAAGACAAAGGCAACGATGAGCAGGGGCGCCCTCTCGAAATGCAACCGCCCTGCGTTGAGGAAGACATACCCTGCTGCCACAAAAGTGGACAGGTATTTGATCCACCATCCTCCCCCCATGTCCACGATGTTCGCAAACATCATGACCCCGACCACGAAGGCCCCAACCGTTCCGACGTCACGCGCGCCTTGTCGGCGTCCTTCTAAAGAAGGTCCTTTTGTCGTCATGACGGCTGTCCTCGCTCCCGCTCCTTCACCGAGCCGCCGACGGGCACATCAGCCTGTGCGCTCTCGCGTACTGTAGAAGCCGAGCGAAGCGCCAGCAGGATGTGGACGACCTCGTCGACCCGAGACGCCCAGGAGTTGGCCCGTGCATGGGCCATGCGCGTCTCGGCGCGTGCCTCCGCGTCTTCGCGAAGCGCTGCGCGGAGGCGCACCACAAATTGGCCTGGCGTGTCGGCCACGTGGATCACCTCCTCAAAGCGACCAACGGGAGACACACGGGGGCTCACGATGGGGCGCCCCGTTGCCATATACTCGTAGATTTTGAGCAGGTCGTTGCCTGAGGTAGTGTGGTCCGGCTTCTTGAAGTTGAGCAGGACGTCGGCCTGGCAGAGACGGCGGTACAATTCGGCGTGGGGGACCGGCCCCGCCAGGTCTACGTTGGAGCGATCGGCCAGCGCAGCCGCCACGCGTCGGCCGGCCGGATCCGACACCGGCCCGTAAAACCGAAAGGTGACCTCGGGGCATTGCTCTATCACTGACTCCACGATCTCAGCGTCGAGGGCTTGGTTGAGCTGTCCGGCGTAGATGGCAAGGGGCCGGCTCTCTCTTCCGTCCGGAGCCGTCCCTGTTCCTTTTCCCGTTGCTCCTTCATGGCCTGCCCCCCTTTCTTTCGGGCCTTCGCCTTCCGGAACGGTCACCCCGTTGGGCAACACCTCAATGTCGCAGGGGGCGTCTGGGAACCGGCGCACGACCTGCTCCGACGTCGCGAAGGCATGGTCGGCGGCATTGAACACAGTCCGGTAGATGGCCCGGTACATGCGGGCCCGCCGTGCATCCCCCACCCGCGCCAGCACGTCGTCCACAACGTCCGCCACCACGACGTCGCTGTCGAGCACGCGAAGGGCCTCGGGCAGGTACATGCCCGGTGGGTACACGAGCGTGCAGGTGTGCCTCCCCTGTAGCTCTCTGCGGGCGTTTTGCAGCAGGCTGCACTGCGTCCGAACCAGCCATCGGTTGAGGGCGGCGACGGGAAACGGATACGTGCGGTTGAGAAGCGTGAGCACCGATGTTGTGTAGAGCCCTTCCTCGACCGGGCGCGGGCAAGGAACCAGGAGCTTCCAGAGTTGCGCGGCATACGCCTCCTTCATCGAGGACCGCTCCGTGCTCCACCAGCGTCGCAGAAGGCGTCCAGCCTCAGGCACCGACACCGGCTCCACATGCAGCACACTTCCCACCTCGGGCCGCCGGGCAAGCTCACGGGCAATGGCCTCGTGGCGCCGGCCGTAGAGGCCCCAGTCGGCGTGCCGCCAGAGGACCGTGACGTGGAGAGAGGCGCCGGTCGGTTCAGGCATGAATGAGGACGTAGAGACAGTAGAAAGTTAGAGCCGCTGGAAAAAGCGACGCGTTCGGCGGGCCAAGTGGACCCAACTCAGGTCATCGAGCGGGGCCTCGTTCGGACGCGGCTGATCTGCCCACTTCAGGGCCTTTCCGAGTGTGTGCGCAGTGAGCTTGTTCTCGAAGAGACGTACCCACTCCGTTCCAACATGCTCCTGCACGTCAATCATGCTTCCCTGTCGGGCCGCGAGTACGGGCCGGTCGAACGAGAGCGCCAGCAGCGCACTGCCCGAATTCAGAAACTCTCGTTGGGGCACCACCGCAAGGTCCGCGGCCAGGAAGTATTGCTGCACTGCCTCCTCAGGAACAAACCTCAGAACGGCTGTCGCTCGCGGATCTTGGTCGGCCTCCTCCTGGACTCGATCGCGCAGGTTGCTCGTGTGCGGATTCCCAACGACGAGCAAGCGCCGATCCGGCCCTCGTACTGACCGAAAGGATCGGAGTAGCGCAGGAACGTTCTTGTACTCGCGGATGGATCCGAAATAAAGCCCGACGCGGTGGTGAGGTTCAAACCCGAGCCTCTCGCGCGCCTCTGTCGGCGTCATCGTGCGAGGATAGACCGGGCGATAGTGTCCGTGGGGAATCACGACGGAGGGCTTTTGCCGCAGTGCGGGCATCTTTTCCACGGCAAGACACGTCGCCTGCTCGGACAGGGAAATGGTTGCATGTACCAGCCTCGGAAACACCCGCCAAAACACATCCTCTAGAACTGGATGCCGGTTCTCATGGGCCTCGAGGTTATGCAGGGTCCATACCACCCGCGTTCCACTGCACCAGGCCCACACGAGGAGCACAACGAACGTGACAATACGACCGGCTGCCTGTGCCGCCGCGTAGTCCTGAAAGAACCCCTCCGGCCAGTGAAGATGCCAGATGTCGTAATCCCCCGCAAGCAGCCGTTCGACTCGATACTCATCGACAACGCACCCCTGTCGTTCCATCTCATCGTACAGCAACCTGCAGTACGGATTCCCATGCTGAGAGCGAGGCGTGGCCAAGATGCGAACCATAGGACGCGTTTCATTCAATCCCAGCACGAGACATGCGCCGCGGAGGACCTTCTGCGGCCCCTTCTCTACATCCTTCAGGAGGGGGTTTTCTCTTCGGACGGAGTCCCCTCTAGTGTTCGGAGGGCTTCATTTAGCGGCCGGACGCGCTTGATGGTGTCACGCTGCTCTTCGGTGTCAAAAAGCCGCCGGAATTTTGCTGAGCGTCTTCGTTCGATCTCACGGTTCGTTGCGTCCTTCCATTTCTCATCGTCTTGTATGACCTCCTCGCTCGCCTCCGCATAATCCTCAATCATAGACGGCTGGTATTCGAACCCGACGCTGTCCGCCACTTTTTGCAGTGTGGATTCCGTCTGGTCGACGACTTGGCTGTACGTGACGAGCGTATGTCCCGGTTCTCCCAGGTATTTGAGCGAGCACTCTACGTCGCGTTTCCACCGTCCACAACATGCGTCAAGCGAGGCCGGTCCGCCCCATTGCTCCGGATACGTGTTCATTGCATGGTAGAGGGACGCAATGGCATCTTCACCGCGCCGCAGGAGATGGATAACGTGAACGTTCGAAACGAGCGCCTCAATGTCAGCGACATGGTGCAAGTGGCGAGGCGTTTTTTCCAGCCAGAACGCGGCCCCTCTTCGCCGGGCCAAATCATCCAGGGTACGGATAAACGTGCGACATACCGTCGCGGCACGGAGCATCAGGGGCGACGCATAGTGGCGATAGCACGCGCCGCCGCCAATGGCCTCAACGTACGCCTCCATGTGAGACCGCGCCTTCCGAGAGGCAAGCCCTAGACGTCGCATCCACCCCCGCGTTGAGTAGAGCCGAACGAAGAAGTGCGATTCTGGGAAAGACGCCACGTTCGGGTGTGCCCCAATCAGAGACTGCAAGAGCGTGGTTCCTGAACGGGGACAGCCGACAATAAATAACCTTCCCTGAATGCCCACTCCGAATACCTACATTTATTATGCCCAACAAGCTGCACGTAGAAACGCCTAACCAGTAGGCTCTGTCCAGTGGTCTAGCGACTTACCGACAATACTCTGCAACCGCTTAATTTCTGGACGGAACTTATTTTCGAGGGATACGCGAGTAGAGACCCTCATTTCTGGCGTTTCTTCCGTCAGGTTTTTCTTCCGCAGCCAGTCGATAAAGCGCCATACGGGCCCCCGAAAAATTCCACGCGCTGACTTTACGCTCGGATACGAAGCAATTTTGTGGATAAGATTGACTCTCGGAAATTGGGAGCGGTTGTGCTTTTTTCGAAGATCAATTCGTTTCGTTTCCAGATCCAGAAAGTCCATTATTTGTCCCATCACCTCCTTCCCATCTCTGGCCAGTTCACGAAAGAGAAATACTTTTATTTTCGACCGACCAAACGCGTCGTAGTATCGCTCGAGTTGGCGAGCATACATCCCCTTCTCGGCATAGTAGTAGAACGGACTCCAGTTCTTCTCTTTGCGTTTGTCCTCCCGGTCCAGCGCAGTCTCAAAATCCAGGATCGGCTCCCTCCCCAGCCGAACCATGTTGAGGAAGTCCGAATAGGCTCGATCGACCGGATTTCTGAGGATTGCAATGAAACGGGGGTCCTCAACGGTCTGCTGTATGTTTGCGGCAGCGACATCCGCGCGATACATGTAGATCGGCGAGGTCTCTCCGACCACAGCCTCACCGCCGGCGTCTCGAAAAAGGCCGACGTACTCATCTCGCTCTGTAACCGTGGACTGGTTGAAGGTGACCGGATCGGCAGGCCCTTGATACTCAACTTCCTCGCCCCTGTAGGCAAAGTAGCGCGGCTCTTTCAACCGCGACATGAACACGTCCGGGTGTTGTCCCAGGTAGTTGTGAAGAGACGTCGTTCCGGAACGAGGGGCACCAATGATAAACGTGTTTGGAAGGGTCTCCATATTTCCCCGACACGAGTTTTTGGGACACACTTCAACAGCCAGGATCTATTTCGATTTCGACATTGCCAGACGCCAGAGGTCGCGCATTTCGCTCATCAGGGTAGGACGCAGAAGAAGCAGTGTCCCGACAAAGACGAGCATGCCGGTAACGCCCCCAACGACCAGGCTCCCAAGCGCTGGAACGCGTCCATCAGTAAGGGTGGTGATCGCGAGTACACAGAGTGCGGAGGTCATGGCGGCAACGGACGGATACACCATGGCCCCGAAGTAACGTTTCCATTCAATTTTAGTCAAGCTGCGTACCACCCACAATTCGACTGGTGCCATGCAGTATCCGGCAATGGTGTACAGCGCAGCAACGGTCACAATTCCTCCCCACTGCACTGCGATCATGAACGCCGTAAAGTTTACGACCGCCCGTACCGTCGAGAGGGACATGTTGACGAGCGAATGCCCCTTGGCGAGGATTACGGGGGTGTTGAAGTAGATCAGGGATTGGAGAAGACCCGCAAGACTCAAGATCTGCATCACAGGAATGCTCGCTGACCACTTCGCGCCGAACACGACGGGAATGACGTACGGAGCAAGCACAGCGAGCCCTACAAAAACCGGTACAGATACGATACTCATGTAATTCACAGCCGTGTAGTAGACCTCACGCAGCCTCTCGCTGTCGCTCTGGAGCTGCGAGAAGACTGGAAACATCACCTTCGATCCAACCCGAGAAATCATTTGCGTCAGGGCTAGAAGAATACGGTAGGCAATGTTGTAATACCCGAGGGCCGTGGACCCTAGGAATGCCCCGATGAGCAGGTCGTCCATCCGGCGGTTGACAAATCCCAGAATGCTCGACCCAACCACCCCTACACCAAAGCTGAAAAGGTCTTCGGCGTGCGACAGGGAAAACGCGAAACTGGGTCGCCAGCTACTCGCGATCCATAAGATTGAGACGTACGTTGACTGGTTTGCAACCTGCTGGGCAACGAGACTCCATACTCCGTATCCCTGGTACGCCATCGTTATCCCGAATGCCGCACCGACGCAGACGCCTGAGAAGCCAGCGACCGCCAATACTTTGAATTCAACGTCTCGTCGGAAGAGAGCCTCCTGCACCCCATTCAGGGCACGGATGCCAAATATGAGCGACAACCAGCGGACGACGGGGCCCAGGGCAGGCTCCTCAAAGAGTTCTGCAATCCAGGACGACGCCGCCCACGTCAGCAGTATCAGCAGTACGCCTATTCCCAGGTTTACCCAGAACGCGGACTGTACGTGCAAATCCTCCAGATTCTCCCGCTGAATAATCGCGTCGGTAAATCCTTTATCGACGAGCACTCTTGCAAGTGCGACAAAGACTGTCCCGAGCGCGATGATGCCGAATGCTTTCGGCGAGAGAAGGCGCGCCAGGACCGTGAACGTTATGAAACTGGCAGCTTTACTTCCCCAGTTCTGTAGAGCTGTCCAGAAAACCCCCTCGGCCGCTTGTTTTCCTACACTCATTCAATGCGTTGGCATTTTTAAATTTTCTCTCGGCCACATGTTTTCTTTCACGAGCACCAGCACACGATTGGAGCCCACACAAGCTCTCGCATTTCCTTACTCACGCCCGTCGGTGCCCCCCGCCAGCCCAGCACCTGGCGCCGCCAACGCCCCCACGGCCCCGAATATTTGCTCTCTATTGTGTTTGCTCTCTATTGTGTTTGCCCTCCATTTTGGAGGTCAAGTCCTCTCGTCTTGAACCCGGGGCTACGGAGTCGTCTTGAACCCGGGGCTATGGAGACTCAGACTGCCGGAACCCCCACCTCCGCAGGAACCCGGGCACGATTTGACGGATGATTTCTTCCACCTTGTGCCGGTCCTCTTCACGCCCTCGCAGCCCCAGCAGTGCCTGCAGCAGCACGATGCCAATGCCAAGCGCGAGCCCAAAGAAAAGGCTCACCAGCACGATCAGCGTCCGGGCCGGCCAGGAGCGCTTGAGCGGCGGCACCGCCTTTTCAACCACTGTGAGCACGGGCTGGCGACGCTGCAGTTCAAGGCGTGTCTTGGTGAGTTGGCTCTGGATTTCGCTGTAGAGTTGCTCCTTGAAACTGACCTGTCGCTGCAGCCGGTCGCGCCGGAAGCGCAGCGTGGCGGTGGTGGGATTTTGGTTGCTTTCCAGGAACTGAGCCAGGCGGTTCTCCGCCGTTTCCAGTTCCTGCTCGGCTTCTTGAAACCGCTGCTCGATAAAATTCAGACGCTCTCGAATTTTCGTGGTCCGAATTTGCCGCACCCGGTTCGTAAGGCGCTGTACGAAGCTTTCTACCAGGTCTGCCGACAACTGCGGATCCCCAGTGGTCACGGAAATGGACATCAGTCCGCTTTCGTCGTTGATCGAAACTGCTACCTTTCCTTCGATAGACCTGAGCGCTCGGTCTACTTCTTGGCTCGGGAGCGCTGGCACGTCGGCGGCAGTGCGCTCCTCGCTCCCTGCCTGAGACGACGGGCGGCTGGGAATGAGGCGGTCCTTGAGGGTCCACGGGAGATACAAGGTGTAGGCGAAAATACGGCTCACGATGCCGGGCGGCCGGTTGACGTACTCGACGTACGTCATCGGACGGGCGGCTCCCGGAAACAGGAATGTGTCTCGCACGACCGCCAGCCGAACCTCCCTGCTGTTGAGCACATTCGGGAACGCTGACACCGAGAGGCCGCCCCCTGCGCCCCCCAGGCTGATGCCCAGTCCCTGGAGGGCCCCGAGGCTCCCGATGTTACTCAGGCTCGGCGTTTCAGACTGGGACTCCCGGACAACTTTTACTTCGGCCGTGTACTCCTCGGCCACTAGCAGTGAGTACCCGCCTCCCAGAAGAGCCATCCCGAGCGTGACCCCGAGAATAAACGTTTTGCGGCGCGCCAGTACCACGAGGATGTCGAGCAGGGACACCTCCTTCTCGTGCCCGGCCGCAGTGGGCTCCGAGAAGGAGGAACCAGAAGCGTGTTCGTCCGCGGACGGCGATGGGGGAGCGTCGCTCATGGGCGGAAAATCGGTTCAGAATGCGACGCGGGGGCTCTGGCGCTAGTTAAAGACTCGCGTCACGAGCACGAGGACGGTGAGGGCGCTCGATAGAATGCTGGTGACTTCGGTCGCGATTTGCGCGATGTCCGGGCCCTCCTCCCTGCGCGAGGGCTGCTTGCGCGCCACTCGGATCACCGCCCCGTCGTCCACCTCCGGCGTGCGCCGAAACCAGCCGGTGTCCACGCGGAAGGTGGCCCCGGAGGCCTGGGTCAGGTAGATGGCCTGTGTGCTGTCCCGCGTGCCCCCGGCGCGGTCCAGGTAGTAGTCGACGCGGCGGCCGGTCTCGTGCTTGATGAGCCCTTCGTTGGCCACGTTGCCGCGCACGGCCACGGTGTTGGGCTGGCTCGGAATAATGATCTCGTCGCCGGGCTTCAGGATGACATCTTCCTCCGGGTCTCCGTTGACGGCCCGGTTCATCTCCACGATGACCTGCTCGGCCGTCCGCTGGGCCCGTACGTTTTCTTCTTCCTGGGGCTGATCGCGAAGCAGCCGTCCGCCCTTCAGGTAGCCGGTGGGCAGCACGCCTCCCGCGCGCCCGATGATGCTCGAAAGGCGCTCGTTGTCGCGCAGCAACGTGTACTCGCCCGGGTACTCCACCTCCCCGGCCACGGTAACGGTCTCCTGGGGCTGAAAGGCCGGGTCCTGACGCACAAACACCCGGTCGCGGTGCCGGAGTGAGAAGTCCGCCGCTGCCCGTA
>ERZ1034547.184-NODE-184-length-16403-cov-7.697211_pt1 | contig 16403 bp, 9 predicted proteins | sample MGYA00520642_ERZ1034547 | MGnify/ENA primary metagenome ERZ1034547 (study PRJEB33760, sample SAMEA4777713) | hypersaline lake metagenome | biome: hypersaline environment; feature: brines | place: Spain | collected 2012-08 | depth 0 m ... | reverse complement strand
AATCTTCCGCTGCACGTGATGCGGGTGCCGCCGCGGCCGTCCAACGAGGTGTACGAGGCACGCTTGGACGCCGTCCTCACACCGCTGCTCAACGCAGGATTCTCGACGGTTGTGGCGGGCGACCTCTTTCTTGAAGATGTGCGCCGCTACCGGGAAGACGTCATTGAGGCTCTCGGCGCCAGGGCTCTCTTCCCGCTGTGGCAGCGGGATCCCATGTGGTTGGCCCGGCGGTTTTTTGAGCGTGGCTACCAGGCGGTGGCCACCTCGGTTGATACCACGCAACTCGGGGCCTCATTTGCCGGGCGCGCCTACGACACTTCCTTTCTGGAGGCCCTCCCGTCCTCTGTAGATCCGTGTGGCGAGCACGGCGCCTTTCACACCTTTGTGACCGGCGGACCGCCGTTTGAGGCTGTCGTCCCGGTTGCCGTATCGGGGGAGGAGGCGGGGGAGCGCATGCACAGGGTCCATCTGAGGCCCACCGATGCGCACAATCCGTTGGCGTAACACGGGAGGCGCAGCAGCCTGAAACAAAAAACCCCTCCATCCGGCAGGGCCCGATGGAGGGGGTGGGAAAGTTCGGCTGTTTCTGTTGCCGGCCCTACTCGTCGTCGGCTGCGGCCGATGCACTGCTGCCCGACCCGTTTTCGTCGGGAGAAGCTTCGCCGGCCACCCGCTCCGCGGAGACGTCAGGCTCGCCGTTGGACGCGCTCTCCTCAGTGTCGGCGGTGGGCACCTCTGTCGGTGCCTCGCCTTCCTTCACCTCAAAAGAGAGTTCGTCAGCGTCTCCGTCGTGCGTGATGAGAACGGTGTCCCCCTCCGTAATCTCATCGTGAAGGATGTCCTCCGCCATCGGGTCCTCCACGTACTTTTGGAGAGCACGGCGGAGCGGGCGGGCTCCATACTTCTGGTCAAAGCCCTTGTCCGTGAGAAACTCCTTGGCGGGCTCGTCAAACTCGAGGCTGAGCCCCAGCTCTTCGGCCCGGTCGAACAGGTCCTCCGACATGATGTCGATAATGTCGAAGATGTTGTCCTTGTTCAGCGGGTTGAAGACGATTACGTCGTCAATCCGGTTTAAGAACTCCGGATTGAAAACGTTCTTGAGGGCGTCCTGCACGGTCGACTTCATGGACGTGTAGTCCATCTCCTCGCCCTCCGTCTGGTCGAACCCAATGCCCTGGCCAAAGGACTTGATGTCCTGCGTGCCAATGTTGGAGGTCATGATAAGGATCGTGTTGCGGAAGTCGACCCGCCGGCCCATGCCGTCGGTCAGGATGCCGTCGTCGAGCACCTGCAGCAGGATGTTGAAGACATCTGGGTGAGCCTTCTCAATCTCATCGAGCAGCACCACCGAGTAGGGCTTGCGGCGCACCTTCTCGGTCAACTGGCCGCCCTCTTCGTGGCCCACGTACCCCGGCGGGGCCCCCACGAGGCGGCTTACGGAGAACTTCTCCATGTACTCGCTCATGTCGATGCGAATGAGCGACTCCTGCGACTCGAAGAGGTACTCGGTGAGCACCTTGGCGAGCTCCGTCTTCCCCACGCCGGTGGGGCCGAGGAAGATGAACGACCCGATCGGCTTCTCAGGGTCCTTCAGGCCCGCACGGGTGCGCCGAATGGCCTTTGACAGCTTCTCGATGGCCTCGTCCTGGCCCACCACGTGCTCCTTGAGCGACTCCTCCATCTTGAGAAGCTTCTCCTGCTCCGGCTCGCTAATCTTGTCAACCGGAATGCCGGTCATCATGGCCACCACCTCCGCGATCTCCTCCGAGGTGACGTCGTGAACCTCTGTTTCTGCGCGCTCGTGCCAGTCTTTCTTGGCTTGCTCCAACTCCTCCTGGAGGGTTTTTTCTTTGTCTCGGAGCCGGGCCGCTTCTTCGAAGCGCTGGCTCTTGACGACCTGATTCTTTTCCTCCTGCACATCCTCAATCTGCTCTTCCAGGTCCAGGATTTCGGGCGGCACCTTGATGTTGGACAGGTGCACGCGTGCCCCAGCCTCGTCCATCACGTCGATGGCCTTGTCCGGCAGGAAGCGGTCGGTGATGTACCGATCGCTGAGCTGCACTGCCAGGTCCACTGCCTCGTCCGAGTAGCGGACGTTGTGGTGGTCCTCGTAGTAAGACTTGATGTTAGAGAGAATGTTGACCGTCTCCTCCGGCGTCGAGGGATCGACGATGATCTTCTGAAAGCGGCGGTCCAGCGCGCCGTCCTTCTCAATGTTCTGGCGGTACTCGTCGAGCGTAGTGGCACCGATGCACTGGAGATCGCCGCGGGCGAGGGCCGGCTTGAACATGTTGGAGGCGTCCAGGCTGCCCGACGCGCCCCCAGCACCGACGATTGTGTGGATCTCGTCGATGAAGAGAATAATGTCCTCGTTGTTCTCCAGCTCCTTCATCACGGCCTTCATCCGCTCCTCGAACTGGCCGCGGTACTTGGTGCCGGCCACCAACGAGGCCAGGTCGAGCGTCACGATGCGCTTGTCGTAGAGCACACGGCTCACCTTCCGCTCCACAATCCGGGCGGCCAGGCCCTCAGCGATGGCGGTCTTGCCCACGCCGGGCTCCCCGATCAGGACCGGGTTGTTCTTTTTACGACGGCTCAGGACCTGTGCCACGCGCTTGATCTCCTGCTCGCGGCCAATGATGGGATCGAGCTCATCATTCTCTGCCATCTCCGTCAAGTCACGCCCGAAGTTGTCCAGCACCGGTGTGCTGCTCTTGTCGGACTCGCTGCTCTCTTGGCCGTAGCCGGAAGAGAGACGGCCGCCCGATCCGCTTCCGCCACTGGAAGAAGATGCTTTGCCACTGATAATAGAGTCTAACTCGTTTCTCACGGCGTCGTACGTTACTGAAAAGCCTTGTTGGAGGATTTGCGCAGCGATGTTTTCGTCGTCCCGGAGCAGGCTCAGAAGAAGGTGCTCGGTGCCGATGACGTCGCTCTTGTAAAGCTTCGCCTCAAGGTATGTGATCTTCAGCACCTTTTCGGCCTGCTTGGTCAGTGGAATGTTGCCGACCGAGGCGCCGCTGCCGGTGCTTCGAACCGTTTCTTCCACGGCCTCTTTTAGCTCCAGCAGGTCACACTCGAGGTTGCGGAGAATCTTGACGGCAATGCCCTCTCCCTCGCGGATGAGGCCAAGCAGAAGATGCTCCGTGCCGATGTAGTCATGCCCGAGGCGGACGGCCTCTTCACGGCTGTAGGAAATCACGTCCCGAACACGATTCGAAAAATTGCCTTCCATACCTAAGGGATTGAACGATCAGAAGCGCCGCGCGGCGCCCTACACGACGGGGAGAGGGTCGACTGGCTCCTCGGTTCTGCGGAGACCCCGCACGTGAAGCACGTTGTTGATCAAAAGAACCATCGGATGAGGGTGTCTGTTCCCCCGCCCGCGAAGCCTGCCCGAGTGGTTTCCGATACAGCAGGAGCGTTACAATCGGGATCGGGCGTGCACGGGCGCGAGAGATCGGGCGCGCAATGCCCGGGCGCGAAATGCGCGCGAAATACAATGAGGGGCGGGCTGACTCGGATACGCGTTTCGGGGTGTACAGCGCACCGCTACGCAGCAAAGCTTGCGCCGCAGCCGCACGTCTCGGTTGCGTTGGGGTTCTCAAAGGTGAAGCCGCGTGCGTCGAGCCCGTCGTGGTAGTTGATGACGGTTCCCATCAAGTACAGCCCGTGTCGCTTGTCCATGTACACGGTGATGCCATCGATGTCGAACACGCGATCCTTCTCTCGCTCTTTGTCGAACCCGAGGACGTAGCTCATTCCGGAGCATCCCCCGCCCTTTACCCCAACGCGCAAACCGTATCCGTCCGGAATGCTTTTCTTTCGGACGATTTTCCGAATCTCTCGGGCTGCGTTGGGACTGATTTGGATCGGGTGGTCCTGGCTGGAGGTGTCGGAGGGAGGGGCAGCGGTCTCGGGCATGGTTGCAATACCGGGTTGGCGCAACTGAGAGTGGATTCCAAAGTACACCGGCGACCGACATGCTGTTCCGTTTAGGGGCTCTGGGCGGGGACGTGGCGCGGCCACCGCATCCGCACCATGAGGCGGCTCGCCCCGGCGCAAAGCGGCGGGCGGTTGGGATTCACCGCCACACGACACGACAAAAAATTTCGTGGTCGAATTTGACTCAATCGCTTCGAAATTCGGTCCTTCTGAGGGAGCGTGCGACGGACAACTCTCGTCGGTGTTGGGGAGAGCCCAGGGAGGGGGGCTGCCGGCTCGGAACGCGTTTGCTATGGTCGAAGAGCTCCTTCCCCCGACAGGGGCGGCTTCAAGAGAGCTCGTGATCAGAAATTTTTGTCATGGAGAAAGACTCAGCGGAGGGGGCGGGCCACGATGACGGTTTCTTTGAGCTGTGTAATGGTCCCGCCGTCGGCCCGCACCGCCTCGAAAAGCACCACGTACGGCCCGATGCGCACCCGCTTGTCGTTTGCATCGCGCCCGTTCCACACGAGCTCACCGCTGGGACCGACGAGACGGGCCGCGTCGAGGGTACGCACCAGGCGGCCCCGGGCGTCGTAAATCCGCACGCGCACCAGCCCGGGGGCTTCCGTCAGCGAAAACTGGATCCGCGTCGCCCCATCTCGTTCGATGGAGAACGGGTCGGGGCGGATGCGAAGGCCTGCGGCCGCGGGCGCTTCAGAGGGCGGGGCGAGGGCGAGGGCGTTGGGCGCGCCGGGCGTGCCGCCCTCCGGAGCGGGGCTGCTGCTCCAGTTGTCGGCCGCCGAGGCGGCGCTCGTGCGGCTGATGCGCTCCAGGGCGGTGCCCTTGGGGTCGGTGAGGCCGGGGGCGTGCCAGTCGGGGCGGTAGGTCACGGTGGCAATGGGGGTGCGGTCGCGCCGATGGAGGCGGACGCGGTCGCCGTCGTTGCGGAGGCCCAGGCTGGCGCCGTCGTACGGGAGGTAGGCCACGGAGTCGGGGCGGAGCGGGGTGTTGGGAAACGCCGCGGCGAGCTGCGATTGCTGCACGGCCCGGGCATCGGTGGGGGCGGCGGCCACGATTGCGTAGCCACCGGGCGCGACGGCCCGCCGCCGCCCCACCCGGAGCGTATCTGCGACGCCGGCCTCGGTGGGGCGATCCGTGAGCAAGAGTCCGTTTGCCGTGAGGGGCACGCGGGCACGGTTGTACAGCTCCACGTACTCCACCTGATTGGGCCGGTTGTCAAAGTCGTCGGCCCGGGGAGCGAACAGGATTTCGTTAATGATGAGGGCCCCGGGCGAGGGGCGATGTGCAAGGGCGTACGATGCGCGTGCAGCGCGGTTGCCCACCAGGTCCGTCACGCCCTCCACCGTGAGGGTGGGGCTGGACGGGGGGCGAGAGAGCGACAAGTGCGCGACGCTGTCCGTCCGCAGGGCAGCCTGAGTCACCTCCGCCTCCACAAGCGAAAAGTGGGCCGGGCGGACGCTGGCAGGCTGCACCGGTTCGCTGAAGACAACCGCCGCCGCGAGCGAGTCGGTTTGTTCGGCGAAGGCTGGGCGGGGCGGGCGCGTGTCTCGCGCAAAGCGGCTGTTTTGGACGCCCGGCGTTGCCCCCGCGGGGGCAGTGGAGGCGGCAAAGTTGGACGGGTGGGCGGAGGGGCCGCGCGGGTCGATCCGCTCCAGGGAGCGGCCGTCGCTGCCGCCCCAGGCGGGCGCGTACGGCACCGAGTCGATGAGGGTGGACGACGGCGCGTGACGAAGAAACACCGTGTCGCCGCCGTTATTGAGTGCTGCCCAGGGCTCCGGGGAGAAGACATCGGGCCCAGGAAACAGCGACGCAAACACTGCTGCATCGTCCACCACTACCGCGTACTCGCCGGGCGCGAGCGGGGTGAGTGGGGGAGACACCGGCACGAACTCGCGATTCGCATCCGCGAGTTGGAGCGCCCCGAGGTCCACCGTCGCGTCCGACCGGTTGTAGATCTCGATAAACTCCGCCCCCGCGGTAGGCGGCGCGTACCACAGCTCCGAGATCACCACATCCTGCGGGCTGGGGGCGACGGGCACAAAGAATTGGAAGGAGGCCTCGGCCGATGCGATGGCATTACCGCGCCGGTCCGTAACCCCGTCAACGATCAGCGTGTACGTTTCGTTGCTCAGAGGCGCATCCAGGACACAGTGCACCACGTGAGGGGCGTCGGCCGCCACAACGGCAGAGGCGACGGTCGGCGCTCCTTCCGGCGCCAGGGCAAACGCGCCGGGCACCACCGTTGCCGCCGCGACCGGCTCCGAGAACGAAACGGTGAGGGAGTCGCCGAACCGCGAGGGCGTGACCGTCTCCACGTCCGGGGGCGTTTCGTCCGGGGCGTAGACGCTGTTGCGAGCCCCAGGCGTCCCGCCGGCCTCTGCTGTGCTGCTCGCAAAATTTCGGGCCTGATCGGACGGCCCAGCTGGGTCGATTCGTTCCAGGGAGCGGCCGTCGCTGCCGCCCCAGGCGGGCACGTACGGCACCGAGTCGAGCACCGTGCGGGTGGGGGTGTGGCGGAGGAGGAGCGTATCTCCGCCGTTGTTGAGCGCGGGCCAGTCGGTGGGCACGAGAACGGGAACGGACGAGAACGCTGCCTCGAAGGCGTCGGGCGAGCGCACGAGCACTACGTATCCACCGGGGGCCAGGGAGGTATCCGTCGCCGTGACCGGTACAAACGAGCGGTTGTCATCGGCGAAGGACAGCTCGTGTAGTGCGATCGAAACATCAGAACGATTGTAAAGTTCAATATATTCGTTGGTGGAGGGCGTAGGGGCGTACAAGATCTCGTTCACCACGACGGAGCCCGGGGCTGGCTGCGCCGCCACACGGGCCGGCAGCCCCAGCAGAGCGGGAATGAGAAGACCGAGGGTCCACCACGGCATGAGAGTGTGGGCGAAATTTTGTCATTTCAGTTATGAATATAAAAAATGTAGAGGGTGCGTGTCGTTTTGTCAACGTTGTGCGGAAGCATCCCGAATGCACGATCAAGGAATTCTTTAGGCCTATAGGGAGCGCGTCATTCAGAGGGAACTGGCAGGCGGCCGAAGCGCCCTGAGCGTAGCGAAGAAGCGCTTTTAGAGTGAATCTCTTCGAATCTGGCGTTTCCACCGCATTTAGCGAGATCCCTCAGAGAGATCCCTCGACTCTGCTTTGCACCCCGGGAGTACTCGTTCCCTTCGGTCACAGCGCTCCACTCGGGATGACTTCCGTGCAAAAGGGATTGCTTGAAACTGCACCAAGGGGGGGCAGTCCTACGGTCCGAGTCTGCTCTCTCGTCCCGACGGCCTGCAGGATACGAACGCCGTGCCTGCCTTCGCGTCGTAGGCGGAGCCGATGGGGGCAGCGCAGTGTGCAAGCTACACGGACCCGTTCGTGGCACCGTTATCGGTCGGTGCTGTCGGCAGGGAGTCGTCCTCTTGGTGCGCCAAGTGGTTCATAAGCGACTGCGCCATGAGACGGGCCGTCGGCGCGAGCGGCGTTTCGTCGAGGTCGAATCGATGGTGGTGGAGGGGATAGCTCGTCTCCGGCCCGGACGCCGTGCCCACGCGCACGAACCCACCGGGCACGTGCTCCAAGTAGTGCGCAAAGTCTTCCCCGCCCATGCTCGACTGATCGATCCAGTGGATCGCCTCGGGGCCGAGCAGATCGCGGATGGTGGCGTCCACGTTGTGCATCACCGCCGTGTCGTTGAGCACCGGTGGCGATCCATCTTCAAAGTCCAACTCGATGTGTGCCCCGTGCAGGCCCGCGAGGCGGTCGGCAGTGTCGTGCATGAAGGCCCGGATGGTGCGGCGATCCGCGGGCGATACCGTTCGCAGCGTTCCGCCGAGAGACGCCTCTTCCGGAATGACGTTGTGGGCATCGCTCCCGTTGAGCATGGTGACCGTGAGCACGCACGCGTCGCGAGCATCGGTAATGCGGCCCGCCGCCTGGTAGAACTGGTCCATCAACTGGGAGGCGACCCAGACCGTATCCACCCCTTCGTGCGGCCGTGCCGAGTGCCCCGTTCCTTCCTGGCGCACCTTCACCTCAAACCGATCGGACGAGGCAGTCGCCGGGCCGGTGATGAGGCCGTAGCGCCCTACCTCCAGGGAGGGATCGACGTGCACGGCGTACACCGCATCGAGTCCCTCCAGCACCCCGCCCCGAATCATCAGGGGCGCCCCGCTGGGCAGCCCCTCTTCGTTCGGCTGAAAAAAGACACGGACGCGCCCCGGCAGGGCCGAGCGGCGGGCGTGCAGCACGAGCGCGACCCCAATGCCCATGGCCGTATGCGCATCGTGCCCACAGAGATGAGCCACGTTGGGCTCCTGCGACCGGTAGGGGACCTGCTTCTGGTCCTGGGTGGGCAGCGCGTCGATGTCAGCCCGGTACCCAATAGTGCCCCCGTCCTGCGCGCCGTCGATATCGACGTACAGCCCGGTGCCCGCGATGGGGCCGTGCACGTCGAGGCCGTAGCCCTCCAGCGTCCGGCGGATGAAGGCCGACGTCTGGTGCTCCTCCATCCCCACCTCGGGGTGCTTGTGGAGGTGGCGGCGGACGCCGACGAGCACCTGAGCGAGGGCGTGCTCGCCGTCGGCGACGGCCGACAGAGACTCCGGAAGACGGGCAGGATCGCTGGCAGAAACGGTGGTGACCATGCTTGGGAAACAGTTCTGAAACAGAGCGACACAGGAACGACCCACGCTGCGGGGCCGACGCCCCAAGCGGCGGCCGGCAGGGGGAGGCGTGTAGAGACACTCCATACGGAAACGCCGCGCCGAGAGATTCGCCCGGCGGCATTCGGGCCGAGGGCTGTAAGCGAGAGGGGCCGCAGTCTGCGGCACGGAGGGGGTCACGGCAGCCCCAGGTACTTGCGAAGAGTCCACTCCGTCCCCAGCAGGCCCAGGAGCAGCCCCAGCAGCCAGGTGTAGTGCCAGAGTTTCAGGTTCGAGGTCCGGCGGACCGTCTCCGCGGAGAACGAGGTGCGCTGAGACAGCAGCGTCGGCAACTGTGCGGCCGTGCGGGCCGTGCCGCCGGAGCGGGCCGCGAGCTGCCGCATCAGCACCGGATCGGCGCGGGGAGTTTGCGATTCGAGGCGAAGCGGAGCGACCGTGAAGGTGCCCGAATCCGTCCCCAGCGAAGCGCCCTCCAGCTGCGCACGGGCGCTGTACCGGTAGGTCCCCTCCGGCAGCGTGCCCACCGACAGCGTATAGCGGCCCTGCCCCAGGGCCTCCATGGTGTAGGGCAACTCCGTGCCCGTAGAATCCGTCACCGTGACGTCGACTCGTGCGTCGGGGACGGGGCGGCGGCTTTCGTCGTACACCTGCCCGGCAAACTCGACGGGTGCGTCGCCGTCGAACGAGGCTGTAGTGGGGCGGACCCGCACCGGTGCATCGTCGGCTGTAGTACTGACCCAGCGCAGGAGGGTAGAGGCGAGGCGCGGCCAGAACGGCGCGACGGGCTCCAGCGAGGGCGGCAGCAGGGCCCATCGCCACACGCCGCTGCCCAGCAAGGCAGCCGTGCGGTGGCCGGCGCGGTTTCGGACGAGCAGGAGGGGGGCCTCGGCCCCCGAGGTGAGCGCCCCCGTGGCCAGCACGCGGGCATCCGGCGCGGGCGTCCAAGATGCCGGGCGGGCCCGGAGTGGGGGAAGCCGCTCCGTCCGCTGCAGGTCCATCTCCATGCCCCGGTAGACGGGGTGCCGACGCTGGTTCTCCTCAATCTGAAACGACGCCTCCACAGGGCCCGACGTCGTCCCTCCGGGAGCCGCCGGCAGCACTGCCCCAAAATGATTCGCCCAGGCTGAGAGGTCCGTCTGCCGGTCCACGACAAAGATCGCAGGCAGGCCGTCCTCTACCGCCGCCGCCACGCGTTCCACCACCGCTTGCGGCACCGCCGGGCTGGGAAATCCAGCACAGACCACCACGTCAGCGTCCGAGAGGTCCTCCGGCAGGGGGCCGCCAAGAAACGAACCGTCGCGGGTCGGCACGCGGGCCGTCACGTCTGTGTCGCCCTCGCGAGCATAAACGCGACGCAGCGCCCCGAAGGTGGGCGAGGGCGCAGCGCCCAGCAAAAGCACCTGTCGTTTGCTGTCCAGCACCCGGAGCGACACCGAGTTGGCATTGTTTCGCATCGTGGCTTCTGCTTGCAGCGGCGCAGCGCGGACCGTCAGGCGCTGGAAGCCGGCTGTCTCCGGCACAAAAGACAGATCCGTGGACACCTCGCCCGTGCCGCGCGGGAGGCGCACGGTGTCGCGGTCGAGGGGAGTACCGTTGTTGGTCAGCGTCACGGGCAGGGACTCGCCCCGTCCGCCCTGAACGGCCACGGTGGCCCGCACAGGCACCGAGGCCCCGAGATAGGCACGCTCGGTCGTGACCACAGAGCGCAGGCGCACATCACGGCGGCGTGCGGTATCGCCCACCGTGACCGTATGCACCGGTACCGGCGATCGGTCAGCCACGCGCAGCGGGGTGCGTCCCGTGTTGGGCTGCCCGTCGGAGATGAGCACGATGCCCGCCAAGTTCTGATCGCGCAGCCGCTCCGGCACCGCCTGCACGGCGCGGGCCAGATCCGTACGCGCCGCGTTGAAGCGGAGCGAATCGAGGGGCGTGTCTGTGAGGGAGCGCAGGGACGCGCCGGCGCCAAACAGGCGCACGCGGCCCGGGGTGCGCTCCGTCAGGGCCCTGAGGATGGGGCGCACCGAGTCGCGCGCCGCAGCGGCCCGGAGCGAGTCCGAACCGCTTGTCACCACTTGCATGCTTTCGCTTTCGTCCACCACCACCGCGAGGACGGGCGGCTGCTCCGTAGAGCGGACGCGCTGCAGCACCGGCTCCAGCAGCAGGATACAGAGGAGGGCCAGGGCCAGAAAGCGGAGCCCCCCCAGCAGCCCGCGCCACCCTGCCGGGAGCGACGGCACGGTGGCACGATAGCTCCAGTACGCAAGCCCACCGGCTCCCGCCAGGACAGGCAGCAGCGCCCAGGGCGAATAGGCAAACGAAAAGCCCATACGAGGGGAGGACGGATCACGGAGAAAGAGTGACGAGGCGCGTGGCGCGACGGCCACGATCCGTAACGACGACACAGCGATAGCGCCCCGGCGGCACCGCCGATGCCTCGACCCGAAGGCGGTTGGGGCCTGCATGGGCCGGTTGGGTGGCGCGGTAGAGGCGGCGTCCCTGCGGGGAGCGCATCTCGACGCGCAACGCCGCGGTGTGCGGCGGGGCGGACACGGGCACGATGAGGGCAGAATCGCGAACGGAACGGTACGGGCGTGCGACCTGCAGCCGCGACGGCGGCGTGCGCCGAGCCAGCCATTCCGCGGTGCGGAGGGCAGCGTCCGCGTTCACGATGCCCCAGCCGCGGCTCGTGTCGGGGGACTGGGCGTGCGAGGCAGTCCGGCGCAGCAGGCGGCGCACCGCCATCGGCCCGAGCGAGGGATTGACCTGGAGCATCTGCGCGACGACGGCGGTTACCTGCGGACTGGCAAAAGAGGTACCGCTGACGCGGGTATACCCGCCCCGTGCCGACGCCGCAGGAATGCCCTGCCCCTGAACGAGCACATCCGGCTTGCGGCGCCCGTCGGCCGTCGGCCCGCGGGCACTGAAAGGAGCGAGCGACGAGTCCGGTGCCACGGCGCCCACTGTGAGTGCCGAGTCCGCATCAGCCGGCGTATTGACGTAGTACCAGCACGCATCGGGGGTGTCACACCCGCTGTTGCCCGCGCTCACGACTATCGTCATGCCCAGGTGTGCCGCCCGGTCCACCGCTCGTGTTGTAAGGGCCGTATCGCCGTCCAGGTCCTCCGGCGCATAGCTGCGCTGCCCTTTATCGAACGTCGTGTACCCGATGGACACATTGACGACGTCGGCACCGCGTCGGTAGAGCCACTCCAGGCCTGCCACAAAATGATCCTCCTCGACGGTGCGCTCAAACTGCGTATACTCCGTAGTGGCGCCCAGCACCGTTGCCCCAAAGGCCGGGCCTACGAGGCGGCCCGCATCGTAGCCGGCAGCCACCGACACCACACCCAGCCCGTGGGTGCCGCCCTGCCGCCGCCGGGGAAAAGAGCGCAGTGCCGCCAGGCGGCCGTCGGCCCGCAGCGACACGAAGGCCGGATGCCGCAGCCCAGCGAACGAGGCATCCAAGAACCCAATCCGAATGCCGCGCCCATTCCAGCCGCGTGCGAGCGGCGGCAGTGCGCGGATGCGCCGGAGCGGTCCCTCCAGGGCTCCTACAGCCGGAGCCCGAGGCGGCGTAAAGGCCCGAGGCGGCGTAAAGGCCCGGGGCGGGTCGGGGAGCAGGGGAGCCCGGGCGACTCCGGATCGGTCCCCGGCCCTTCCGGGGCGGCGCAGGGGAGACAGAGTGCCCACCGGCTGCGTACGACGAACGTAGGGACGCTGGGCCACCGTGCGGCGCATCGCGGGGGAGAGGCGTGCGCTCACCGCATGAAACCAGCGGCTGTGCACCAGCGGGCGGACGCCAAGTGTGCGCAGGCGCCGGAGGTACACGTTGGCCACTGGGCGCATTCCCTGGGCAGAGCGCGAAGGGGAAGAGGAGGGGCGCTGTTCCAGGAAGATCCAATACTTCTGAGCCCCTGAGCGTGCCGTGGAGTGCTCGGCGGGGAGGTGGACTGCACACGCCGGCCAAACGCCGCCCACAAGGAGAGCAACCCCAAGAATCACCCCTCCGGACACAGCGCGGACCGAGCGAGGTCCCACAAAGCCGCAACGAAAACGGACGCGCTCAAACATAGGGAAGAGAGAGGAGAGGCAAGAACGCTTTCGGACCGCATCGGCCCGCTTCGCTGGGACCGCCCCGTACGGCCCCGGCCCCGACGACGGAGCGAGAACTCAAAGATACAAGTACACCATGTATCCGGCAAAGCAGACAACCATGAACCCGCCCTCCAGCCGCGAGATTTTGTGATTGAACCACGTGATTGGCACCAGAAGGGCACAGAAGGCCAGCATCACCGGGAAATGAACGCGGATCGTCTCGGCATCCACCGCGATGGGCTGGACGATGGACAGCGTGCCTACCACGAACAGCACATTCAGCAGATTGCTCCCCATCACATTGCCCACCGTCATGCCCGATTCCTCTTTCAGCGTCCCCACCATCGACGCGGCGAGTTCGGGCAAGCTGGTGCCGATGGCCACCACCGTGAGCCCAATGACCACATTATCGATCCCCATGTGATTTGCAATTGCCATGGCATTGTCCACCATCAAGTGCGCGCCAAGTGCCAGGCCGCCTATTCCGCCGAGCACGTAGACCGACTTGGCCGCCGTTGAAAGATCCGGGTCGGCCGAGTCCAGTTCGCCCTCCATGCTGTTCAGGATCGTAGCGGTGCTGGTACGACGGGCATCGTAAAAGACGTACACCCCGAGGGCCAGCAAGAGGAGCACCATGAGGGTGCCGTCCCCGGCCCCAATCACACCATCCCACGCACACACGTAAAACAACACCATCACGCCCAGCATGACCGAATACTCGCGCGAGATGACCTCCGGTGCCACTGCGAGGGGAAGCGTGATGGCGCAGGTGCCCAAGATGAGCGCCACATTGCTGATGTTGGAGCCAATGATGTTTCCAATCGCGAGTGGGGACTCGCCCGACAGCAGCGCGAACACGTTGACCAGGAACTCCGGCATGGACGTTCCCAGCGCCACCACCGTCAGGCCCACGATGACGGGCCGGATGCCGTAGTGAAGGGCGATGCTCGACGCGCCCTGAATAAGCCCCTCGGCGCCCAGGTATAACACGAGAAGGCCGAGAAGAAAAAGGAAGCCGTAGAGAAACATGCGGGGGACTCAAATGAATCGCCGACCAAACACGAAGGCGTCACAAGCTCCCCGACGGTCGGTGGCCGGGGAAGTTGCCTTCTCGGGCGTATGCTCTTTCGGGCAGGCGCTACTACGAGCGGAGCCCCTGCGGAGCGGCGTATCGCGATCCCGAACGGTGTCGAGAGAGACGTGACTCACGCTCTGCATGTCTTCGGTGGCAGGCGGGAAGGCCGGTTGGAACCGCGCACGCCGGATGCGAGGCGATTCTCGATGAGCGCTTCAGGGCACTGTATTCAGGAGGGCGTCCGTCCGTGCACTTCAATTTAGAGTATTGAGGATGCGCGAAGGAACAGCTGCCCCGGAGGGAGACTCCTTGAGAAACCCTTCCGCCTTTACTGAGCGTGAATGCTTCGCATTTGCCGAGGGAGAAGTCAAAGAGGCTCAGGACCCCTGGAGCAGGGCACGCCCCCGAAACGATCCCGGCAGTAGCTCCGAGGCCGTGGCCTGTTCGGGGGCAGTAGCATGCCGGTCCATCCAAAGCGTGGTATCGGGGGCGAGTTCCGCCAAGAGCTGCCGACAAGCCCCACAGGGCGTGCCGTGCGGATCCGTCGTGCAGCTGAGAAAGAGACGCTGCGGGGACGGCAGGTCGTAGGAGTGCACCGTGCCCAGCGCAGCGCGCTCGGCGCAAAGAATGCGCGCCCAGTCGGGGTGCTCCACGTTGACGCCTGGCACAAGGGCCCCGTGCTCGCATTCCAGGAGGGTGCCCACGGGGTAGTGCGAGGCGGGCACGTGGGCGCGCTCGGCAATCTCACGCACATGAGCGAGGCCTGCCTGGGGCGATGCGCCGATAGAGGCATCGAGGGTGGGCGAGAGCAGAGCCTCCGGGGTGGGGAGGGCGCCGTTGGCAGTCCAGCCGCCTCGGATCCACGCATCCTCGGCGGCCGCCTCGTACGGGCCGGTCGACAGCGCGTCCACGTATAGGGCCTCCTCGCGACGGAACGGGCGCGACAGCACCATCGCCACGCCGCGCGCCGCGACCTCAGCCGCGACCGCGGTGGTATAGGCATTGAGGAGGGCGGGCAGCGTTAGGCCGTACGAGGCGCTCTCCACTCGCACCCCGGGAACCCAGCGGCCATCGTCGAGAAGAAGCGTGGCGGCCGCGGGCGCTCCCGAAAAGGGGACATGGGCGCGACGGGTGAGGGCGTGCGCCTGCGCGCGAAGCACGTCAAGGGCCGGGTGGGAAGGCATGGCCACCGGGGGCGATTATGAAAGGCACTGCTGTGAAAAGCAACGCAAGGGGAGTCGGCGAATCGGTGGCATTGCCGCAGGTTCCCACCCCGGAGGCGCCGCAGGTTCCCACCCCGGAGGCCGCACGGATCGCTGTAGCAAGGGGGCGGCTGCGGAGGCGCAAGGGCACGAGGGGCAGGGCGCAACGGTCGCGTCGGCGATGCGTTGAATCGGCGATGTATTGGAAAAGCATGCAGTGTTCTGGGCCGCGATGTATTGGAAAAGCATGCAGTGTTCTGGGCCGCCTTGGCCGTGCTGCGCCAGGCACCGCCGCCCGTTTCTTTTCACACCCGCTCCCCTGGTTGCAATGCCCGAGGCCCCGCCCGAACTCGCCGTCGGTGATCGCTTGGTCGTGTCCGACGACGAGGATCCGCTTCATGTCGTCACCACCCGCAGCGACGACCACCTGTTCGTAACGACCTACCGGGAGACCAAGGGCGGCCCGGTGCGGCTGGCCCTCCAGGTCGACATCACGACGGGCGCCACCGCCATTGACCCCCGCAGCTTCGACCGGGCGTTCTGGACCCTGGTGGTGCGCGGCACTCCGCAGCCGCAGGTGGGGCTCCGCGAGGCCCTCGCGGCAGTGACGGACCCCAGCATCGAGGTGGTGCCCGCGCGCCGCGAGCTCCGGATTGCCGAGGGCGCGCCGTAACGCTGCGCATCGTACGCTGCGCAGCGTCGCGTGGCGGAATCTCTTTGCACGGGGCCGCGTAGGGCGGTGTGCCTCAATGTTGAGCCCTCCTTCGCCGGGGTGGCGGAAGTGGCAGACGCAACGGACTTAAAATCCGTTGGTGCATGTGCACCGTGTGGGTTCGAGTCCCACCCCCGGCACCATCTTTGGCCGCGATAAACGCCCCTGAGCGCTGCTGAAGGGCGGTCCGGGCGGCTCTGTCGAAAAGACCCTTCTCGGGCGCCCTGCACGCCCTGATGCCCCGCCCACCGGTTCCCTCTTGAATTCGTCCGGGATTGGTGGTGATCTTAGGAGCCCGCGAGAGGCCTTGGGTCCCTGGGGGAGTGTCGATGCTTTCTTTGTCAGCCTTTGTCAGCGCCCCGTGCCGCTATGCCCGCAGTTTCGTCCGATGTCCTCCAAGACCAAGTGGTGCGCCACCTTGCCCCTCACGGCAGCGACGGCGTGCGTGCGGCCCTCTCCGGGGTCGTGGACCTGCACGCCCTGGAGGAGCGGCGGTACGGCGCGGTGCTGACGACGGTGGACGAGCGTCTCGTCCAGGCCCGCTACTCCTTGCTGTCGATGCTCGTGGCGGGGATCTACTTCGGCAGCCTGGTGGGGCATTGGCTGGTGGACCTTTCCACCTGGACGGCCATCGCGTGGTGGGTGGGGCCGCTGGGCCTTGTCTCGGCCTATGCGCTGTACTCCGTCCACCAAACCCTCCGCCTGATCCGCCA
>ERZ1034547.180-NODE-180-length-16610-cov-47.945092_pt1 | contig 16610 bp, 16 predicted proteins | sample MGYA00520642_ERZ1034547 | MGnify/ENA primary metagenome ERZ1034547 (study PRJEB33760, sample SAMEA4777713) | hypersaline lake metagenome | biome: hypersaline environment; feature: brines | place: Spain | collected 2012-08 | depth 0 m ... | reverse complement strand
ACCGCGAGGTCGGGCGTTCGGGCGACACCGCCGAGAACCGGCTCCATGCTCGCACAGATCCCACACCCCTGGGTGTAGAACTCGACGAGTGCGAGGCGGTGGTCGGCGACGAACGCGTCGAGTGCGGACTCGTCCGCGAGTGCGATCGGGCGGTCCGGCGTGGAGGGATCGGCCGATGCAGTCGAGTCGTCCATGGCTAACGAGTCGAGTGCGACGCGACAAAAACGCTCGTCTCGGAAGTACGGCTCGTTCGGGAGGACCCCGGCGGGTCGACGAAGAGACGATCAGTCGTCGGTCGGTGCGGTCGCAGGCGTCGCGGCCGAGTCGCGGCTTCGCCACACGCCGTGCGCGTACGCCCCCACGAACATGCCGCCGATAGCGTAGAGGATCGGCCAGTTGCCGACGCCGAGGCTGGCGTACGCCGCACCGGGGCAGACACCGGAGAGTCCCCACCCGACGCCGAAGATCGCGCCGCCGACGAGGACCGTCCGGTCGAACGACTTCAGTCGTCGGCCGTACGGGCGTCCTGTCAGTGGGGCCGTCTCGCGGAACCGCGGGACGACCCAGAACGCGAGGCCGGCGACGAGCGAGCCGCCGAACATCACGAACAGCAGGCCGAAGTCTTCGAAGGTGAGAAAGTCGAGTACGACCTCCGGCCGCGCCATGTTGCTGAGTCCGAGCCCGAAGCCGAAGAGTAGCCCCCCGACCAGCACGAGCGGCAGAAATGCCGGGTGACGGCTCACGGCACCACCCCGAGTGCGGCGACGACGTTCGCGGTCACAATCGCGACGACGAGGAAGGTCGCGACGCCGACGAGGGAGGTGCGCGAGACCGACCCGACGCCACAGATCCCGTGTCCGGAGGTGCAGCCCTTCCCGAGTCGGGTGCCGACGCCGACGAGCACCCCGCCGACGAACAGCCGCCACGGCGACACCGCCGTCGTCCAGCCGCTTCCCGCGAGCGACCACGACTGACCCTGAAAGCCAACTGCGTACGCGGCCGCCCCGAGGACGATCCCGACCGTGAACACGACTCGCCAGTCGCGCGAGGCGCGGTACGTCGCGAAGCGGGACCGCCCCGAGACGTACGACAGCGTCGATTCGAGAAACGTGCTCGCGCCGGCGGTGATCCCCGTCCCGAGGTAGATGGCCACGACGCCGAGCCCGACGAGCACGCCGCCGAGCGCGTATCGTGCGATACCGTTCGGGAAGGCTACATCGAAGAGGCCACCCCCAAGGAGAGATGCGATCACGACCGCGCCTCCGCGGAGTCTCTCGGCCGCCAGTCGGACGTGCGTGCGGTCGTCGAATGGAGGGGCGCCGGTCGCATCGTAGTCTGTGTGTCCCTCACGGACTCAGTCGCCACTGGTGAGTGCATCGGTGCTCGCCGCGCAGTTGTTCGGGCCGAGCTCGAGGGTAAACGCCTCCTCGTCGTCGGCCGTGTGTGTGCCGAGGTTCGTCGCGATGATCGTCTCGTAGTTGGCCGGCTGCGGCGGCATGTTCGCGAGGACGCGCTCGACGAAGGCGTCCCGGTCGAGCGACAGCGTGTCCATGTGCGCACGCAGCTCGCCGATCGGCGCGGTGAACGTGCCATCTGGTGCCGGTTCGGCCGCCGCACTGGCGTGTGCGCCGCCGACGAGGACGTCGTCGTCGAACGTCAACACGCGGTCCTGTAGGGAGTCGTACAGCGTGCGCGCGGCCGCCGGTGCACCCGCGTCTCCCGACTCGAGATCGGGGCGAGCGACGCTCTCGATGAACAGGCCGTCGCCGGTCGCGAGGAACGACCCACCGAGCAGGTACGAGGTCATCCCGGTGGTGTGGCCGGGCGTCGCTACTGCCTCGATCGTCGCATCACCGACGCCGAAGGTGTCGCCGTCAGCGGCCAGCGTCACCGCGTCGGCGTACGTCACGCCGCGGTCGGCCGCTCGCTGTGGGAGGACCGCCTCCACGCCGACGGCGGCGAGTTCGCGCAGTCCCGAGACGTGGTCGGCGTGAATGTGTGTGTCGAAGGCGTAGCGAAGCTCGACGCCGCGATCGGCCGCGTCGGCGAGGTACCGGTCGGTGAACGCCCGAAGCGGGTCGACGACCGCCGCCTCGTCGTCCGCGACGAGCAGGTACGCGAGACACCCGCTGGAGGGGCGCTGATACTGTGTGAGGGTACCTGGTCCGTCGTAGCCGGTCACCTCGCGGGCCTCGTACAGCCGGGACCACCCGGTCATTCCCTCGGCCATGTGGTCGACGTCGTACCCGCGGGTAGCGAGTTCGCCGGCGACAAACTCGCTCGCAAGTCCCTTGGCACAGACGACCGTGACGCGTTCGTCGGCCGGAATCCGGTCGAGCACCGCCTCCTCGACCGTGTCGCCGGTGAACCGGTCGTACGGCACGTGGATCGACTCGACGACGTCGCCCTCGATGTGCCACCGCTGGTACGCCTCCGGCATGCGGACGTCGAGGAGGACGACCCGGTCGGTCTCGTCGAGACGCCGCTTGACCGTCTCGGGGTCGACCGGCGGGACCTCGACCGCCGGCTCGGGGAACTGCATCTCGTTTCCACCCATACATCCCGCGGTACCGGAGCGACCATCTTAACGGTTCTCATGGGAATGTTTCGAAAGTGCGAGAATCGGTTCCAGCCTGTGAAAGACACGGGGACGACCGCGGGTGACACACCCGACGTGGCGATCACTCGGTGTCCGTCGATCGGACGTCGCTAGCGTCCCGGCTCTCGGACCGAACGAGAGGCGAGTCGGCCGCACTCGACCCCGGAATCCCGCACACACCAGCCTCCTCGCCCGCCCGCTCGATGCCCGGCGAGAGCGAGTCGATCGTCCAGTCGGCCGTGTGGCCAGTCGCGCGCTCGTGATCCGCGAGCGCGACACGGGCGGCCGAGAGCCGGCTGAACGTCGTCTCGAACGAACAATCGGTACAGGTCACAGTGATTTGGGTGTCTGTCATAAAAACGGCTGCCGTGTACTGGGGGTTAACTCGACTTCTTCGAGCCCGGTTCGGTCTGCCACCCGCCGTTGACGACGAGGAGCCAGATCGCGACGCCGGCGAGCACGAACACACCGGTCAGATACGGCACGATCGGGAGGTCGATGCCGATAAATCCGACGACGGTGCGGAGTTCGTATACGATTACTCCGAACACCGCGAGGCCAACGAGGAGGCCACCGCGGCTGACGTCGAGGTTCACGGCGCCACCCCAGAGAGCGTGTCGGCGACGTGTGCGCCGAGGACGGTCAGCGAGTCGACGAGCATCCATCCAGCTGTCGTCGCCGTCTCGGCGAGCGCGTGGACCGTTCCGTCGAGCCAGACCGGGTAGGTGCCGACACCTGGACCGAGGAGGCCGCCGTCACTGATTATCGCCGCGAGCGGCAGCGCGTACGCGAGCACGACGAGGACGAGCGCGATGCTCACCCACACCCGAAGGTTATCGAGCACCTGCGGCGCGTCGGTCGGTCCCGAGAGCGCGGGCCGGATCGACTCGGCGATGCCAGAGACCTTCGGGTTCCCCATGGTGAGCACGATATTTCCGAGGAACAACACCGTCGAGAGGAACAACAGCGTCCCGCCGATCGCGATCTGGAGGTTGAGCTCCTCGAAGCCGCCGAACGCGGTTGGGTAGTCGAAGCCCGAGTACTCCGGCTCTGCGGTTCGGCGCGGGACGCCGAGCATCCCCTGTGCGTGCATCGCGTTCGACATCAGCGCCATCCCGATGAACCAGAGCACGACCTGGAAGAGCCCGATCTGGAGGCTGTAGATCGGCTTGTTCGTGATCTGCGGCCAGAGCCAGTAGGTGGCGGCCATGAACGTGAGCCCGACCGCGGTTCCCACGGTGAGGTGGAAGTGGCCCGGGACCCACAGGGTGTTGTGGATCATGTAGTTGATGTTCATCCCGGCGTTTACCATCCCAGAGAACCCGCCGGCGGCGAACATCAGCCCGGCGAGCATCATGCCGGTGAACGCGGGGTCACGCCACGGCAACGCGCGAAGCCAACCGAACAGGCCGGTGCCGCCGCGGCGGCGGGCACCGTACTCGACGCTCGCGACGACCGTGAACGCCGTGAGCAGGCTCGGCAGGAGCAGAAACATCGTGTTGGTCATCGAGATGAACTTGAACCCCTCCGCGATGCCGGGATCGAGGTACTGGTGGTGGATGCCGACCGGCGTCGACAACAACACGAAGAGCACGAAGACGACGCGCGCGAGCGGGTCGCTGAACAGCCGGCCGCCGGCGATCGACGGGAGCACCGTGTACCAGAGGAGGTACGCGGGCATCAGCCAGAAGTAGACGACCGGGTGACCGAAGAACCAGAACAGCGTCCGGGTGAGGGTGGGGTTCACCGACGGGATCAGCCCGAGCGACCACGGGAGCAAGAACAACAGGATCGACGCCGCGATCGCCGACGTGGCGATGTACCACATGATCATCGTGGTCAACACCATGAACGTCTGCAGCGGGATTCGCTCGCCGCGATTGTCGCGCTTCCACGCGAGGTACGTGCGGAACCAGTCTGCGCCGGCGAGCCACGTGCCGACGACGAAGACGGTGAGCCCGGCGTAGTAGAGCGGGTGCGCCTGCAGCGGCGCGTAGAACGTGTAGAGTACGTCAGCGCTCACCGGAATCGCGTTGGTGAACCCGGCGAGGATAGAGAAGCCGGCCATCGTCATGCCGGCGGCCATGAGCCCGTACCAGGTCCACGTGATCTTGATGTTCACGAGCGGCCGGTCGAGGCTCCGGGTCACCGCCCAGGTGAACAGTCCGACGAGGAAGAAGATGGTGAAGCTGAGCACCATGAACACGCCGTGGGCGGTGAGGACGGTGTAGTAGTCGGTCGACGCGATGAATCCGCGGAAGATGCCGGTTCGGTGGAGCGTTTGGATGATCCCGAAGACGGCACCCAAAAAGAGCGCGAAGAACGACCCGAGGAACGCTGCACGCACGACCTTCGCCTCGTTTGGGAACTTGTCGGCGAACGTCTGTTCGGCACGCAACGCCTCACTCACGCGTCCTCACCTCGGTTCTCGAACTCCGACTGGGAGACGACGTGCAGCTTCCCCTCCATCGTGTGGTGAGCGGCCCCACAGTACTCGTTACAGACGACGCCGTACTCGCCCGGCTCGTCGACTTCGAACGAGATCTGTGCGACCTCTCCGGGGACGACCATCGTGTTGGCGTTCGTTCCGACGACCTCGAAGCCGTGGACGACGTCACGGGAGGTGACGTACAGTGTCACCCGGCTGTCTTCGGGGACGACGATCGGACTCGGATCGAACGCAAACTGGTAGGCGACGACGTACGCCTCGTAGTGGTTCTCACCGACCTGTTCGACGCGCGGCTCCGAGAACCGCTCGTCTTCGTCTAACCCACCGGCGTCGATCTGATTCTCACTGTCGGTGACCATCGCGACTCCTGGCCCCACGGCACCGTAGGTGACGGAGCCGATGAGCAACAAGATAAGCGCAATCGCGGCCGCGAGCCAGAGCTTCTCGTAGGCGTGAATGTGCATCGCGTGTCACCCCACCACGACCAGGTCCCGGCCGAGGAACTCGATGTAGTAGATGTACACCCACGCAAGCACGAGGATGGCGAAGTATACCGCGATGAGCGCGAGCGTGCCGACGGGATCGAACTCCTCGTCGTCGATCGCCTCATCGACAGGCGCCTGTGTCGTCTCCGTTCGACTCATAGGAGTGGTTACAGGGATACCGATATATAATACCTATCCGTTCTAAGAACCTGAAAATCCGGTGGTGATATATGCTCGCAGGGGCCTACCGTAGCGGTATGAACTTCTCACTGCAGCGGGCCGTGCTCTTGGTGCTCGGCGGACTGATCCCGGCGGTGGCGTTCGTCCTCACGCGGGCCGAGTACGTCGCGTTGATAACCCTGGTGAACGTGTTGCTCATCTGGGTGAGCCTGCGTCTCGCCACCGGCGGGAGCATCGGTCCGGTGACGCCGAGCACGCCGGAGGCGACCGAGCCGCAGGACACGTGAGCACGCGTAGATGGACCACGACGGTACCCACGGGCGGTCGGCACCGCGGGTGCCGCATCGACCGGCCGTAGGAGGGACGCATGGCTACCTGCACGCTCTGTGACCTCCCAACGGGGTCCGACCCGCACACTGCGACCGACGTCGGCGGCGAGTACTGCTGTCGCGGGTGTCTCACCGTCGCCCGGTCGCTCGACGACGTCGACGACGTCGACGACCTCGAGGCGCGGACACCCGGGTCGACGACCGGCGACTCGTTCGACGGCGAGACCGCGTTTCTTCACGTCGACGGAATGCACTGTGCGACGTGTGAGTCGTTCCTCGAGCTGACGGCCGGCGAACAGGCCGGCGTCGAGGCGGCCGAGGCGAGCTACGCCACGGACACGATCCGCGTCGAGTACGACCCCGACACGGTGACCGCAGAGGCGCTTCCGGACGCGCTCTCGGTGGCGGGATACACCGCGAGTGACCGCGCCGACCCAAAGTCGGAGGGCGACGACGTCGCGGTCGTCCGCTTCCTGATCGGCGGTGGCTTCTTCGGGATGATGGCGATGCTGTGGTACGTCCTCTTTTTGTACCCGACGTACTTCGGCTACGAGCCACTGCTGGATCTCGGGGGCGTGAGCGGACTGTACCTCTTCGCGAACGTCTGGTTGTTCACCTCTATCGTGTTGTTTTACACCGGCTACCCGATACTGCGCGGCGCGTACGTGAGCCTCAGGGCCGGCCAACCGAACATGGACCTACTCGTCTCGCTCGCGGCGACGAGCTCGTACGCGTACAGCACGCTCGCGATGCTGCTCGGCCGGACCGACCTTTACTTCGACGTGACGATCGCGGTCATCCTCGTCGTCACCGCCGGCAACGAGTACGAGTCACAGATCAAACGCCGCGCGACCGGGATGCTCTCCGATCTGACCACCGCCGCAGAAACCGAGGTGCGACGGGCGTCCGGAGAGACCGTCTCGACCGAAGCCGTCGAGCCCGGCGACCACCTGCTCGTCCGGCCGGGCGAGCGCATCCCGTTCGACGGAACCGTCGTGGAGGGGACGGCTGCGGTCGACGAGGCGCTCGTGACCGGCGAGTCGCTCCCGGCGACGAAACGCCCCGACGACGCGGTCCGTGGTGGCACCGTCGTCACCGACGCGCCCGTCGTCGTCGCGGTCGGCGAGGACGCGACCAGTACCCTCGACACGCTCGTCAGGCTGCTGTGGGAGATACAGAGCTCGCGCTCGGGGATCCAGCGGCTCGTCGACCGGCTCGCGACGATCTTCGTCCCACTCGTGATCACCGTTGCGACTGTGGTGGGCGCGGTGACGCTCGCGACTGGGGGCTCACCGACGACGGCCGCGCTCGTCGCACTCACCGTCCTCATCGTCTCGTGTCCGTGTGCGCTCGGACTCGCGACGCCACTCGCCATCGCGGCCGGGATCCGTGACGCCGCCCGGCGCGGAATCGTGATCGTCTCGGACGCCGTGTTCGAGTCCGCCGCCGACGTCGACGCGGTCGTCCTCGACAAGACGGGGACGCTCACCGACGGGGAGATGCGGCTGCTCGAGACGGAGACCGACGACCAGACCACCGCCGAGGCGATCGTCGGCCGGGCGGCCGCACTCGAGCGGGCCTCCGCCCACCCGATAGCCGAGGCGATCGTCGAGGCCGCCGGCGTCGGCGACGAAGGCGAGGATCGGCCCGGGGGCGTCGACGAAGGCGGCCCCACGGCCGTCGCCGATGGTGGGACCGAGCCGGCCGGAGACGCTCCCCAGCACGTCCGCGAGGCGCCCACGGCGACGCCCGACTTCGGCGTCGACACCGCGGCCGTCACCGTCACCGACCGCGGCGTCGAGGGAACGATCGACGACGAGCGCGTCGTCGTGGGGCACCGGTCGCTGTTCGCCGGGTCGGCGTGGACGCTCCCTGACCGACTCCACGACGCCGGGGAGGCGGCCGTAGCCGACGGCAACGTCCCAGTGTACGTCGGCTGGGATAGTCGAGTGCGGGGCGTGCTCGTCGTCGGTGACGAGGTCCGCGACGGCTGGGACGACCTCGTGTCTGATCTCGACGACCGCGGAAAGCGCGTCGTCGTCCTCACTGGCGACTCGCGCGCCGCGGCGCGACGATTCGAGGCGCACCCCGCAGTCGACGAGGTGTTCGCCGAGGTGCCGCCGGAGGCGAAAGCCGAGACCGTTCGTCGACTCGGCGGCCGCGAGCGGGTCGCGATGGTCGGCGACGGGAGCAACGACGCGCCGGCGCTCGCGGCCGCAGACCTCGGCGTCTCCGTCGCCAGCGGGACCGACCTCGCCGCCGACGCCGCCGACGCGGTCCTCTTAGAAGACCGCCTGAGCGCGATCCCCGAGCTGTTCGCGGTGACGCGCGGAACGAACCGGCGGATCAGAGAGAACCTCGGGTGGGCGTTCGCGTACAACGCGGTCGCCATCCCGCTGGCGATCACGGGCGTGTTGAATCCGCTTCTCGCCGCGATCGCCATGGGAACGAGCAGTATCCTCGTCGTGAGCAACTCCTCGCGGGCGGTGTTCGACGCAGAGTGAGTCGGCGAGCGCCTACGACGAGACGTGCGGTCGCACCGCGCGAACGATCGCGTCGACGTCGTAGGCGTCCTCGCTCAGATCGAAGACGACGGTGCCGTCGACGCGCACGACGAAGATCCCGTCGTCGCCGGTCACGAGCGCGGCTTCGGCTATCGATTCGCCGAACTGGGTGAGTATCGCACGCGAGACGTCCACGGCTCTGTTCGCCATCCCACACGGGACACAGTACTCGACTTCGACGCGAGTCATGGAGACGGAAGGGCCGCCAGCCAGTTCAACCGTTCGCTCTCAGACGACGAGTGCGTCGAAGACGACGGCGAACAAGAGGAGGCCGAGGTAGGCGTTCGACGCGTGGAACGCCCGGAACGCCGCCGACTCGGTCTGCTCGTAGTGGAGCCGAACGACGGCCCAGAGGAACACCGCGCCGAGGACGACGCCGACGAGTGCGTAGACGCCCCCGAGTGGCTCGGCGACGAGCGCGAGCACCGCCGCGGCCACGAACGTGGCGCCGAGGTACCAGAGGATGTGTCGACGGGTGGCCGTCTCGCCGTGGACGACCGGCATCATCGGGAAGCCCCCGCGCTCGTAGTCGTCTTTGTACGCCAGCGCGAGGTTGTAAAAGTGCGCCGGCGTCCAGAGGAAGATCACCGTCGCGAGCAGCAGACCGCCACCGCCGACCTCGCCGGTGACCGCTGCCCAGCCGATCATCGCGGGGAGCGCACCGGCGGCCCCACCGAGTACGGTGTTTTGCACCGTGTTCGGCTTCAAGATCAGCGTGTACACGACGCTGTAGAACAGGATCGCTACCAGGCCGAGTACGGCCGTGAGCGGGTTCACGCTCCAGAACAGCCCGAGCGAGACGACCGTCAGGAGGCTGCCGAACGCGAGCGCACGAGGAACCGGGACGAGGTCGGTCGCCAGCGGGCGGTCGCTCGTTCGCTGCATCCGCTTGTCTACGTCGCGCTCGAGCACGTGGTTGAACGTGCCGGAGGCACCGATAGAGAGTGCACCACCGGCGAGGGTCGCGGCAACGGTACGCGGGGTGAAGCCAGGGCCACCAGCGAGCGCCATACCCGCGGCGGCGACGAGACAGAGCAGCCACATCAGCCGTGGCTTCATCAGCCGGAAGTACGCGGCTGCGGTCGCTCGAAGCCGTGGGATCGCCGCCTCTGGAATCGACGGCTCTGGGGCTGCCTCGGCCGGCGGGAGGTCGGACTGGCCGGGCTCGAACGTCGACGGTGCATCGGACGGGTCACCCGTCTCGGCCTCGAGCCACCACGCGAGCGCGGCGAGGACGCTCCCGAAGATGGCGAGTCCGAGAACGAGGTGAACGAGCCCGACGGAGACCGTCACTCCCGACACCGACAGCGACTCCGTCCCGAGTGCGACGAGCGCGCCGAGGCCAGCCTGTGCCGGAAAGAGCAGTAGCGCGAGAAGGATCGACCCACGAACGCGTCGGTCCACGCGTCGGCGCCACGCGAGCACCGCGGCGACGAGGACCGCGACGCCGACGACGACCGCCAGCGCCCGATGGCCGAGCGCGATCCAGCCGCTCGCGCCGGCCGGAAGCGCCGTCCCGCCGCCACAGGCGGGCCAGCCACGACAGGCCGCTGCGGCGTCCGTCAGCGACGTCGTCGCACCCACGACGACGAGGAGGTAGACGCCGATGGCCGTCGCACCGAGGAGCACGGGGTAGCGGTCGGGAATCGTCACTACGAGCGGGTTGGGTGTGCGATCATATATTTCCCGCGCTTCACAGAATCGAGATCGGTCGACGGAAGCACGGCGGAACAGAGCGGTGGCTCACCCGCGCCGCTCGAGTACGCGGTCGATGATGTCGCCGGTGGAGAGAAGCTCGTCGTCGTGGCCGGGTGGCCTCGCGGAGGCGCGCTCGACGCGGCACTCGAGGCCTCTCGCTTCGAGGGCGGCAGCAATGGCCGTCTCGTCGTGGTGTTGATCGAAGCCGAGTACGATAACGTCCGGATCGATCGTCTCGATGGGAACGAAGATGTCGTCGGGGTGGCCGAGGTGGGCCTGGTCCACGGCGGCGAGTGACGCGACCATGTCGCGCCGCTGGCGGTCGGCGAGGATCGGACTCGGCTTGTGTGTGACGTTCTCGCGGCGGGCGACGATGACGTGGAGTTCGTCGCCGTACGTGGTCGCGTCTTCGAGGTAGTGGACGTGCCCGGGGTGAAGCAGGTCGAACGTGCCCTGTGCGACGACCCGCGTCATCGGAGCCACGAGAGGAAGCCGCCGCGGTCGGTTTCGTCGTCGAGCTCGCGGTCGATGTCGGCCTGTGTGAAGTCGAAGAAGTGCTCGTCGGCCATCTCGACGTCGAGTACCTCGAGCGGTCGTTGAGCCCCTTCGGCGTCGAACGCCTTCCAGTCGCCCCAGCCGTACGGGGCGCCGAGGATGAGGTGGACCGATCCCTGCCCGAACGTCGCGAGATCGGCGTCGCTCGGCCGGAGCACGCCGTTCGGGTGTGAGTGGACGGAGCCGACGGCGCGAAGATCGTTCGGCTTCATGTGCGTCCGAACGGACGCGCTTTGCGGTGTCGACTCCGTCCCGGGAATGACGAGGACGTCCGTGATCACCTGTCCCGTCCGGTCGAGTCCGACCGTCTCAGCGTCGTCGGCACGGAGGAACCCCATGTACTCGTCCGGATGGGATTCCGCGGCGGCCTCGAGGACGAACTCCATCGTCTCCCGGGCGATCCCGAGGAGTTCGTCCGACCGGAAGAGTCGCATGTGAGATGAAACTCGCCGTCGACTCATATGGGTTCCGGACCGCTGCCCCCCACAGCGGCGTCGGGACAGCGGCCGTCGGACGACGAGGTCGCCGACCGTGACGGAACGTCCACGTCATCGAGGCCCCGACGTGGGTGCGACGGAGATAACAAGGTTAACACCGAGCGCTGTCGAACGTCGTGTATGAGCGACAACATCGCCGGGGATTCCGGCACGCGGGACGATTCGAGTCCCGAACCCGACGCAGCGGGTGCGGAGGGGACGGCGGACGACCGGCCGGTCGTCTACGACCTCGCCCCAGACTGCACGCTCGAAGACGTCGAGACCGGGGCCCGCTATCACGCCGTCGTCAACGGAGTCGTCGAGTACGGCGTCTTCGTCGACGTCTCCGACGGGGTCTCGGGACTGGTCCACGAATCGAACCTCGACGGGCAGTACACCGTGGGCGACCGACTGATCGTCCGGCTGACCGACGTGCGCGAGAACGGTGACGTCGCGTTCGACGAGGCACATCCAGAGGCGTACCGCACAGAGACCGTGGCACACGAGCCCACCGTCTCTCGGGTACGGGGACTCGTCGCCGGCGATCAGGTGACCGTCGAGGGAGCAGTCGTCCAGGCGAAACAGACGGGTGGCCCGACCGTCTTCGGCGTGGCCGACGCCTCTGGCGTCGTCTCGTGTGCCGCCTTCGAGGAGGCCGGCGTGCGAGCGTATCCCTCGGTATCGGTCGGTGACATGGTTCACGTCACCGGAACCGTCGAGACTCGCGACGGGGGACTCCAACTCGAGGTCGAGTCGCTGACGGCGCTCGAGGGCGACCGTGCCGACGCGGCTCGCGAACGATTCGAGTCTGCACTCGACGACGCGGCGGCGCCCGAAGCCGTCGATCCGCTCGTCGAGTGGGAGGCCTTCGAGCCGATTCACGACGACCTCCGCGCGCTCGCCGAGCGACTCCGTCGGGCGGTGCTCGCCGGCCGGCCGATCCGCGTGCGACACCACGCCGATGGGGATGGAATGTGCGCCGCGATTCCCCTCCAGCTGGCGCTCGAGCGGTTCGTTCGCGACGTACACGAGGACCCCGACGCCGCCAGACACCTGTTCAAGCGACTGCCGAGCAAGGCACCGTACTACGAGATGGAAGACGTCACGCGCGACCTCACCTACGCGCTCGAGGGGCGCTCGCGACACGGACGGAAGCTGCCGCTGCTGCTCATGCTCGACAACGGCTCGACCGAAGAGGACGTGCCGGCGTACCAGAACCTCGCTCACTACGACATCCCGATCGCGGTGGTCGATCACCACCATCCCGACCCGGAGGCGGTCGCGCCGCTGCTCGACGCCCACGTCAACCCCTACCTCCACGGCGAGGACTACCGCATCACCACGGGAATGATGTGCGTCGAACTCGCCCGGCTGGTCGACCCCTCTATCACCGGCGAACTCAGACACGTTCCGGCCGTCGCCGGCCTCTCCGACCGGTCGAGGGCCGAGGCGATGGGTGCGTACGAGGAGCTGGCTGCGGACGCCGGCTACGACCGCGAGGACCTCCTCGACGTCGGTGAAGCGCTCGACTACGCCGCCCACTGGCTCCGGTACGCCGAGGGGAAGACGCTGGTCAACGACGCGCTCAACGTCGGCTGTGACGACGACGCGCGCCACGAGGAGCTCGTCACGTTCCTCGCCGAGCGGTCCGAGCGCGACGTCGAGCGGCAGCTCGAGGCGATCGACGAACACGTCGAACACGAGCGGCTCGCCTCCGGCGCACACCTCTACCGGATCGACGTCGACGAGTACGCACACCGGTTCACCTACCCTGCGCCCGGAAAGACGACCGGCGAGCTTCACGACGCGAAGGTGGAATCGACCGGAGACCCGGTGATCACTATCGGGTACGGCCCGGACTTCGCGGTGCTCCGCTCTGACGGCGTCAGACTCGATATTCCGACGATGGTGACGGAGCTCGACGAGGAGTTGCCCGAGGCGGGCGTCTCCGGCGGCGGCCACCTCGTCGTCGGCTCGATCAAGTTCGTGAAGGGGCGGCGAGAGGCGGTTATCGACGCGCTCATCGGGAAGATGGCGAACGCGGAGATCGACGAGGCGCTCTCGGCGGCGGCGGTCCCCGAGAAGTGAGCGGCCGGCAAGGCCTCGGCCGTCGACGTGGTCGGTGGCGGTCGCTCACGCGAACGCGACCTCCCGACGCGTAACGACGGCGGCGGCCCCGAAAGTCGCCGAGAGTCCGGCGAGCAGGCCGACCGGAAGGTGGACGCCGCCGCCACGCCAGTCGGCTGCGTACGTCCGGGCGTAGAAGTCTGCGACGGCCGCGTTTTCGACTGCGAGAAGCACCTCTCGGTTTCGTGTCGTGGCACCCTCGTTCCAGTTGAGGCTCCCGACGATTGCGGTGTCGTCGATCACGAGGCCTTTGGCGTGGACCTTCTCGTACCGGCTCCGCGGCTCCGCGATGGCGACGACGATGGGCTCGTCAGACAACGCCTCGAGGAGCGCCCGGTTTCGGTCGCGGTCGTACCAGGCGTTCGAGAGGAGCAGGTGGACGTCCACACCTCGGCTGGCTGCCCTGCGGAGCGCCCGAACGATTCGGCCGTCCGGCCCACCGGTGCGGGGGATTACGGCGAGGACGCGCTCGTCTGCCGCGTCGACCCGCGCGACGATGCGGTCACCGGCGTTGTCGGGGGCGGTGAGGAGCTCGACGTCTGCGGTGGTCGCTGGAGGCGGCGAGAATCGTGCCGGATACGGCTGGTCGGCAGCGAGGATGCCGCCCTGGTCGCGCGGTGCTGGGTGTGCGGGGCCGTGGACAGACGCCGTCGTCCGAAACGAGGCCCACCGCCGGGTATCGGCGCCGTCGGCGTCGTTGGTGAACACCGCCGCGAGGTCGGCGGCGACGCGTCGGTCGTCGACCACCACTCCCCACCCGCGGCTGGAGTTCCCGCCGGTGCCCGAACGCTTCCAGTTCTCCGTGAGCACGATCGCGCTGTCGTCGACGACGGCGTACTTCGCGTGGTGAAAACGGAATCGTCTCGGGGTACCGTCGAACACGCGGACCGGTATGCCAGCCGCGACGAGGCGGTCGGCGACGCGGGCGCCGCGGGCGGGAAACCCGCCGACTGGCGTTCCCTCCACGAGGACGCGAACGTCGACCCCACGGGCCGCCGCCTCGACGAGGCGGTCGGCGACGCGTTCGGACTCGACGGTGTACCCGGCGAGGTACAGTCGGTCCGAGGCGGTCGTGAGGACCTCGACCGGGACGTGCGGCGAGTCCGGGAGCACGAACGGCGTCACGGTAGCGCCGGCTGTGCGCTTCGAATCGCGGGGCTCGTAGCCGTCCGGTCGCCACTCGTCCCACGCGGCACGCCAGCGGTATCCCTCGCGAGCACGGTCGTACGCGACGACGTCCACGGCGACGTCGTCGCGCCGGAGCACGATCCGCTCGTCCGTCGTGGCGAGCGGGAAGTACGATTCGGGCCGAACCACCGGAACGTCCCGACCGGCGAGGTGGGATCTCGTGTCGGCGGGGTGCATGGAGATGGCGACGACCCCGCTGACGGTCGGCGGTATCGCCGCGGTGAAGTAGCCGTCAGTGAGCGACCAGTTGCCCGGCGTGGGAAGTCGGACGATCAGGTACTCGCCTCGGTCCTCGTGTGTGACCGGGTTCGGGTACAGCTCAAGGATGCGCGGGACGGCGCCGGTCGCGCCCGCTGTCGGATCGTCACCGTCGTCGGACCCGTCGGTGAGCTCGTCAGCTGCTCGCTCGGAGGCCGGCGCGTCGGCGACCGCGGTAGCGCCGACGGTCGGCACGGCCGTCGCGAGCACGAGGCCGGCGACGAGGAGCGCGGTGAGCGCGAGGCGGAGGCGAGGCGAGTGGGGCACGCAGGTGATGGCCGCGGGTTCGTATATAAACGCTCGGGTCGGGGTCTGTGTGGGTCACAGGCCAAATCGCAAAGGAAAACGACCCCGCTCGGGTGCTCGAGGCGTCGGCTCTCAGGCCGTCTGTGCCGCCGCGTCGAGCGTCGCTTTCGCCTTTTCGGCCTCGGTCTGGACGACGAAGGAGTGCTCGTCGGCGTACTCGGCTGCGGCCTCGAGGGCGTCACGGGTCCCGATCTGTCGGAGAGCCCAACCGGCGGCGGCACGGACGTCGTCGTCGGGATCCGTCGCGAGCGTCTCAGCGAGCGGGGCGACGGCGCGGGTGTCGCCGATCATCCCGAGCGCACGGGCTGCGTACGGGCGGACGTGGTCGTCGTCCATGGTAAGCTTGGCCGCGAGCGGGGCGACGGCGTCGGTCGAACCGATCTCACCGAGCGCCCTGAACGTGGCCTTCTGCAGCTGCGGGTTCGAGTCCTCGTCGACGTACTCGACGAGCGTCTCGACGGCCTCCGTGGCCGCCATCTTGCCGAGGATACGGATCGCCGTCTCGTCGCGCTTTCCAGCCCGTCCGAGCAGCTCGTCTACCGACTCTGGCGTCTTACCACGCTTTCCCATCCGCTCGAGCGACTCGAGACAGTGGTCCTCCATGAACTCCGAGCCGAGCGCGTCGAGCGCGAGGAGGATCATGTCGACGTTGCCGCGGGTCTCGTGTTCTTTCAGCGCGGCCCACTCGACCGGGAAGTCCTTGTAGTGGCCGAGCACGTCGTAGTAGCCCTGTGCGCGGAGTTGTTCGTGCGTCTCGAGGTCGTCCCACTCTTCGGCGTCGTCGAGCGCCGTCTCGAGGTCGGCTGCCGCGTCGACGAGCGCCGCGATGGTCGCCGCGTCGTCGTCCGGGTCGAGGTCGGCGTCTGTGACCGCCTCGGCGGCCGTGTCGAGGGCTGTGGTCAGCGCGGCGATCGCTTCGGCGGGGTCTGTGTCTGCCGAGTCAGCCGTGACCACTGCGTCGGCTGGTGCTGTCGCGTCGTCGGCGACGTCGGTGTCGAGTGCCGCCGTCGCGTCGGCGAGGAACGTCTCGACTGCCGCCGCCGCGTCGGTGCGACCGGCCGCAGTCCACTCGGTGTCCTCAAGGGTGTCGACCGCGGCGTCGATCGAGGCGACGACATCGGCCGCGTAGGGGCCGCGAACGGCTTCGACGTCGGTACGGATCGACTCGATCGCCGTTTCGAGCTCGTCACGGGGATCGTCGGCGTCCTCGTCGTCTTCGTCCGGTTCGGGGAGATCGGCGTTCGCAACCGCGTCGGCCGCGTCGTCGAGGAGGGCGTCGACGTCGTCGAGAGCGGGTTCGGTCTCGGCGTCCTCGAGAACCGCCTCGATCTCCGCAAGGTACTCGGTTAGCGATTCTTCGGTCGCGTCGTCGGGGAGCGCTGGGGCGGCCGCGTCG